>Ga0209427_10004501_pt1 | contig 16101 bp, 6 predicted proteins | sample DeeMarSWOR136_30_FD_187465 | JGI IMG/M metagenome (GOLD analysis project Ga0209427, IMG submission 187465) | Marine sediment microbial communities from White Oak River estuary, North Carolina - WOR-1-36_30 (SPAdes) (version 2) | ecosystem: Environmental > Aquatic > Marine > Intertidal zone >...
AATTACTCCAATACCTTTATTTCCATGCATTTTTTTAATGTCTTTTTCAAATTTAGACCTAAATTGGGCTGTTGTGATATCCTTAATGAACCTTTGATAACCACCGGCGTTTTTTACAGCTAATCCTCCTCTTCTAGTTCCTAAATGAGAATGGTAATCAGTCCCATAAAAAAGATCTTCTAAACAATCAGAATTTGAAAAGACGCCAAATAGCCCACCCATAATCACTTCACAATATATTTGAACGAAAAAGTTGTATTAAATAAAATTATTAATACAATATGATTTGAATAAATCAATTTAGATTTAATTTAATAATTTAAGCATAAAATCTCTTTATTTTTCTATTAAAATTTGATTTATTACTTTATTTTCAACCCTTAATAATAGATTTTAAAATAATAAGTTAAAAAAATTTTTATACAAGTTATTTCATTAAGTTTATAATTAATTTTACAAGAATTTTTAAAATTTTTGTTTTATATATCTTTTAACAGGAATATTCTGGATTTAAAATGCAAGCTAAACTTAAAAGTTTAAGAAAATCAACAAATAATATAAAGATATTAGGGGTTTTATTATGCCTTTTGATACTTCCAATAATTATCAACTCACCTTTATTTTCTAATTTTTTTAGAAATATAAATAGCAATGAAAAATTTAAAAAAAACTTAAATAATTCTAATGGTAATCCTTTAGATACTGACTATTTTAGATTTTATAAAGTTATTACTATTGATCATACAAAGGTTGTTGGAACAGGTGGTCTTAATAATTTTCCTGTTTTAATTTCCATATTTGATTCAGATTTACGTAATTATGCTCAATCAGATGGAGATGATATTGCGTTCTTTAATGGTTCAATCTGGTTGGATCACGAAATAGAATTATTTAATCAAATTTATAATAATACTCATGCTCAATTAATAGCATGGGTTCGCCTTCCATTTTTATCCGCTTCTATTGATACAATAATTTATATGTATTTTGGGAATTCTACTATGGAAGCTCAAGAAAATCCAAGTGGTGTTTGGAATAATAATTACTTAGCGGTTCAACATCTTCAGGAAATTTCTGGAGTTCATTATGATTCAACAGCAAATGGCAATGATGGTAGTATTGGTGGTCCAGTAGATCAATCTGCTGCTGGCAAGATTGATGGTGCTGATGAATTTAGTGGAACTGATGATAAAATCACAATACCTCAATCTTCAACTCTTAAACTTCAGGATGCTTTTACTATTGAAATGTGGATAAAGATCAATAGTTTTCCGGATACATGGCATACTCTTTTCTCTCAAGGCTTTTGTCTATCTAGTAGTGGAAATTATCCCTTTTCTGGACCTTCAATAAATATTGCAAATGATAACTCTTTTATTTTTGAAATCTATAACGATACAGACAGGGATGTTGCCAGAATTAATGATTTTACTTGGAGTTTTGGTGAATGGTATCATTTAGTTTGTTCTTATGATAAAACCTATAGTAGTAAAAATCAGTATATATACATTGATGGTATGGAGCATAGTTATGTTTCAGAAGGTACTAATCAAATTGGTAACCCTTCTCACAAATATCTTGATTTCTGCCTTGGGCTTCAGGGTGTTGATAATATATATGATTTTGATGGCATTATTGATGAAGTCCGAATTTCAAATATTAATATTTCTGCAAATTGGATTAAAACAGAATATAATAATCAATATGATCCTGATTCTTTCTATTCTATTGGTAGTTCAAATACAGTATATATTCCTTCTTTTACTGATTTTAAGTATTATAAAGTTATTACGATTGATCATACAAAAGTTGAGGGGACAGGCAGTCATACTAATTTTCCCGTCTTAATTTCTATATATGATTCAGAATTACATGATTATGCCCAGCCAGATGGCGATGACATTGTTTTTTCTGATGGCGTTAATTGGTTAGATCATGAAACAGAAGTATTTATCCAATCTTATAGTTCTACACATGCTCATTTTGTAGCCTGGGTTCGTTTACCATCTTTATCTACTTCTACTGATACAATAATTTACATGTATTATGGTAATTCTACTATTGGTTCTCAGGAGAATCCTGCTGGTGTTTGGAATTCTACCAACTATGAATTCGTGCATCATTTGCACGATCTAGAAGATTCTACCATTACTAATTATGATGGAACGGCTATCGGTTCTATTTCAACAAGTTCGGGTATAATAAATGGTGCTTATGAATTCAATGGAATTGGAGATTATATACAAATAGATTATAATCCATCTCCAACTTGTAGGGGAATGTCTTTTTGGCTTAAATTTAATTCAATTCCTCAGTACACTGGTGAAATAAATGTATTTGCTGAATCAGGTACTTATCATAAATTCGCTAGGTTATATATGGGTACAAAAAATGAATATTTACTCTATGGAATGGGTAATGGATATAGGGAGATAACAAGTTATTTCCCCGAAACAGATATTTGGTATTATATGGTTATGTCTTCGACGGGGAGCTCTGCCCAAAGTTATTTAAATGGTCAACCAATAGGATCAATATTTTATTACTCGATTGCGTCAAATACTGCAGGGTTTGCTATTGGTGCAAATTCACATGAAAATAATTTACATTCTGACTTTATTAATGGAACTATGGATGAAGTTCGCCTTCTTAAAGTTCAAAGGTCAGCATCTTGGATCGCAACAGAATATAACAATCAAGTTGATCCAAATAGCTTCTATTCTGTAAGTGGTGCAAAAGTGGTATATATACCAAAATTTGAAGATTATAATTTCTTTAAAATGATAACAATTGATCATACAAAGGTTGTTGGAACTGGTAGTCATAATAATTTTCCTGTATTAATTTCTCTTTTTGATTCAGATTTACATTCTGACGTAAAACCAAATGGTGAAGATATTGCCTTCGCAAATGAAACTGATTGGTACGATTTTGAAATAGAATTGTTTAATCAAAACTATAATTCTACACATGCTCAACTAGTAGCATGGGTAAGGGTCCCACATCTTTCTACTTCTAGTGATACAACCATTTATATGTATTATGGAAATTCTACTTTAGGTTCAATAGAAAATCGATATGACGTATGGAACTCTAAATATGCAGGCGTATGGCATCTTTCAGAATCAATAGGATCTTTGGGTTGTTTAGATTCAACATCCTATGAAACTTATGGCACACTCTCAGGAGGAGTTACTCAAGGAATAACAGGCCAGATAGATGGATCCTATGAATTTGATGATAGTGATGATCAAGTCCTTATAGGTAATCCCTTGGATAACCATTTAGATTTTGGTACAGAGAGTTTCACAGTTAGCTATTGGATAAAGTTGGACCAAAGCACTGGAGATCATCAGAGACCCATATACAAAGGAGGAGATATGATTTCTAGACCGGGATATGAATTTGAAACTAATCCGGCAGGTTCTTTATTGAATATGCACGTTTCTGATGGAAGTGTGCACTTAACATCTTCATCGATGGCGATAAGCTATGGTACATGGCTATATGTTACCGGAGTCATTGATAGATCCCAAAAGGATCTGAAAATTTACAAAAATGGAATAGAAGTAGGATCTGGAACAGATATCACCTCTCTAGGTAGCATAAACTCTGACTACGATTTGAAATTTTCTTGGAATAGCTATGCAATTGATGGAAATTTAGATGAAGTGAGAATTGCAAAAGATACACTCTCCAGTGATTGGATAACAACTGAATATTATAACCAATATAATCCTAGCTCATTTTATTCCGTCGGAATGGAACTCTCAGGCTATAATATACAAATTAATGCTATAGATTTATATGGTAATTTCATACCTAATGTAAATGTTTCTATATATAGAAATAGCCAATTAATTACCAGTAAAATTGCAAATAGTAATGGTAGTGTTTTATTTACCAGTTTGTCTCAAAAAAGCTATAATTATACAGTATCTATGAAATCAAGTATAGGGAATCATTTTGAAATAATAAATAAAACATTAAAATCTATTATCTTTGAAGAGACTTTTAAAATAGTAGATTTAATTTGTAATGCTAGTACAAATTTTCTTGAAATAAAGGATATTGATGGACTTCCTCTTGATTCTGGGTGGATTATTGTAGGAAATAATAGTCATGATATTCAGAATTGTTCAATTGACTCTACAGGACATGCAAGGTTTTGGTGGTTAAATACTACGCCTTATCAATATAATTATTCAATATTTTATAAAGACATAAATTTTAATCCAAAAATAATAAAATTAGCATCAGGAGACATAAATACACCAAATTCATTAATTATTGAATCAGTAAACTTAACAACTGTCAATTTTACAACACTTACATTTTTAACATCTGAACCTATTAGTGGAGTTAAATTGATTTTTAAGCGAAATGATATATTTGGGGATAATATTGTAAATTTAACTACTAATATAGATGGAAAAGCTACTTTAAGGTGGTTAAATTCATCAGGAATCAATGGAAACTATTCTTTACAAGTAATGTTTTTTGAGCAATTCAAAACATTTAATATGACTGACATAACTGAAGAAATGGTAATGGATGTTAATTTTAGGGTAAAAGCTAAAGCTGCTTATGATATATGGCTTCAGATTTCATTAGAAAATTTTAGAACAGAGATAAAATCCTTAAATCCTACAACTAATATTTTACTAAATTGGGGTTCAGAACTGAAATTAAGAGCTCTATTTAATATAACTAAAGCAGGAGGTTTACCAATTATGGGGCCTAGTTATGCCGATGCAATTTTATATAAAATAAAGGAAGGAGATACTCTCATTCAATCAGGAACGATGTTGAAAGAAATAGGTAATGTAGGGAGATATCATATTACAATTGACACATTTGAATTACAATGCGATTTAAATTATTTAATTATAATCTCTGGTTATAAATCTGGATTTACTGTGCCATCAGACGTATCTCTTACATTATCTGTAATTCGAAACGATTTAATATTAAATCAATCCGAGAATGATGATTCAGCTCAAACGGTATATTGGTTAGAGAATGTAAATATGTCAGTTAAACCATACGGTCAAATATATGAGAGATTTAATATAGAAAGTGATATTTTTCATAGCTTCGATCATAGGTTTAGATTTTCAATTCCTAGTATTAATAGTAATTGGAATTTATCTCGAATCGTGCTTAATATATATAACATAACTTTTGGAGTTCTTGAAGAAGATATTAGTTTTAATATTACTGATGATTACGGTGTTAAATATTATTTTAATAGTTTTAATTGTGAGTACTATTACTCTAGCCAATGGGATACGAATGGAAGCTTGACTAATCTAGAAATAACATTAAATCAAGCTAGCAAATTAGGTGCTAATCTCTTTAATTTCTTAATAGAGGGTACTTTCTTAGGAGATATTGATATAGTTTATGAAGCTTTTTTTATAAGAGATAATATTAATGTTCAATATTCAAAATTCAATATCACAAATAGCATTTCTATTATATCAGCTTATCAAGGCTGGGCTATTAAAAACGTAACTTTTGAAATTTATAATTGTTATTATACATCTAACTGGACTAAAGTAGATCTTTCTTATTTAACTAATCTGAACATAACTACTAATGAAGGCTTTAAATATTTTTTAGATTCTGGAGATTCTGATGGAAATGGGATATTAATGATTAGTGATCTAATAATTTATCCTTTGAATAATCAATTTTTATTCACAATCGAAAGTTCTAAGCCTATTATGTTTGATGTTAATCTTACTGTTGAATACATTCAAGAATTTTATAAGAATCAATATTTAGAAACATATAATATGTCAAGACAGGAATGTAATGTTGTTAATGGAGGACTTTTTCAGGTAAATATGGTAGAGGAATATATGATGGACGACATAGCTATATTATGGATTAAAGATATATATAATGGTAGCGATTATTTTGTCCCATCAGAATTAGGAATGAATATTACAATTGGAGGGCAAAAATATAGTGTTCTTAATACTCTTCCAGGACAAGGATTATTTTACTTAAATTGGTTTAATACAGATATTTTATACACTGCAATAATAGAAACCAATCAGCCAGTTAATTTTACAATTTTTCTTACATTAAGTTATTTAAGAATTACTACTTATGAAACTACAGGAGCAGTCACCTTTATTATAAAAGAAAGACCTTATATAGGAGGGGTTGTCCAATATAACTCAGATTTAGCACATTATGTCCAAACTATAGACACTTCTCTAATAGATGCGGACGACTTCACTATAAAGTTTACAATCTCTAAAGATCATTATATTTCTGCAACAAAAGAATTAGAATTACAAGTATTAAATCGTTTAACCTTGATTAATGGAGAGCCAGAATTCTATAGAAGTTTGGAAACAATTTATGTTAAAGATGCTGTGAATTTTACATTTTTATATACTGATGCATTTTCAGGTGCTAAACTAACTGACTTAAAAACTCAAAATTATATTTGGGAAAAATATTCAATTAATGGGAGCGTAATTGAGCAAGGTAAAGGAAATATAATTACCACTAATGAAGATTTATACAAATTAGATTTTGATACAGAAATGAAAACCATAGGAGAATATTTGCTAATTATTACCTTAGACAAGGACAATTATGATTATAAAAACATAATGATCTTTTTAACTATTGTTAAAAGAGAACTTGGTTATTCTTTAAGTGAAAATTTTAAAAATAGTAAAATCAGTATTGAGCAAGGAAAAACAGTCCCTATTGAAATAAAGTTAACTGATCCTACGAAGGAAGGTATAGCTTTAACAAATGCTACAATTTTACTTATAATAAATGATATTATTTATGAATTTGAGGAATATGTAAATGGTACTTATATACTTAATTTTCCTACTAATCATATTAATACATTCTTTTCTTCAGAAACTATTACAGGAACAATTAATATTACTAAAGAAGATTATATCTCTGAAGAATTCAGTATTAATATTGTGGTTAAAATGGAAGAAATCTTCCCTGGTGTGCCAACATTTTATTTCTTAATAATTTTATTCGCTATCCTTATATCTATAGGTGGAATTGTTTCTTACAGAATTTATAAATATGCAACGATCCCAACATTTGTGAAAAAAACAAGAGCGATGCAAAAAGCGATTAAGGGAGACAATTCAATATCAGAATCTCTTATATATCCAAATAAAGAGATTTTTATTGGAGAGATTATGAAAGACAAATGGGATAAACTTGGACTTTCATTAGGAGATATTCTAGGCATTGAAATAAAGAAAACTAAAAAATTACCTGAAATTAAGAGAAAAACATACAAAAAAGATAGAGATTATACTATTAAACCGAAAGGATTTTTATTGATGAAATGGGATGAAAGAATAGGAACAGAGCTTTTAGTCAAACACCCCAAAACTCTTAATATCTCTGATAAAACATTGATGCAAGTATATAGTACTCATGAATATAGTGCAGAAAGAGGATTAATTACATTAACAGTTGGTTCAATGAATATTTTATCCTATTACACTGGACCGGAATCAGGCTATTATGTTATTTTACTTTTAGATTTAGAAGACGATCCCGATGAGTATGAAGGAGCTATGGTAAATGTTGCATATACTATTTTGCAAAATATTGAAGACGATTCATATTTAGAAATGATTCCCTTACTATTTCAACGCTTAACTGTTTTTCCCCATCTTAATGATGAGCAAAATCTTGGATTTTATTATCTAGATGAGCTTAGAAGGATGATCATTAAATTCTTACAACAATATGGTGTAATTTCAAAATCTGAATTGCTTATTTGGCTTAAGGAACAATATACAGAAGACTTTTTTGATATAGAAGCTATTTTGAACGAATTTATTAAAAGAGATATAATCAAAGTAATTTCAGTCAAAGGAATGCCTTCTGAATTAATTTTTCTTACTAAGGATGTTTTTATGCTTCGGGTTCCGCCGATTAATGTGTTAGAAAATCTTTCAAGTTATGGTTTACCAGCACAATTTAGAAAGATATATCGAACTGAAGTTCAGGACTACTTTAGAAAATATATTCCATCTGAAGAAGATAATCTTAGAGTTATTGATATTTTAATTGATCCAGACGTTTATGAGGTCTTGCATTTATTGAGAACTACAATTGGTACAATGAACTCTTTCGAAAAATTAAAAAGGAAAGGAGTTGGTGATATTTATTCTGTTCTGAAAAAATTATGGGATGCTCAAATGATTAGAGTCTTTAAAGATGAGAATAAAACTGAATATTTTGTATTAACCTCTGATTTCTATATTGATCTTATCTTTCCAAAATATCTTTTAAATGCCATTAAGTTGTCGTATGAGCAAAAGTCTAAATCCAATAAGGTATTAATGGAATTTCTTCGCGTGCTTGAAGATACATATTACGAGTTATAATCAAAGAGAAAAATGGGTCAGCAAATAAATTGAGTATAATTGAAGTTGTTTAATAATTTTTTTTCTACTTTTTTAGCAGTTCTAATTAATTTTTCTTTATATTTTTTAGAAATAATTATATTATTCAAAAAATAGAGTATTAATATGGGATTAATTTTTCATTTAATTATTTATTATTAAGATGTTGGAACAATCCTCCAATTAATTGTCCAGTACTGATACCTGAATCTCCAGGGGCAACTTGGTTGTGCTCTAAAAATGTTAATCCCTCTAATTGTATTTCTTCTTTTATCGATTTAGCGAATGAATAATTATAAGCAACTCCTCCTGTTAACCCTATTTTTTTAATTCCGTATAATTCAGCAAATTCTTTAGCAACATTGGCAAATGCTAAAGCTAATTCTATCTGAAACTTGGCAGCAATATCTGATGGTCGATTTTTTTTGACTTTAGCTAATTCTATAATGTCAAGAATTAGTTTTGAGCTATTGATAATTGAGACATCATTTCTTTTATTTATATTAACTTTCAGTTTGATATTATCGGGGTTTCCTATTGACGCTAATCCTTCAAGTCTCATCGCTGGTTCACCTCTATATGTTTTGATGTTAGTTGCTCCTAAAATATAGGAGACAACGTCAAAAATTCTACCAGTAGAGCTTGTTAGTGGGATATTTCTAGAAGGAAATTGATGATTAGCTTCCCTAAATTGTGAAATTAAAGTTTTTAATTCTCTCTCTCCATATTCTAAGTCATTTTGTAGCTTTAAGTCATTAAAGATCATAGAAGCATCTTCAATTTTGAGTTGCTTTAATAAAATTGAGGCTAACATTCGGGCAGGATATTTAGTACAACGATCGCCTCCTATCATTAATTGATTTTCTAAATGACCAAGTCGTTTATAGGCAGTATAACTACTTAATATAATCTCTCCACCCCATACATTACCATCATCCCCATAACCAACACCATCTGTACTTATTGTGATAATTTTTTCATCAGATTCTACCCTATTTTCTGCCATTAATCCCAATATATGTGCAAAATGGTGCTGGATAGGATAAAGAGGAACGTTAAACTGAGTCGATAATTCCTTTCCAAATTTAGTAGTAATAAATTCTGGGTGTAAATCACAAGCTATAAATTCTATTTCTTGATCTTTAATTTGAAGTAGATTTTTCATATGAAAGAGTGAACTTTTTAAGAATTCATAAGTCTCAAGATGAGTTACATGCCCTATGTGTTGAGTTGGATATATTCTATTAAATCTTAAAACAGCTCCCGTCGTAGTTAATTCTGGCCCTGTAGCAAGAGCTCCTTTAATATTTACTTTGAATGGTAATGGTAAATATTCTGGCACAAAACCTCTTGAGCGTCTAATTAATTTAGTTTTGTTATCATGAATTCTTAAAACACTATCATCAGCTCTCTGATAGATTTGTCTATTATGCAGTAGGAATGCGTCAACTAATTCATGAAGCTGATTGAATATATCTTCATTTTCAATAGCCATAGGAATATAAGATTTATTTCCACTTGTATAGATTAAAGGTTTTTCTCCAATAAAATCAAATAATAAGTGATGGATCCCTGAATACGGAAGCATAATTCCAACATTATTTAATCCAGGTGCTACCTGATTACTGATAATTGAATTATTAATAGGCTTCTTTCTCTCTAAAAGTACAATAGGCCTACGGAACGAAATTAAATATTCTCTTTCTAAAGCCGTGATTTTTAACTCATTTTCAATTAATTTTAAATGTGGTACCATCAGAGCAAAAGGTTTATTCTTTCTCTCTCCTTTTCTTTCACGTAGTTTTAAAATAGTTTCATCATCAGCCAAACTGACTATATGAGTGCCTCCAATACCTTTAACAGCAATTATTTTTCCTTTATTAATCATGTTAGCCGTTTTTTTTAAAATAAGATGGATTGAATCATCATGAATAAGATCTCTCTTTTTGTTATAGAGAGTATAATGCGGTCCACATACAGAGCAAGCGAACGTTTGAGCATGGAATCTCCTATTCTTAGAATCTAAATATTCTTGAATACAAGATTCAGGTTCAGCTTTTTGACAAAAAGGAAATTCAATCATAGTACTCCTTTCTCTGTCATAAGGCAATTTTTTAACTGTAGTAAACCTAGGTCCACATAAAGCACATGCAATAAATGGATAGTTATAATATTTTTTATATTGATGATTTCGCATATCTTTCAAACAATCTTCACAAATTGCTATGTCTGGTGGTAAAGATTGACTAATACCGCATTTTTCTTCGCTTTTCTTGATTTCTAGATCTGAAAACTCATCTTGAATATCTATATAATTTATTTGGATCTCTTCTACAAATGAAATTTCTGGTTTTTTTTTTCTAATATCGCTTAAAAACTCCTTAATACTTTCAGAACTCCCTTGTAGCATTAATCTTACACCCGCGTTTCCTGTATTTAGAATATAACCATTAAGATTTAAGGAGTGTGCTAAATTATACAGAAAAGGTCTAAATCCTACTCCCTGAACTATTCCTGTGATGTTAATTTCTATTGTTTTATAATCTCTCAATTAAATTGTTTAATTTTTCTGATTTAATTAAAGCTCTAAGTTATTAAATAATTGCTAAAAAAAAAATTATATTTTATTATGAAAATCCTTATTAAATTAAGATTTTGTTTTACAATAATAGAGTAATTTAAGTTATTTAATACCAAAATGGCATTAAAGAAAGAGTTATGGGATATTCCTTTCAATGAAGCATTTTTTAAGACAAGTCATAATTCATATGAACACTCTATAAGAGAACAATTAAATAAGGGTGTTAGGGGTCTTGAATATGATATACATGATGATAAGATACAAGAATTAGGAGATTTCGAAGTATATCATTTACAAAATCATATTGACAGTTTACTCAATGAAGATGGTAACCCTTATGATCTTTTATTATTTAATTGGCTTAAGGTATTAGATGATTGGTCTAATGATCAAAATAAAGAACATTCACCAATAACACTCTTTGTTGAACTTAAAGATAGTCTTATTGACTCTAATAATCAACCCGAAGAAAAATATGGAATTAAAAAACTCAACAAAATTATACTAGATTCAATTAATTCTAAAACTCTTTTCACTTTTAAAGATTTTAGAAAACATAATTATAAATGGCCAACAGTAAGAGAATTAAGAGGACGTATTTTAATTGTACTTGTAAGTTATTGGGGTGGATATTGGGCCGCAGATCAAGGAGGTTTTGATTCTAGGCTGAAATATTTAGAACGTAGCTTGGAGGGAAAAGATGATGTCTGTTTTGTATCTTGGGTTCAAGAAGACAAAGGAGATAAAGCAAATTTTCTTAAAAAAAAATCTTATTTTTGGAAATGTAGTCTTGAATATAGCACTGAAAATTTTTCTCAAAATTCTGAGGCACAAAGAGTAACTCGAGCTGATTATGATAATATAGTATGGGGAATGCACATAGAAACTTATTATAATAAAAATTATAGAAATGGATATCGGTGCAATTTCCCCGCTACAGATATGTGGAGAACCGAAGAGTATGATTCTTGTTTTCCTTGGACTATTTAAGAATTTTCTTCACTGTAATATTTATAATAAATGCTGCAAGTCCCTTCCATCGAAACCATACATGGACCAATAGGATTGATAGGAGTACATTGATTTCTAAATAGTTTACATTCATAAGGATAGAGTTTACCAACCATTATTAAATGACAAGAGCAGCCAGGAGGTATGTCCTGAGATTTTCCTATTTTTATATCATATTTCTTATCAGCATCAAATGCTTGATAATCTTCTCTAATAACTAATCCTCCATCAAAAACTCTTCCAATGCCCCTCCATGGGGATGAAACTGGTTTAAAAACTTCCTCTATTATTTTTTGTGCTCTAATATTTCCTTCTGGCTTCACAACCCTAGAGTATTCATTTAAAGTATCATATTTCTTATCTCTTACTTGCCTTAATAACATTAAAATTGAAAGTAATACATCATTTGGCTCAAAACCTGAAACAACATTAGGAATTCTATAGCCTTGAGAAAAAATTTCATATGGTTTTAAACCAATTATGGTTGAGACATGACCGGGAGATATAAAACCATCAATTTTTAATTGTGATTGACTCATTAAAAGTTCTAAAGCGGCTGGTATTAATTTGTGTGCACAAATTACTGAAAAATTAGAAGGGGGTCCTAATTTTATTTCATATCCAATTAATGGAACCGTTGTTTCAAAACCTATAGCGAAAAAGATCACTTCCTTATTTGGATTTTCTCTTGCGATTTTTATAGCATCATTTGGGCCATATACAATTCTAATATCTGCACCCTTAGCTTTTATTTCTGCAAGGGAAATGTTGGTTGCAGGAACACGTACCATGTCTCCAAAGGTAGTTATAATTGTATCATCTCTTTTTCCAAGTTCCACAGCCCTATCAATATCAGCTGCCGGACAAATACAGACTGGACATCCAGGACCAGATAAGATTTCGATCTCTTTAGGTAAGAGGGTTCTTAATCCATATTTTGAAATTGTATGTTCATGAGTCCCACAAACATGCATGAACTTAAGTGGTTTCCCTATTTCTTTGATAATTTGATTAATTTTCTTAACAATTTTATTTGTGAATTCTTTACTCTTTAAAACATTCAACCCAGGAATATCTATATATATCACCTTAACAAATTCGAGGAATTGGTTCACCCAATGGCATGTCTACAAATCGAGTACCCCCAACTATTGTTTTTAGAAACACTCTTTTTGGATTTTCAGCTCTTACTTCTCCAATAATCTTTGCTTCTTTTCCAATCGTGGTTGATTTTATTTTTTCTAAAACAATTTCAGAATGAATGGGACTTACTGATAAAAGAGCTCTCCCTTCACTAGCTATATTATAAGGATCTAACCCTAACATATCACAAATAGCTATAACTTGTTTTTTAATAGGGACTTTTTCTTCTTCAATCCATAAACTAACATTTGACTTATAAGCCCAATTATTTAAAGCCGCAGCAATCCCTCCTCGTGTGGGATCTTTCATAGCATGAATGTAATTATTTTTAATTTCAGATTTAATTGCTTTATAAATTTCAAGTAAAAGTGAAATATCTGACTTTAAATCCGTAGAGATGTTTAGACCTTCTCGAGAAGCCATTAATGCTGTTCCATGATCACCAATACTACCAGTTAATATAATGTGATCTCCAGCTTTTACGTTACTGTCTAAAACTTTTATATTTTTATCCTTAATTCCAATGCCAGTTGTTGTAATGATTATTTCATTCAAGCTACCTCTAGGCATAACCTTAGTATCTCCAGCTATTATTGCAATATTTGCTTTTTCTGACATTAAATTCATGGAATTAATTAATTTATATAATTTATCAAACTTAAAACCTTCTTCTATGATTATTATAGATGTTAAAGCTAATGGTTCAGCGCCCATCATTATAAGATCATTAACAGTGCCACATATACTTAATATTCCCAAATCACCCCCTGGAAAAAATAAAGGATATATTGTGTGTCCATCTGCTGTTACAACAATTTCCTTTTCATAATCTTTTAAAGGAATAGTAGCACCATCATCTAATTCTTCCACTCCAACACCGTTATTTACATTTTTGAAAGGTATATTTTTAGTAATGAAATTAATTAATTCTTCTTGTAAACTTCCACCAGCTCCATGGGCTAGACGGATTATATTTAAACTTCCTTTTTTTACACTCATAATTCAACAAATAGAAACAAAAATTAAAAGAATTTAGATTATAAAGGAATAATTTAAAATTTGTAATAGAAAATCTATATATAAATCAAGCTCTAAATGAGTTCCAAAATATAGAATGTAAATAAAAAAAATAAGAATAATTGATTTTTATTGATTACATATTTATGATGGCGTCATTTTGGAATATTAAATCGATGACTTCTTCAGAAATAACTAACTTAATTTTATCAGAGATAAAATTGGTTAATCTTCGTAAATCAACATGTTCCTTACATGCCGCTACAGTTTTCTTTTGATTAATTAAAAAATAATTTATAAAAACTTTCGATTCAACATAAATGGCAATTTTGAATATTTATTCATATAATTAATATAATTAAATTCAAATGTTTAAGGAATCAGAAGTTTTTAATAAAGTTATGAATAAGATATTTCAACTAATTATTTTTAATATAAATTAGCTAATTTTAACATTTAAAAAAAAACAATAAAAAATTGATATAAAATGGCTGTAAAAGTAGCATTCTTACAAAATTCTGATTGCTGGGGGTGCCATCAAAGCCTTCTTAATCTACATTTAGGCTTACTTAATGTACTTCCAGCATTAGAGATTGTCTATTGGCCAGCTGTAGTTGATTTTAAATATGATTCGTTGAAAGCAAGAGAGGACGGAGAAATTTTAGTAGGTTTCGTTGAGGGAAGTTTGCGGACTAAACATGATGTAGAACAAACAAAATTACTAAGGCAAAAATGCGCTTTAGTTATAGCTTTTGGGAGCTGTTCGTGTTATGGTAATGTACATGGACTAGCTAACCAATGGAGTAAAGAAACTTTAATAAAACGTAAGTTTTATGAAGTTGAAAGTATTGCCGATGGAAGTGGGGGAGAACCTACAGTCAATACACCAGGTTTTGCTGATAAAATTGTACCTGTCGATGAAATTATTAAAGTTGATGCGTACATGGCTGGATGTCCTCCGAAACCAGAAGCAATTGCTAGCGCTGTAGTTTTCTTATTGGGTCAAAAACCTTTCCCAATGAATGATTTGGCATTTTGCAATGATTGCAGTATCAAGAATAATTGTTTATTGGATAAAGGAACATTATGTTTCGGTCCAATTACTAGTATTGGATGTAATTTAAAATGTACTAGTGAAGGTAGACCTTGTGTTGGCTGCTTCGGACCTGCTAAAACTGTTGATTCTAGAGCTGATAAATTAAATAATATGGCAAACAATCTAGGGACAATTAGTTCAGGGAATAAAAAGAGTATTTATGAATTCTTACCGTTATTTTTAAATGTTCCATTGATGGCAGGATTCGATTTAGCAGGAGATATATTGAAACAGGTTAAAAAGTATGGAACTCCTGAGACGCCTATAGCAAATCTTCCTCCTACAACAGAAGAAATTGCAGGAAAATTAATGGCATTCTTGAGAGATCATCGTGATTTTATTGAAATTTCAAATGTTTGTGACACTTGTCCAAGAATTATTGGAAGTAAATCAACTATGACAAAAGTAAAACGGGATTATGAAGGACTTCCTAATATGGAAGAATGTTTTATTGAGCAAGGATATATCTGTGCTGGTCCTGTAACTAGAGCTGGTTGCGGTGGAATGTGTATAAAGGTTAATGCGCCATGTACTGGCTGTTTTGGTCAGACTGAATGGGGTGTTGATCAAGCGGAGAGATTTGCTGATACTGTACTTAAAGGATTTAATGTAAGTCTATCTAAAGAACAGTTACTCGATCAAGTTAAAGATCATATAGGTACATTTGAGAAGTTTACATTAGCAGCAAATAGAAGTTTTAAAGGAGGAGAATAAAAAATGGTAAAAGAAATAGTGGTTGACCCTGTAACTCGATTAGAGGGACATAATAAGTTAAAAGTAATACTTGGCGATGATGGAACTGTTAAAGATATTCAATTTAGCATAACTACTAC
>Ga0209427_10004504_pt1 | contig 16092 bp, 17 predicted proteins | sample DeeMarSWOR136_30_FD_187465 | JGI IMG/M metagenome (GOLD analysis project Ga0209427, IMG submission 187465) | Marine sediment microbial communities from White Oak River estuary, North Carolina - WOR-1-36_30 (SPAdes) (version 2) | ecosystem: Environmental > Aquatic > Marine > Intertidal zone >...
CTGAAGGCCAGTCTACTTAATTGCGATACAAATATTGCATAATCCAAATTAGCTTCTAGCACCCTACTTCATCTTGAAATATAGTTTTTCCTATTGAGATTTTCCGCTGCTAGGGGTCAATGAGATATTTTACTTCGAATTGAGGTAAGTAGTTTTTTGAATTATACATTTCGAGCATATGGGAAGAAATGAAAACTTGCGGAGTGCACCGGACTCATCCCAACATGTCATTGATTCGTCTGCTGAATGGGTATGCGTTCATCTTCTTTATTCCCCTTTCCTAAGTACAAACATCTCAAAACTCCCATTGGCCCTCAAAGCTTGAATCACCATCAGATTGAATAAAGCTCCTTCATTCCAACGTCATGGCTGCGATCTAGACGGGTGATAGGTGAGAATTGCGATCGGGCTTTGAATTATCATGTTATTATGAGATTCATCTCACTATATCAGAAGTACTTTCATAGGTGACGTATCTTGTCGGGCGGGTCAAACCTCGGAGTAATAATAGGCGGCGATGTTCCCTTCTTGAGGGTCCTGCTAAAGATGGCCATGGAGGATGCGGGATTCCAAGTTGTCGACGAGGTTATGGATAGGACAGAGCTACTCACCGCCTGCATCAGGAAGAAGCCAGATGTCGTCATTCTCGATCTCAAGCTGTCTCACGAAGAGAGCGTGCGACTCATCGAGGACCTGCTTGACGTAGATGCCTCTGTTGCAATCGTTGCTGTGGCAGACATTGAGGAAGGTTACAGTGACAAGGTGCTTGCCGCGGGTGCGCGCGCATTCATTCAGAAGCCCTTCAGCATGTACGACCTAATTGATTTGATAAGGAAGGTAGCTCCTGACAATAGACTGCGTACCACTGCGTAATCTTCAAAAAAGCAGCAAACACCCTTCTCAATGGACTCTCATGAACGCCGGCAACTGAGAATGCGAAACAAAGACTTCGCGAACAGTTTTGTTAGAAGCCTTTTGATGCAGCCTCTCAGTTTTTGGAAACGAGAGTCGATTGGAAACCCAGGCCTAGGCGCTGAGATAAGTTGACCTTGACGGAGAAATTGATCATTCCGGAGTTCGCCATGTACTCGAAGGACTTAGAGCCTTCTGAGATCGAGCAGCTAGCCAGTAGAATGTCAATTGAAGCAAGGTCAAACAAGGACCCATTCCTACTCTTTACGGACATCCTGCTGGAGTTTGTAGGGAGCGGAGAATGGAAGAACAGAAGCAAAGCGTTCCACGCAATGTGCGCCAAGGCCAGTTTCCTGAGAGGGAAGTACGGCTACAACCAGTTGCTGGCGAGGGGTTCATCCAACTTGGCTTCTAGGGGCTACGCAGCTGCCGCGTACACTCGGCAAAGCTTGGACCCAAGATGGCTGAATAATCTCCGCAACGTAACCAATCAGGCGTGGCAGGCAAAGGAATACATCGTGTTTGCTGAGTTGTCGGGGGAGCTTGCTTCCATTCTAATTGACTTGGGGTACGCGGACCATGCCACGGAAATTGCCACCGAGAGCATAGATAAGGTGACAATAGTTTCAGCAAAGGACCAAGCCATTCGAACGATGGTCCAAGCAGCACTGCTGCGGGCACGCATAGTCCTTGCTTATGCCGCAAGCAAGTCCATTTCTCGTGAAGAGGCATTGATTCGCCTTGATTCGGCGGAAGATACAGCGAAGCACCTGAACCACAGTCTTGCTCTCACAGAGATCAGTTTCAACCGGGCCAGGATTCTCCTGGAACTATACGAGTATGACAAGGCAAGAGCAATTCTAGGCCATGTAATCAGGAAGTTCGAGAGTATGGGCTACCTGCAGGGAGTCACGGATGCTAGGAATGTTGAAGGAGTGATGTTGCTCAACATAGGTCAGCTCCAAGAGGCCCGGGACACGTTTGAGGAGTTGCTTATCACTCAACAGCAGTTGAACAACCAAATAGGCTTGGCTGGAACTCTCATCAACGTTGGTGAAATTGACCGCACGCTTGGTCAAATAGATCAGATGGAAACCTACAACAGGCGGGCCCTAGAGATTAGCCAGGAAGCTGAATACATGAGAGGCATCGCCATCGCAACCGCGAACCTCGGAGACGTTGAACTCAGGAAAGGCAATACGGATTCGGCAATCAGTATGTACAATAAGGCCATTGACTTGGCAGACGGTGCAGGGATGAAGAAGCTGCTCGTACTCACCCTCTTCTTGGCGGGCGACGCGAACTTCATGGCTGGGAACTTCGATGATGCCATCAGTATCTACCGTCGAGCTAAGGAAGTTTCGACCGACATTGGATACCCATTGGCGGCCTTCAACGCGGATGTAAGCGAGCTTGTCACCATGTGGTTCATGGAGGATGCTCCGAGCGAGGAGCTATCAAGGGCAATTGGGGAGATAATCGGGTCTGCTGAAAGATGGCTTGAGTCAACTGATTCTGGCCCGATGAGAGATGTCAGAAGGACTATCTACGAAGATCCAACCATTGAGAGCGATCTCTGCGTGTTCTTCGATGGTGAGCGCAACTTCGAGTGTCGAGTTGAGCGCAAATCACTAAACAAGGACTGCTTCGGGAACCTCTTCTGGATGGGTAGTCTGTGCCCGTACTTCAAGGAGTTTCTGGTCAGATTCTATCGATAGAGGCTAGAAACCATCCACTCTACCGGCTCCTGGCGCTTCTGCCAAGAATCTTGTCACCCTTCTCGTATCTGGGCCCATGGCCCGTTATGAAGCCCCTTGAAACACCTTCTTTTGCCGATATCACTGGACGGGAGGCGTACATCAGGAGATACCTTAGAAACTCGAGGTCGGTCACCTTCCGACCCTGTCTGCGTTGATATCTCATCTTCTCCTCCTCAAAAGTGAGAATGTCGTGCTCTGTCAGACCCTTGATCAGCTTGTTCTTCGTCCCATTCGCAGCCATGGAGCTTTCTCCCAGTCAGGACTAAAGTGGGAAAGCCCTCTAGAATCCGAGTATTACTAAAACCTAGTCTGGGACCCAATGCTGTCCTATGACGCCTTGCCTTCGGTAGATTTGTCTTCCTCTGCGGCTTCCGTTGCGGTTGTCGGAGCAGGAGTGAACTTCGCTGCAGCACCGGCCTGATTCTCGGATGTGACATGATAGAGGCTCGCAGACCGAGTCTGTCTGAATTCGGTTACTGCAGTCCAAGTGGCTGACTTGTCGGCAATCACTGTGAGCCTCTTGACACGGAACATTATGATCGCTGCAATGTCAATGAGAACGATGTTCATGGCCAATAGTAGGAACGAGTTCACGCCAATAGTGACACCAACGGCTGAGCCAGTCAGGGCACCTAGCACGACCATAAGAGAGGCATTCACTGCAGGGGGCATCAGGGCAGCTGAGATAGCAACTCCAACCAACGAAGACATGTCACCCTTTGTGACGGAGATCGCCACTGCAGCACCAGAGAAGATAGCGACTCCTATATCTATAGACGAGAACGGAAGTGGGAGAATACCAAGACCTCCTCTCCGAGTGATTTCAGTTACGACACCGTTGTTGAAGTCATCCTGAACCAGGGTCATCACACTTGGGTCGAGAAGTGCGAGCAAGAGTGCTAGCACAAATCCAACAGCGAGGGAGAGACCAAGAGATATGAGTTCGTTCACCGTCCCCTTGACGAACAGATTCCTATCTTGAACAACGTATCCAAGAGCGACCCCCAACATCGGGCCCATCAGAGGGGATAGTAGCATCGAAGCGACAATGATGGTGACGTTGTTCTGGACAAGTCCAAAACCGGCCATTACGGCTGCAAAAATCGTGAACGCAATGAAGTCAAAGCTCAATGAAGAGAGATCCTTGACGTTCTCATAGATTTCTTCAACGGCGAGCGTCGCCTCTCTCTGCAGAGTGGCTTCCTTGACCTCTTCAGTCCCCCTAGGGAGAGAAGCCTTCAGGTCCAGAATGTCAATGAACCCATACTCAACTCCTACACCACGGGACTTCAGCTTCTCCATCGTTTCACTAGCAGCTTCATCAGGGATTCTGAATTGTAGTAGGTGTGCATTGTCTGATGTGAACTTCATGATGTTCTTGACCGCAAGAACATCAAGAATGAAGTCGTAGACAGCCTCCGTCTTGTCGAAGGGCACTACAATCTGAACCTGCTTCACTGAGGGACCGCTCCGAGATTACACTCGCCTCCCATTGGACAACTCTTAAGGATTTCTAGAAGCGCGTTCTTAGGCGATTTGTAATACACGTGTTACATGTATCTTCGTTTTCGAGTGGTACATCAAGGTTTTTGGGTGCGCTCATCGCTAGAAACCGAGTGATCACATGGCAGTCTTCGAAGTCCTAGCATTCTGGTGGCTGGTTTCTCTTACCGGAGCACTCGCTCCCGGTCCACTTTCAGCTGCGGTAGTGATGCAGGCTAGTAGAAGAGGAAGGCTACATGGAATACTGCCAATGGTGGGACACTCGATTGTCGAGCTCGGAATCGTCGCGGCAATCATCGTTGGAGTTCAGGCGTTGGATCTGACCCAATTCACAATAGATCTCATAGCAGGATTCGGAGGGGTCGTGGTAATTCTATTTGGCCTCCTGGCTCTTCGTGACTACAAAATCAAACAGGGGGAAGGGTCTGCAGAAGAAAGAACCGAAAGCACGGCGTACACTGTCATCGAGGCCACAGCACAAGGTGCAATCGTGAGCATACTGTCCCCCTACTTTTTGGTGTGGTGGTTTGCAATCGGGTTATCCAGTGTCACTATCCTTGTGGCGGAGCTCCAACTCGGCATCGGGACTGTCTTTTTGGCAGGGGCGCTTGTGTACGTGACCCACATCTCGACAGACTTGATGTTCGGAGCAGTTCTCACACTTGGTTCTGATAAAGCTGCAAGGTCTGTGAGGCCGCGAGGAATCAACTGGGTCAATGTCGGAATCGGCTTGTTCCAGGTCATTCTCGGACTATGGTTCATCTGGATGGCACTTGTTTAGACTTGAATCCCCTCAAGACGGGAAGGTTTCTTCATCGACTACTCGGGAAAACATCCTTGAATGTCGAGAGAACTACTGTCGCCACTATGGCACTGATAATTGTGGCCGCGCCCCTTTCTGCTAGCATGAATGGGAAGATCCCGAAACCAAATACCTCGGCAGGTATCATGAGTATGTAGACTGCTCCCATGGTCATCATTGAGAAGTCTGTGATTGTGCCAATCAAGGCAAGTGGAATTAGCTGAAGGAATCGCCTGTAGCCTCTTTTGCCAGCATCGAATCTGAATTCTTCGAATTGGAGAGAAACTGCTACTAATGCGGCCAGAGCATAGTAGACCATAAACCACCAAGCACCGTAATTCGGAACCAGGTACAATATCATTATGATAGAGAGGTACAGTGCAGTCAAGAGAGGCCCTGGGATGCGAATCGATCTGAGGGTGGTGTGTGATTTAAGGCAGAGTCCACTCAGTAGACCAGACACAGCAGGGCCCAGAATCACTGTGGGGACAAACAGGGCGACTCCAGGTAAAAACGCAGTGATGACTCCGCCTATGAAGCCAAAGATGAATCCGCGTGTCGGTCCCAAGAGAATCCCAAACAATGGTGCGATACAGATCGTCAGCGTGAGCTGAGCAAGTGGACCCGCTGAACCAAGGAATGCGCTTATTGGGATGAGTGCACTCACACCATATACTGCGGCCAGGATGACTCCAATTGCATACTGTTTGGTAGCAGAAGTCCCGCCAACCAACTCCATTTCCACATCCTCGCCTGCAGACTCTGCGTCAGTCATTGGTGCTCACATTCAGTGGCCCGTGCGAGTACATGTCTTTATCATAGTTGCGGTGAAATGACTTGGGACCTTTACTAACGAAGGTTTCTTCGAATTACGAACCTTTAACAGGATTGAAACGGAAGCTAACCGAACTGAGATGGTCTTCTCACGTCAACTGAGTAGTCAGGAGATAGAAACACTTCTGACAATGCAGGAATTCGTCAGGGCGGCCCATGCGGAAAGTGACTCCCACGACTACTCACATGTCCTTACTGTCTGTCGTTACGCAATTCAGATTGCGAAAAACATCGAGGAGGCGGTTGACCCGTTCGTCACAATAGCCGGAGCACTCCTACACGATATTGGAAAGACGAACCGAGTCTTCGCTCATATCCATGGTCTGTTCGGAGGTACGCTGGCAGAGGAGTACCTTGATGGTCTCAAGATTGACGAGTCAACAAGAGACACGATAGCTCGCGTTGTCATCAGACACACACCGACATCAAAGATACCGCCAGAGACCCCTGAAGAAAAGATTGTCTATGACGCAGACACTCTGGATAGACTGGGTCTGATGGGTCTCCTGAGAGGTTTCATCGGTAAGACAGGTAGTATGGAGCACATAATGACTAAGTATATGGACAAACGAAAAGAGGACTACGAGAAGCTCAATTTCGATTATAGTCGGGACCTAGGCGACGATCTTCACAGGGAACTCATGGACTTCATGTTCGTTTTGGAGGATCGTCTGTCTTCGAGAATGGCATCTATAGAACACATCTTCGAGAAGGAGGAGCTAGTATAGAACGAAGAGGTGGGATTCGCCAATGACTAGTTACGAAGCGATGTCTAAAGAAGAGAAGTTGAAGCGAGCATCAGCACACATCTTCTCAATGGGACTTCAGGACGCTGCCGACTTTCTATGTAGAGCCAACATGAAATACGGATTGGCCAAATTGCATCACATGCAGCATACTAATGGACAAAGCCCGTCAGCTACCTTCGTAGGCGCACCTGACGCTACGATTACTCGAAACGTCCGGAGGTGGCATAGCGGCTTTGGGTATGGTGGGAAGCTGTCGTGGGGAAATGGTACCGAGAAGCTGATTGTCCTTGATTCCATGCCGAATGCATGTGGAATGTTGGTCGGGGGTCTGGAGGAAGCCCCTACAATGGACGAACTCTTGGACCACATCAATTCGGTTTTGACCAGCGATGAGGTGATAGATGGCATCCAAATCGAGTGGGACTTCGCCGCCGGGAATCACTTCATCGACATTTACGAAGTACGACCCTTGTCAGAAGACTTCAGTTACCCAAGTCGTTACGTCTTTGTCATTCACGGATCAGTCCCTGAGCTCAAAGGTGACAACGAAAGTAAGTTTGGCTTTGGCCTCTACGCCCACAAGAGCAGACTTCTCAAAGAAACGCTTGAAGTGGTCGAAACACCGTTTGGACCAATTCAGATACTTACAGGAGCTGATGCTTCGAGGTATATGGAACTCAACGATTTCGCTTGCGAACTGAGCAGGAAGAAGAGGAGAAGGGCCGCAGAACTACTGTTCGAAGAATTCACAGAGATCTCGAATCCAATTCACCAAGGGCTTCTCAACATGAACTCACACATCCTTGGATGCCAAGATACGAATGACCCCGATAACAGGATACTCCCCATCACGCTGAGGTCCGACCTTCCGGCCTATCTCGCTATAGGGAATGAGAATTTGAGCGAGGAGGCAATCGAACAGCTAGGTTTCACGAAGAGATCGGAGAAGCACGCTGTGAAGGACAGACTTCTCAAAGCCAATATCCTTCCTCATGGAGGGGGATACAAGTACCCTAGCATGCTAGGCATCAAGAGAGTCATGGAAACCAAGTCAGGGACAAGATACTATGTGGCAGAGCACGCTACAGGACAGGAATCCGAGAAGGTCTTTTCAAATCCCCGGGAATTGGAGTTCACCTATAGAGGACAGGAGGTTCTCTGGAAAGCAGTTGAACTGAAACTATGCAGCGTCGTGGCACGTCTGATGCCTCGAGTGATCCTCAAGATTTGAGCACCCTTGGTAGCCCCAGAGGTGTAGGGTAAAATGTTTTAGTCCGTCTGCGTTCTCCGCGGACGTCGCACGGAGGTAACTCATATGTCTGGCGAGGAATCTTTCGACATTATCGTTGTTGGCGCAGGCGTAATTGGAGTTGCTGTGGCATACTACCTTCAGAAAAACAGCCCTGACAAGACCATCCTCTTAGTAGATAGACTGTCTGCCGCAGGACAGGCCAATACCGCTATGAGCGCAGCGGCTGTCAGAAACATGTTTGCATCTTCGACAAACCAGCTCCTCACAGACACGTCAATCAAGTATTTTGAGCACGTACAGGATGATATTGGCTACGAACTCATGTTTGAGAAGATAGGTTATCTGTGGCTTCTCAGTGACTCGCAGTTCAACAGCGAGAGCGTCAAGATGTGGATTCAACGAATGAATGCATCAGGAGTCCACAACAAGGTGTATGACAAGAAACAGCTGAAAGACATGATGCCCGGACTCAATACTGACTTCTCGAACGATGAAGAAGCCGAACTCATGAATTTGAAGGAGGTCTGCTACGGCTTATTCGGAGGGGACTGTGGAGCGTTGGATCCGACACGTCTCGTGGAGTACTATCTTGAAGAGTTCAAGAAGCTATGCAACTGCAAGCCTCGGTTCGGTGTCGATGTAGAAAGCCTTCTCCTTGAATCCGTCCCGAAACTCGACGTGCCGGGAGAACCATTTGTCTGGCAGAACAAGAAGGTCAATGGAGTCAAGACAAAGGAAGAAACACTTCGAGCAGACGTCGTCGTACTGGCTACTGGAGCATGGGCCAATGAGCTCCTTGACCCGATTGGCATGGACAGCAGGACGAAGGCGAAAAAGAGGCATATCTTCGTCGTTCACGCAGAACGAAAGCAAGGCCTTAATGAGCTCTTGGACACAAAGGGTTTCAATGACCTTAACACGGTGCCCTTCACAATCCTGCCATCAGCTGGACTTTACTTCAGACCTCAGCTACAAGAAAGAGGGTTCTGGATAGGATGCGGAGACAAACTCGGTCGCAGTTACGATTACGTACAGCCCGAACACTATAGCAATCCTGAGAGCGCCTACTACGAGAACAGTGTGTACCCAGTTCTGTCCAAGTACTTCCCAGCATTCGAGGGGGCTCGACCGACAGGTAGCTGGGCCGGCGGATACAGCTACAGTCCTGATGCTATACCGTATGTCTACCTAGAGAATGGCGTCTTGGTACTAAACGGAGCAAGTGGCTCGGGCATAATGAAGGCCGATGCCATGGCAAGGATAGCTGATGCTCTCTACAGGGGTCTCCCCGAGGCTGAGCTCTATGGTGGAAAAAAGATGCTCTCAACTACCTTGAGTCAGAGGGAACGCAAGGTAGAGGTAGAGAGTGTGGTCATCTAGCATCACAACAAGGACCCACAATAAGGCTACCCAGGCGGAAAACCCTAAAAGGACCAACAGCGAGAGTTACATGCCCGAGGTTTCTATAGCCAACTGCGTTCTGAGGTTCGTGCAGATTAGAACCACTCATGTGTAACACACACATCGAAAACGAGGTGAAATAAACTGGATAAGGGTGAGCTCGATGACGATAGCAGAAAAACCAGATGCCAGCAAGCTTACAATCACTGCATTGGAGTCAGGAATAGAGTATCAAGACCTGCAGAGCGCACCAGACGAACCTCTCCTCATCCAGGTTGTTGGGATATGGCCTGACATTCTTGCAGAGCTATCACAGAAATTCGAAGTCGACTTGGAGGACCTGCAAGACCTACAGGATCTTGACGAGCGCCCAAGACTTCAGGTTGAAGACAAGTTCATCATGATAGTTCTCCGCGTTCCAGTAGACCTAGAGCGCGCAGATAGAGAGTTTTCGACCAATCCTATTGGCATCTTCTCGAATGGTCGTGACATCATCGTCATACAGAACGCTGAGATACCCCTTCGAAAGAGGAGATTGAAGGGAGTTCTGAAACGTACGACCACTGTGAGCGGTGCAATCTACAACCTCTGGGAGATTGTGATTCACTCCTTTGAAACAACGCTCGACATTGTTGAAGCAACGATCAACGAAATAGAAGATAGGATTCTTAGAGAGATTTACCCTTCCCAACTTGACCGGTTCTTCCAGCTCTCTCGAGATGCCATATTCATGGAGGCTGCTCTCAAGTCAAACATGAAGGTACTCCGCCGAATGAAGAGGTTGCAGAGTTTCGGACACCTGTTGCTTGACGAAGACAGGCTAGAGGAGCTAGAGGTAGACCTGCAGCAGCAATTGGAACTCAGTGCTATCTACAGAGAACTGATTGACAATGCTATGAAGGAATATGACAGCATTGTCGGACACAACCTCAATACGGTGATGAAGACGCTAACGTCAATCTCTCTCCTGGTAAGTGTACCAACACTCATTGCTTCAATCTTTGGGATGAATGTTACTCTACCTCTGGCTAACGAACCCTTGGCTTTCGTCGTGGTTCTGCTTGGAAGCTTGATAATCGCGGCGCCGCTCCTAGTCTTCCTCAGAGTCAGAGGTCTGGTTTAGAGGAAGAGACAAAGGAATCATTAAGAACCCCTTCGTGCCCTAGCACACGAACAGCACGGAGGGATTGCTATGACCTTCAAACACTTGGCCGAATACCATCTCTGGTCAGGAAGTAGAATGAGGCAGATTGTGGAAGAGCTCCCTGAGAAGGAATACACCAAGGAGGTCGTAGGGAAGAACAGTGTCAGATCCATCTGTACACACATTGTAATTGCCCTGGCAACTTGCTTTCTCTTGGCTGACGAGTCAGAGGACCAAAGCGTATACGATTGGATTGGGACAGCTTCGAAGCTCGAGCTGCTTGACGAGTGGAACCAGCTCGACCACAGACTGAGTTCCATCATAAGAGAGATCCCTCAGGGAACCATTGAGGTTCCTCACATCTCGAAAGAGCCGTTTGAGGTTGAGCTGATGGATTTCTACCTTCAATACCTGCTCCACACAACACATCACAGAGGGCAACTCGCCATGGCTCTCGGAATCCTCAAGAAGGATGTCCCCGGTACCGACTATTTGATGTACTTCAGAGATAGGGCTGGAATGTAGTCTACGACTACTACTCTTTTTATTTGTCAAATCACATGTGTGACCACATGAGAGTCGGAGTTCTAACTAGTGGTGGCGACGGTCCAGGAATGAACGCAGCCATTCGTGCAATCACTAGGATTGGGTTACGGAGAAACTGCAGCGTTTTTGGAATATTCGGTGGGTTCCAAGGGATACTCAATGAGCAAATCCATGAACTAAACTCACGGTCTGTTTCTAGAATCCTTCATAGGGGTGGGACTTTTCTGACGACCGGAAGATCTGAGGAGTTCAGAACCGAGGAGGGCCAGAAGAGAGCAGCAGCAATACTCGACAAGCGCGGGATTGATGCACTGATCGCAATTGGTGGAGATGGCACTATGCGCGGTCTTGCCGCCCTCAGCAATCATTGGAAAGGTCGACTCTTGGGGCTACCAGGGACTATCGACAATGACCTCTATGGGACTGACTACACAATTGGGTTTGACACAGCTATCAATAATGCACTGGAGGCTTTGGACAAGATACGAGATACAGCAGAGGCATTCCACCGTATCTTTCTAGTTGAGGTGATGGGTCGCCACTCCGGTTTCATTGCGGTCCATGTAGGCATTGCAACTGGGGCATCAGCAATAGTGATTCCGGAAACTCCAACAAAGATTGAGGACTTGGCCGAGAAAGTAATAGAGGCGAGGCAGAGAACGAAATCTAGTGTCTTGGTTGTAGTCGCTGAGGGTGACGAACTGGGGAATGCGAATGCGATTGCTCAGGAGCTGTCAGAGCGTGTGGGAGACAAGTGCAGGGTATCGGTTCTAGGTTATATCCAGCGCGGTGGAAATCCTACTCATTTTGACAGGATTCTCGGCACACGCCTGGGAGCATTTGCAGTCGAATGTCTCCTAGGCGGAAGACATGGAGGAATGGTTGGAGAGGTGAATGGGGAGCTCGTATTGACTCCCTTCGAGGAAACATGGTCTAAGAAGAAGCCGTTTGATGAATGGATGATGGGCCTTATTGATGAACTTTCGGGATAGCCAACATACGTGTTTATCAGCAAGACACTGGCACAGTGAGATATGAGGCACACTGTGCAGACCCGACTCACTGACTTTGACGAGTCTTCTGGAAAGAAGAAATCGAAGACCAAGAAGACTCAACTGCCAACAGGAGAACTCTGGAAGAAGACCATCCAGAAGAGAAATGATTGGGGTGTCTGCAACTTTGATGGCACCATTCTGTTTGTACGTTTGATCAAAGGACGCATTCATGCCCATGATAGAGAAGCGGTGTGCAAGTGGTGTGGGGGAATGCTTGAGATTCGCAAGGACAAGGTCTTCTGTGGTGGCACCTGTGGAAGATACCAAGGAGAGTTTTCAAAAGACCTTAGCGCGTACCTGTGGTGGGAGGGAGCGAAGTCGTATACACTGCGAAAGAGATTGGCTGAGATTGAAACGCTCGAGTTACAGCAGAGAGACCTAGAATCCATGACATATGCGCCACCTTGGTCAGTGCTCGAGGAATACGAAGAAGAGGAGGAATAGGCCCCAGAATGAATAAAGTCCGCCAGACGAAAGAATAATTAGATGCCTAGCATCTGTCGCAAGGTCTAGTGATTATCGTGACAGAGATTCCGATGGCAGATGCCGGACCGGTCGGAGCAAGACCTCGCGAAGTTACAATCGCAGGGTATCTTGTGCTACTGGATGCAATTACTGGACTCATAGTCGGAGCCATTTCGTACTACATTTGGGAGGATTGGACTGCTGGCATTGGTGTCATTCTGGCACTCATTGCCTTCTTGCTTGCGTTCCGTATCTGGAACCGAGACGCGCAGGCATGGAATCTGGCAGTCATTTTCAATCTCGCCGCAATCTTCCTATACATGACAAGCTGGAATGTGCCTGGTGCATTTCTCAGCCTCATCTCAGTCATCTACCTGACTCTTCCGAATGTGAAAGTACATTTCGAAGACAGGTTCTGGTAGCACGCTTCATTCACTTAGAAAAATGAAGTGTCTGAAGTAGTGGAAACTAGGCATCGTATGACCTAGATACTGGCTTCATACAGCAAGAAACGGCGACCCTTGTACTCTTCAGGGATCTCAACCATATATTGAACCCATTCCTCAGCGCGGGGCCCCAAGAAGAAGGCGCCGCGGTCTGTCCCTGTTTCCTCCAGTTCGCCAAGAATCCTCGAGAAGACATCTACGAAGACGCTCCTGTTCTTTGAGAAGATTGAGTAGACTGAAGTTCGCATGTCATTCCTCAACTCACTACGGGACAAGAAAACGGTGTTGGCCTCACCGGTACCATCGATGATCACACGGACTTTGCCAATATCGGTGGCTTGTCTGATACCCTCAATGTCCTTATTGTAGAACTCCCAAGAGAACGCGAAGGTTTCGCTCTCGATGAGGTCCGGGGAAGTCGCTAGAATCTCGTGGAATCGTTCCGGCCCTATCACAAGTGGCACGAAACTCGGACTTGGGGCCGGGTGCGCAGGAAATGGTGGTTCAAGGCGAAGATAAGAAACACTGTTCGTCAGTTTGAACCCGAGCTTCTCGGCCAAACCCATGGACGCCTTATTCCTCGTGCTGGTCCCATATCTAAGCGTCATTACTCCAACTTGGCGGGCATAGTCCATCAGATGTTCGGTAATCCTATACCCGAATCCCATTCGTTGACTCTCAAGCTTAACTCTCAGTCCTTTGATCCAAGCCTTCTTCCTCTCTGGGGTGACCTGCAGAGCCCCCATGGCCTCTAGTCGGTTATTCTGAAAGAGTCCAAAAGGATGCATGTATTCGGAATCCACCCATTGAGGAAAGCGCTCTGGAATGTAGTCGCGAACCCCCCAAAGCCCCATACAGAGGTCTCTTATATCGTCATGATCCGATATGTGCAACGCTCGAATCCTTTCTGGCATGCCGACAAGGGAACAAGTTCCACTTTATGAACCATGCGACATGAGAGCTTGGTGCGAATGCCTACGCCTTGTCAATCACTTTTCGCAGCACCAGGCAAAAATGGTGATGCACATTGGAAACGTAGGTCGTCGGATAGCCCCAGCAGCCCAGGCGTTTGTTGTCTTGGCACCAGATCTGTTCTTGACGCATCTGGTAGGTCTCTGATAGTCGCTTGGCCAAGTCCCAGGCAATCGGTCTGAAAGAGCCGTCTCTGTCTCTCATGTTCTGCACGATTACTGTGAGATATGACTCGTCCGCCATGAAAGGATGCAAAGAGTCGAAAACGGTTCCAACAGACTCAAGATATTCCTCGTATGAATCGATGTTGCCAAGATCATTTGACGCTGTGCCGTAGTGCTGTTTGAGACCCCTTTTTGCTCTCTCTTTGTGCGTTGACTCATTGCCACCTCTCGACTTTGTTAGCATGTTCCAGTACGGAGGAGATGTTATCAAGTAATCAAACAGCGGCACCTCTTCACCAAACTCAGCCTCTAGAACAGCGGCTATGTCAAGCGAATCACCAGGAAGCAGTAGCTGCCTTCCCGAACCCTCAGCCCTCGTGATCTCATTCCTGCCAGATTCGACAAACTCTTGGTTCAACTCAACCCCAATGGAGTTCCTTCCTAGCGCCTTACAGGCCACCTGTGTGCTCCCAACACCTGCAAATGGGTCTAGCACCCATGCGTCGGACTGAGTGAAGAACTTGACAAATCGAACAACTAGCTCTTCTGGGAACTTGGCTGGATGTTCCAACTGGTTCTTGCTCCTCGAACGAGGATTGACAATGAACCATGATTTCGTGGACTTGACCCACTCCTTGCCATCTAGGTCGTTGAGCTTATTTCCTATCTGTTGATTCTCTCCCAAGTTCCACACCGATTTGCTGTACACCTTGAACCTATCATAAACCTACTTGTTCTAATCTCCGCTTGACTAGACTTTATGGATGCAACTAGATGAGGGGCTCCCAATGGAGCACCGTATCCGATTCTCGATGATTCTCGCCGAAATCCGGCATTCATATTAACGATGAGAGATGGTAAGATTCGTCACCAATTTTACACATGAGCCGATAAGACAGTTGCCTATGGGACAGTTCTCATGAGCAATCTCGAAGAGCCTCTCAACCTTGGAGTCACTTGCATTCTTGGGAACTGTTACTTTCGTATCAATGCTGATTATAGAAAACCTACTTTGCCCAGTTTCTTCGTCGGTTTCATAGTCACCTGTGATCTCAGAATGAATGTCCATACATTCGATTCTTGCCTTTTCGAGTGCGATCTCGAATACGAGGTTCACACAGGCTCCTATCGAGGCAAGAAAGAGCTGATGTGGGCTGGTGGTTCCCGGATTCTCCTTAGCCATGGGTGGCGGACATACAGCCGCGGTCTGATAGCCCCCGAGCGTTATCGTGTGTATCTTGGAAACGTCAGTCGATGTGAGATGTGCCGTAAACGTTGAGCTACTCATTGCTTCTTCACCTCAATCAGATTGCGAGTTCAGCAACAAGAAGGAAGATACTCTCTCAAGGATGACTCGCTGATGCTTATCGAATCCTGATTCAAAATAAACTTGTGGAAATGTACACGATGATGATTATTCTCGATCGTGCTAGAGTCGGGCCCTTCTATCAAGAGTGACTCCAGATTCAGTCCGTCTTAGCAGTCCTCGGAAGAACGACCATTCTTCCCCACAGGAACCGTACATCTGAGCTCAGGTTTCAACAGGAGCCAATCTAGACCCACCGATACTTGATTCAATTATACGGTTGATTGCGACTTCGCCAATGTCTGCACAGTAGGAAGCAATCCTTTCAAGGTGCATCAAGAGAAGCACCATTCTCGGGCCAACGTTCTTGCTGGAGGTTTCCAAACGTGACATTCGATTCGAAACCATCTTCGACTTGCTGAGTGCCTCGAAGGCTTCCGCCGAAGCATTGGTGATTGATTCCCTTCCCCTTGAGCTATCAATGGCAAAGAAGGTGCGCGTAGTATTGTCATAGGCTTGACCGAGCGCATCAACGGCTCTTCTTACTGATGTGGAAACCTGCTTCAGCTGAATCATCTGTTCTGTTGCACCGCAGACGTGGTCAGCGATTCTTTCAATGTACTTGGTTGCCAAGCTGAAATGCAAGCAATCTGCAGGAGATATTCCAATCTTCTTTGCATAGGTAGGATCTTGCAGAGCCAAGTGACACAGTCGTTCCACGAAGTATCTGTGTCTGTCGACATCTTCATCCCTGTCAAGGATTCTGCCAGCACCCTCCAAT
>Ga0209427_10004506_pt1 | contig 16090 bp, 13 predicted proteins | sample DeeMarSWOR136_30_FD_187465 | JGI IMG/M metagenome (GOLD analysis project Ga0209427, IMG submission 187465) | Marine sediment microbial communities from White Oak River estuary, North Carolina - WOR-1-36_30 (SPAdes) (version 2) | ecosystem: Environmental > Aquatic > Marine > Intertidal zone >...
CACTGGAATGTCAACTTTAAATGAAATAAATGATGCAATTACTGCTATAAAATCAGAAGGAAATGATCAAATTGTCGCACTGCATTGTACCACAAACTATCCCTGCCCTCTAGACGAAGTAAATCTAAGAGCTATGATAACAATGCAAAGAAAGCTAGATTGTCTAATAGGATACTCAGATCATACAACAGTTATAACGACTTCGATAATAGCTGCAGCTCTAGGTGCTGTTGTAATAGAAAAACATTTTACAATTGATAAAAATTTACCCGGCCCGGATCATAAAGCATCTTTAGAACCTAAGGAATTATTACATATGATTAAAGAAATTAGAAATGCAGAAAAAATCTTAGGAAGTTATGATAAAAAACCAGTGATGTCTGAAAAAAAAATTATGAATCTAGTTAGAAAGAGCATCGTTGCAAAAAAAAATATTGAAAAAGGATCAATTATAACAGATGACATGATCATCATTAAAAGACCAGGAACCGGGCTTAAACCTGTAGATATATATAAAGTAGTCGGAAGGAAAGCAAAACGAAACATCGTAAAAGATGAGTCTTTTCAATTAGAAATGGTAGAATAATATGAGAAAAATCGCTGTTATTACTGGCACCAGAGCAGAATATGGATATTTAAAGCCGTTAATGAAAGCTATAGAAAAAGACAGAGAACTAGATTTAATACCAATAGCAACTGGGATGCATCTATTATCCGACTTTGGAAATACCTATACATTTGTAGAAAATGACTTTCCAAATACTATAAAGATTCTAATGTATTTAGAAGGAGATAGCCTAAAAGATATGGCTTTCTATTTATCATCAGGAATTAAAAATTTCTCAAATTACCTCTATGACAATCCACCAGATATTCTCGTAGTTTTGGGAGATCGAACCGAGTCATTAGCAGCTGTTCTAGCTGGGCTATATCTAAATATTCCAATAGCTCATATTAATGGAGGAGATGTTACAGGGACAACTATTGATGAGTCTATTAGGCATGCAATAACAAAAATTGCCCATATTCATCTGGCACATACAAAATCTAATGCTGTAAGGATTAAAAAAATGGGAGAAGAGGAAAAAAGAATTTTTATTACAGGAGCACTTACACTTGATACAATACTAAATACAAAGTTTAAATCTAAAGATGAAATTTTTAAAAAATATGGATTAAATAGTGAAAAAACAACACTTCTTGTTGTTCAACATCCGATCACGACTCTTAGGGATAAGGGGTACTCACAATTAGAAGAAATTTTCATGGCCCTAGATACTTTGAAAGAACAAACTATTTTACTTTATCCTAACTGTGATGCAGGTGGTAAAAAATTTATAGAACTTATTGAAAGCTTCTCAGAAAAAAGATATATTTGTGCATTTAAAAATTTACCTCATGAGGATTATCTTGGTTTTATGAAATCTGTAGATTTGATGATAGGTAATTCAAGCAGTGGAATTATCGAAGCACCATCTTTTAAATTACCTGTTATTAATATAGGTAATCGACAGCAAGGACGAGAAAGATCAGAAAACATTATAGATATAGAACCCAGAAAAAAAGATATATTAGATGCAGTTGATTTTGCATTTAACAATAAAGATTTTTTAATTAAAGTTAAAAGATGTAAGAATAGATTTGGAGATGGAAGGGCTGCGCAAAAAATAGTAAAAATCTTTAAGGATATAAAAATCGATGACAGATTTATTCAGAAACAAATTACATACTGAAAAGAGGTCATTGAAATGGCTGAAGATAGATTTGATGATTGGGAGAAACCTCAAATCAAGGAAAAAAAACTTCATCCAAAATACTACTTTTTAGTTCAGCATAAAGAAAAATTAAAATTAGGTGTAAATACAGATATCGGGGCATTTACATATATTAATGCAAGATATGGAGTTTTAATTGAAAAAAATGTCCAGATTGGATCTCATTGTTCAATATATACTATTTCTACCATAGATGGGAAAAAGGGAAAGATTGTAATAAAGGAAAATGCTAGAATTGGTACTCATAGTACTATTATGCCAGGTGTTACAATTGGTAAAAATTCATTGATTGGAGCATACAGTTTTGTAAATAAAAGTATTCCAGATGACTCATTAGCTTATGGAGTTCCAATAAAAATTATAGGGAAGAACAAAGGATGAAATGGAAAATACCATTATTCAAGATATATTGGGAAGAAGATGACATCGATGCTGTTTCAAGAGTTATAAAAAGAGGAAATTATTGGGCAACTGGACCGGAAATTGAACAACTTGAGAAAAGCATTTCAAATTTTTTTAGTAAAAAGTATGCGATATCATTTAATTCTGGTACATCAGCTTTACATGCTGTTTTATTAGCACATAACATTAGGAATGTAGAGGTTATTGTACCCTCTTTTACATTCGTTTCTACGGCTAATGCAGTTGTATTGGCAGGTTCTAAACCTATATTTGCAGAAATTGAAGATCAATCTTATGGTTTGGACTCAGATGATGTCAAAGAAAAAATAACAAATAAAACTAAGGCAATTATCCCAGTTCACTATGGCGGTGCTCCTTGTAAAGAGATAAAAGCTCTTAAAGAAATCGCTGACGATTATAAATTATTATTAATAGAAGATGCTGCTGAATCTTTTGGAGCAAAAATTAACAATAAACTGGTAGGTACATTTGGTCTTTCTGCAATGTTTAGTTTCTGTCAAAATAAGATTATTACTTCTGGGGAAGGAGGCATAATAATTACTGACTCAGAGAAGATTTTTCAAAAATTAAAGCTTATTCGTTCTCATGGTAGACTGGAAAAAGGAGATGATTATTTTTCAACTACACATGAATTAGATTATATACTAATGGGTTACAATTATCGCATGTCTAGTATAACCGCAGCTCTGGCATTATCCCAACTTAGCAAGATTGATAAAATAATAAAAATTAGACGAGAAAAGGCTCTATATTTTAATGATAAACTATCAAAAATTAAAAAAGTAAAGATTCCCAAAGAATTTGATAAACATTTTCATATTTATCAAATGTACACAATAATGTTAGAAAACAATAAAATCAGGGAAAAAATACGACAAGAATTAGCTAAAGTGGGAGTAATGACAAAGGTTTATTTCAATCCAGTACATCTTAAAACATACTACAGAAAGAAATTCAATTATAAAAAGGGAGATTTATCAAGAACAGAAAAAATATCAAAAAAAGTTCTTACTATACCTTTATACCCAAATTTAACGAATCAAGAGATGGATTTTATAATTTATAAAATAAAAAATATTTGTGAGTGATTATATGACAAATCAATTAGGAAATTTATTTAAAGAGAAAAAAATCTTAGTAACGGGCGGAACTGGTTGTATAGGCAGTGAAATAGTAAAAAGTTTAATTAAATATAAACCAAAGATTGTTAGAATTTTTAGCAATGATGAAGATGCCACTTTTAGAATGATTGAGGAATTAGGAAAAAAAAGCAACTTAAGATTTTTAATTGGTGATATCAGAGACAAAGAAAGATTAATTACTGCAATGAATGGTATAGATGTTGTTTACCATGCAGCGGCCCTCAAGCACGTTCCATTATGTGAATATAATCCTTTTGAAGCTATTAAAACAAATGTACTTGGCACACAGAATGTCATTGATGCAGCATTAGAAAACAATGTTAAAAAAGTAATAAATATTAGTACTGATAAAGCAGTGAATCCTGTTAATACAATGGGAGCAACAAAGTTACTTGCAGAAAAATTGATAACTGATGCAAATTTTTATAAAGGCCCAAGAGAAACAATTTTCTCCTGTGTTCGATTTGGAAATGTTATATTTTCAAGAGGGTCAGTTATACCATTATTTGAAGAACAAATTAAACATAAAAAAACTATAACTATCACTGATCCGAAAATGACCAGGTTCATGATGTCGATTAATAATACTATTGAACTTGTTTTCAAAGCTACATTAATTGCTAAGGGTGGTGAAATCTTTATATTAAAAATGCCAGTAGTAAAACTAGGTGATTTAACAGATGTTGTAATAAAAAAATATGCTGAAAAATATCAATATAAACCATCCGAAATCAAAAAAGAAATTATTGGACCTAGACCAGGTGAAAAAATCTATGAGGAATTAATGACAGAAAGTGAGGCTGAAAATGCAATAGAAACAAAAGATATTTTGATAGTTCTACCACATAAAGAATTTGGTATAAATTTAAAACAATCTGATTATAAAAATAGTAGAACTAGTAAATTAAAAAGATATACATCAAAAGATGTAAAACTAGTGACAATAAAAGAAGTAAATAAATTATTATTCGGATAAAAAAATAAGGATAAATATTAAAATATTTTATCTTAAAATCTTATATAATTTAGAAAATGTTGATTTGATAATGGCGTATAATAAAGACAAAAAGAACTTAATAGAAGGATTATTGATATTAAAAGATGTTTTCGATAAAAATGGTATTTGTTTCTGGCTGGAAGCAGGAACCTTACTCGGAGCTATAAGACATAAGGAAATAATACCATGGGATAACGATGTAGATATTAGTTATTGGTATGAAGATACTACTAGATTAGTAGATATGCAAAAAGAATTTCAAGAATATGGTTATGAAATATATATAACCAGTGGACATTATGGATTAAGAAATTGTAAAACAAAAGAACATAGTGTATGCATTATTCCTGCAAAAATTTTTAGAAAAAAATTAGTAAAAATAGAGTTTAGCATACCATTTAGATATATTATATGGATGCTATCAGAACCAGATTATTATAGTTTTGATTACAATTTTTTTGATTATTTTAATGATTGTTTACCTATCTTTTTCAAAAAAAAAATTGTAACCTTTTGTTCAAAACTAGATAATAAAAAAAGAATTCGATTAATAAAATTATTTTGGAAAATTATTTTAAAATTAAAACTGTATTCAATTGTTTTTATCAGATCCCCATCAGAATATATTGGCAAATTTTCCGAAACAAAATTTTATGATAAAAAATTCAGAATTCCTGAATACTACGATGATTATTTAAGATTTAAGTATGGTAATTGGAAAATACCACGTAATAAAAAAGGAAAAATAATAAAGATATGGGGCAATAAAAAATTAAATTTGAATGATAAAAATGAAATGCAGATAAAAAATTAAATATCAAATTTAAAAATATAAATTTTATGGAATTTTTTTATTACAGTTATAAATTATAAATAAGGAGAATTGATAAAACTATATGTTTTTTAATTTTGTTTTAAATCAAGTTTTTTAACAAGTTTTTTTATCATAAGTTTTTCCATTCTTGTTTTCTCTTCTCTACTTGTTGCTGTTTTCTTTTTATAACTATTGTACATTTTACTCAATACATTTCTAAATTCATTTATTAACTTTATTAATGAAGGATCAGAAGTATCAATGATATTTTTCATTTCTTCAGGGTCGTTTTCAATATCGTAGAACTCCTCTTGGTTTTTAGTAACGTTGCGTATTAGTTTATAGTTATTAGTTCTTAACGATTGTATAGAGCCAGGCCCTCTTTTCTCAAATAATTCTTCAGAATATGCTATTAATTCAGGTAGTTTACCCCCGTTCATTAAGGGAACCAGATTAATACCATCAAAATCTTCGGTACTAGAAATTTTCAATAGACCTATGATAGTGGGAACGATATCTATGGCTCGCACAGTATGGTTAATTTCTTGTGATTTCAGATTCTTGTTTTTTATAATAAGAGGTATTTTCAAGTCGGATTCATACATTGTTTTATGTTGTGGGTACTCAAAAAAGAAGGTTTTCCAAGATGGATTCTTTGTTCCGAGTGTTTCACCATGATCACTTGTCACAATAATTGTAGTGTCATCCCAGATATCTAAATCTTTTAACAATTTAACCAATGGTTGAAATAATTTTTTATCCATGTATTTAATCTTTGCATCGTAATATGCATAGTCATAGTACTCATTTTTATCGAGTTCCCCTGCAAATAGCAATTCTTTTTCCGCCAAGAAGTGTACATGAAAGTAATGACCCCAAATAAAAAAAGGATTATTTGCATGGTTTTTCAGCCATCTAAACATTCTATCTACCCACCAACTTCCTAAGTTAGCTTTCAATTTTTGATTTTCTTCTTTGAACCACATGGTATGAAAACTACCCTTTTCAGTTGGTTCATCGAAGTGATCAAAACCTCTATTAAATCGATGTTTTGAGTCGATAAGATCAATGCCAATAAATCCTGCAGTGTCGTATCCTTGTTTTTTTAAAATTTCAGATATAAGTGTGGTTCTTACAACGTTGAATGGATCTCTCAATTTGGTTTTATCTGGATTTTTTCCAGATAAGATAGAAGCATGTGCTACAGGTGTTAGACAAGAGGTTGCGATACAATTTTTAAAAATTACACCACTTTTTGCTATTATATCAATACCTTCAGTTTTAATCTTATCATAACCATAGCAACTCAGTCGGTCTGGCCTTACTGCATCCATAGTTATTAATATCACATTATTTCTTTCCATATTAATTCCTTCTCTTGAATTAGAGATTTATTTTCATTTCAACAAATACTTCATCTAGTGCTTTAAGAAAATTATTTATGTCATTATGGTTTATATCGCCCATCACGGCAATTCTGAATGATTTTTCATCTTTAAGTTTTCCAGGATAAATTGTAAATCCTCTACTGTATAACTTATCATGAAATGTTTTGAAATCAAAATTGGGATGGGAAGGTTCAATAATTGTAGCTAAAAGGCAAGAATGCTTTACATCATCTTTTAAAAATAATTCAAATCCTCTTCGTTTTAATCCATCTATTAGAACATCATAATTTTTTTTATAACGTGCATATCTGTTTTCAGCTCTTTCTTCAAAGAATTCCTTAATAGCCTGTTTCAAAGCATATATTACTTGTACAGGAGGTGTAAATCTTGTTTGCCTGTTTCTTTCTAAATAATCATATTGGGAATATAGATCTAAATAAAAAGATCTCTTAGGGTAATTTTTAATTTTTTCAAGTTCATTTTTTCTACAAATTACAAAAGCTATACCTGCCATACCTTGAATACATTTATTAGATGTTGACATCATAAAATCGATGTTGCATTCTTTTATTGAAAAAGGAATTCCAGCGAAACTAGAGATAGTATCAACAATAAATGTACAATTATTTTTCTTGCTAATTTCTCCAATCTCTTTTATTGGGTTTAGAATTCCAGTTGTAGTTTCGTGATGGACTACTCCAACACATGCTATATCCTTATTGTGTTCTAACATATTTTTTACTTCATTCAATTCTATTTTATCTCCCCAATCCAATTTTAATTCAATTAAATCGATATTATATGTTTTAGCAATTTTTACCATTCTTTCTCCATATGCGCCATTGTTAATTATTAAAAATTTTTTATCAGGAGGAATAACAGAGTTTATAACAGAATCCATAACAGCCGTACCAGAACCCGCAAATAAAATAGAAGTATATTTTTCATCTCCCATAACTATTTTAACGAGATCTCTACGTATCTCTTGCATAAGATTTCCAAATTCTTCCTCGCGGGGACAAATATCTGGTACAATCTGTGCTTGTTTAACTGTATCTGTTGTTGTTGCTGGTCCTGGATTTAGCAATATATTTCTTTTAACCATGGTTTAATTCTCCTTTACTTTAATTTTTGGATAGATATTGTTTCTAGCTTTCTCTAAATCTTTACAGGTATCAATTTCAGTCCAAAGCAGATCTTTTATAAAAAGACATTTTACTGGATGTTCCTTTGATAATTCGTATATTACTTCCTCATAATGATAATTTTTATCCCCTATTTTATAATCTTGATTTGCTCTATTATAAAGTTTTTTCAGAAAAGATAGAGATATCTTGCTGATCCCTACAAGTTCACCATTTGCATTGTTTTTTTGAATGTTTTTTCCTAAATTTGTGAGATAACCACAGTCATCCATGTAAATATATACTTCATCACCAGATCCCCTGATTGAAGAAGTTAAAATCACATCTGGATAAGAAAAGTTAATTAACCCCGTAATCGCCCTTTTTTCATATAATAAATCTGATTCGAGAAGTATAATATCTTCATCTATGATTCCTTCTGTTTTTGAGAGAGAATACATACTCCCAGTACTAGCATATTCATTATTTGAAACATATATTATGTCCATGTTATTGTATTTACTCCCCAATTTTTTCTTGAAAAAAGATTCCCTAAAACCTGTAACAATAATTACAGTATTAATTCCTGCAAATCTAATGTTATTCAAAGAATAGTATATAAGGGAAGATCCAACCATAGAAATAAATGCTTTTGGCAAATCATTTGTAAAAGGTTTAAGACGTTTACCAACCCCTGCTGCAAGAATCACTGCTTTCATTTTGAATCCACCAATGTTTTCATAAAATCCATTTTGTATTCAATTGGTTTTTTATCTGGTCTTTTTAAATCGTCTCTGGCTCCTTTTTTTACCTTTACCACCAACATTGCTGGTCCCTTAGTATTTTTTAGATTATGTAAGATTTCTTCCAATTCTTCTTTTTTTTCTACAATTTTCCCAAATCTATAATTACATGCAATTGCTACTTTTGTTAAATCAACAGTATCAGAGCATGTAGGTTGTCCTCCAGTTGAGTCATGTGCCCCATTATCAAAAACGATATGATAAAAATTTTTTGGCATATAATGGCCAATAGTTGCAATTCCTCCCATTTGCATTAGAATAGATCCATCCCCATCGAAGACAAAAACTTTCTTAGCTTTTCTCTCTAATGCAATTCCTAATGCAATGGATTGTGCACAGCCCATAGCACCAATATTGTAAAAATCATGTCCAAAACCTTCATTTTTTTTAGCTCTATATTCAAAAAGTTCTCTTGAAAGTTTACCTGTAGTTGATACTATTATTTCATCATCAAGATATTTCATAATTATCTTTAAAGCATCCTCTCGTCCCATCTTATTTAAATCATTGTATTTTTCAGATCTAGATTTTTCAAATATATCTTTTCTAATAATAATAGCAAAAGGTCTACTATTTTTCTTCATAAATTTTTTAGCTTTTATAAAGATATTATTTATTTCTCCCGGGTCGGAAGAAATAATCTCATAAGGGATTTCAAGTAAGTTGAGTACGGGGAGGAGAATTTTTCCCATCTTAATATGCTGATAGGCATCTTTTTTACCAGGCATACCTCTCCAACCTATCATCAACAACATTGGTATACTATAAACCTCAGGATTACACAATGATGTCAAAGGATTAACTGTTTTTCCAAATCCATCATTTTGCATGTAAATTACACCTATTCTGCCTGTAGCTAGATGATATCCTGTACAAATTGCTATCGCTTCACACTCGTTTACCGCAATAATATTCTTTAGATCAGTATTTTTATCTTCTAAAAAACTCATCCATGACTTGAAAGTACTATCTGGAACACCTGTAAAAAAAGTAAATCCATGTTTCTTGCAAATATTCGAAAAGCTTTCACATCTTAACATATAACTACCTCCAAATTTTAATTTTTTTATATATCTAAAGCATTTTTTTAGCGAATTCAATGTCTTTTTTATTGTGGATTTCAATCCATCCTTTATACACTTCTAGAGCATTGACAGTAAATCCACGATCAATAATCTCTTGGAATATATCTAAATCTGATGCTTGATCGAATGAATCTGCTTCATGAAATCTAGCCTTTACTGTTTTTTTACAATCTTCATAGACTTTTTTTAAAATTTCTGCACCCTTTTTGGAAAAAATTGCAATACCAATAAATTCATAATCAGCATCATTTTTACTAATGTTTTTACCTGTTTTTGTTAACTCGATCATTTTGCTTGGTTGAAGAGTACGATAATAAGAAGATATTTTCTTTTTACTAACAACCAAATCAAGTTTTTTGTCTATCTTGTGTCTGTGATATCTATATGAATTATCAACAAGGAGAACAATATCGCCACTACTAACTAAAAGAGATTTTAGTATATTCTCATTAAAGAGTATATCCGAATATACTAACATGAATCCCTCATCCATGCTATCCTCAGCACAAAACAAGGAGTGGAGGCTGTGCTTTTTATCAAAATCTGGATTATTATAATATTTTATATCCTTTTGTTTGAATTTGTCACCTGCGTAACCACTAACTACACATATATTACGTAGACCAACTCTTCTAATAACTTCTAACTGATGCTCAAATATAGTTTTATCACCAATCCTAATAAGAGATTTAGGTATACCTCTGAATTTAAGATCTTTACCGGCGGCTGGAATTATTACTGAAATACGCTGCTCTTTTGAATATTTCCGGTCTTGGGATTTTATCCATTCAAAACCAACTTCCTCAAAAATTTCTGACACCGTAGAACAAAAAGGATCTGCCTCAAAATTACGATCATTAAGTAAAATAGTTTCTGCAGTTTTTTTCATTGCTTTATGGGCAGTACGCAAAAGATGATTTGCATGAATAATAATATTGAAACCGTGTTTGGCAAGTTCTTGATCTGTTATTAAGTTATATGTAGTAGGTACAGAAACTAACGGTGGACGGCAGCCTAATCGATTACATAATTTTTCATATTCTTTGGCAAATGCAAGTACGTCATCTGGTATATTTTTCTTGGAGTGAATCATTATACCATCAACACCTGTTTTTATATAAATCTCCGCTCTAGCCAAAGCGTCTCTCATTCCAACTCCACTTATTAAACTCTCAATTCTTGCAATAATCATAAAATCTTTATGGATTTTAACGTCGTTTCCTCTTTGAATTTTTTGTGCAAATTTTTCTGGTTCTTCTAAATCCTGTTTTGCTGATGCATCCAAGCTATTACGTTTTGGGAAGGTCTTATCTTCGATAATAATCGCGGATACACCACGACTTTCAAGTTGTTTAACAAAATATTCAAACTGTGAAGGTGAACCTCCTGTATCCCCATCAACAATCAACATTTTTGAAGTAACACTAAGGATTTCATCGATATTTTTTAGTCTAGAATCATAACCAATGATTTCGGCATCAGGCATTCCCTTAGACGCAGAATCTGTAAAACTGCTTTCCCAAAAACCATCATATTCGATAAAATTACCATTCTGTTTAACCTTTACCCTCTGGCCTATTAAAGCGCTTAATCCATTATGAACTTCAATGATTCGAATGAATTTCTTCTTTTTTAATTCATTTTTTAGTGATGTTAATCTTTTTTCAGGGGATATATTATATTTAAGTGACATTTTTACACCATCTTATTTTTCCTTTTTTAAATCAATAATTATCACGGTTTAGTTATCATATAGGCACGCACATCATTTAAATCTTCAACGAAATCTATGTCTGCCCAAAACCGTCTTTGAATCTCCACCTCATGAACTTTATGTCCACCATCTATCAACCTTTGAATCAAGAGAGCTACGTAACCTTTATTCCGTAGATTTATGGGTAAATTAGACAAAATGTCAATTAAAGTTTCTGAATATCTCGCCGAAAATTTTGAAATACCGATAAATTCTCCATATGTTTCTTCTTTAGATATTCTTTTACTAATATTTTTCACGATCCCATTTTTTACCATAACTTTCATATCTTCTTCTGTACAAACCTTTTTATCTACTGCCACACAAATATCTCCTTCGAAGTTCAATAAACTCTTCAATATTTCAACATCGAAAACAACATCAGAATTAAAACAGACAAACCCTCCTTTAAAAGTTTCTTTTGCAGACCACAATGAAAAAAGATTACTAGTAGTAGAATAATATTTGTTATAAATTAAATTTAAATTCCAAAAATTTTTTTTACAAAATCTTTCAATTTTATATGCTTTGTAACCCGTAACAAGAGTTATTTCCTGAATTCCACATTCCTCAAGATTTTTAATCTGATGCTCCAGTATTGTAATTGAATTGATTTTAAGCAAACATTTTGGAACATCATTGGTGAGAGGTCTGAGTCGACTGCCGATTCCTGCTGCCAAGATAACAGCTTTAGTAATACCACTTTCTTCCTTCTTTTCTCTTTTCTTTAAATAATCCTTTATTAAATTTTCTATAATTTCATTTTTTTTACGGTAGCCCTTTTCATCTATAACAAAGTGGCTAAATTTTTTCCATAACTCCGAATTAATGTTAATTGTTGTTTTTACTTTTTTCATCTGATTCTACCCAATATATATATATTATAATTATAATTTATAAACATTTTGCCTTCGATAATATAAACTTATAGCCTTCTAATTTAACTAAAAATATAATCCTTAAATTACAATTGAAAATACTTTTTAAAAAGAAGTTTTCAAATGTTTTTTTAAACTATAAAATATTGATAACATATTTACAAATTATTAAAAATCTTTATTTTTGGGTTTACTTAAAATTTATTTAATAAATTAATTACAAAAATAGTGTAATAGGTAAAAACTTTCTAAATCTAATCTAATTACCTTTTTATAACGATTGATGTTTTATAATGAATGATTTTTCTTTTCAAGCATTATTTTTGAATCAGCTGTTTAGATAAGTTCAAGGTTGGGATATATTTCAAATAATTTTTTCTAATTATACCAATTTTTTAAAAAATTAATAATTCCAAACTTAATATATTTTGCATAATACTTTTTCAATTTTTTATTATGGATAATAGACTATAAATCATATGTTTTTAATTTATATTTTATATAATTGTAGATTTTATTTATTTTTAAATTCAGATTTTATATAAGAAAGCATTTTTTTTGGACGCAGAATATCAAAAAAGAAGTTAAAATCTTTCTTGTTAAATTCTTTTAGTAAGAATAATACAGCTAAATAAACTAATAATCCAAAACCAGAATATAACAATAAAACATACCAGCGAATTACTGGAAAAAGATTAACGTAACATCCAATATAATATAAAAATAAACCCATTATCACTCCTGCAAAAATATGACGAGGAGTATGTGTCTGAAAAATATTGACAGCAAACATTTTTTTAACAAAGGCTCTATAACCAAAAAATGATATAGAAAAAGCAATAACAGTTGCTATTGCAGCCCCGGTCGGTCCGCTAATTCCAAAACCTGATAAAATACCATTTTTTGGAATAATTAAATAATTTAAAAATATATTAGACAAAAAAACTATTATATTTATTTTAGCCAAAATATCTGGACGATTCATACCACTAACTAAGTTAATATATGGTGTAGTTAATGATCGTATTAAAGTCAAAAATAGTAAAACAGATAATATAGGTGCTGCTGGTAAAAAAGCACTATCTAATAAAATATTGATTACAGGATTTGTAAAAATTAATACAAAAAAAATTAAAGGTATTATAACCATAGATATATATCTCTCTGCAAGTTTGGTAGTTGATTTAATTTTATCAAAATTCTTCTTTGCATGATAATTAGAAATCGTTGGAAATAAAACAGTTCCAATAGAAATATAAAAAATATTTAAAAAAATTAAAACTCTTTGAATAGTAAAATAGTAACCAACCTCAACATTAGTCCAAAAATAACCAATCATAACTTTATCGATATTTGTGGATATTGTTGCAACAATGGAAGTTATAGTTATAGGAAAAGCAAAAATTAAATAGTTTTTACCCAAATTTAAATCAGGTTTTTTAATGGGATATTTTCTCATAAAAAATAAACCTATAAAAAAAACTGCTGCAGCACCAAAAACATATGTAATTGCTAGTGATCCATAAGCATGCTCTGAAATAAACTTTTGTAAATTTTGAAGAATAGTAGGCCATGTAAAAATAGGGGAAATATTGTATCCTAAAATGCTTACTCCTGCAAGTGCAACAATTATTGTTAATGGCGCTTTAATTATATTTTCAAATAATTTAGATATCTGATATTTTGCGAACTCACCTCTACCAGCAAATGTACTAAGAGCTATATTTTGTAATTTATTAAAAATAGAGTAAAAAATAATAACTAATAAAACAGAATAAGTAGTAGCATCATAAAAACCAGTGTTAAAAACGTTTTGCATTATGAAAATAACTAAAAAAATACTGACAACCATTAAAAATGTAAGAATTATTTTTATTGTAACAAAAGTTCCTATACATTTACCAAGATCTACACCTTCAGATATTCTTTTTATATGAGCTTTAGAAAAACCTAAATCTGATATGACCTCAAAAATTCCAACGAAAGCTATTGCAAAACCTATAACCCCTAATGCCTCTGGTGCAAAATCTCCCCATAGTTTAGCTAAAACGACTACTCCAATCCAAGCTAAAAAATCACTAAGAAAAGAGGATGAAATAATCAAGAAAGATTTACGAGCTATCATCTCAAAACGATAAAATAAAAAACTAGTATATAAAACACTTTAAATAAGTAAAATTTACATAATTTTTGAATAAGGCTCAATATTTCTTTTTGCTATTGCTCCTATACCAATGAAAACATTGTTTCCTATTACTGTACCAACATTCATCATCGAGTTTATTCCTGTTTGAACATTATCTCCCATAATCACTCCAAGTTTCCTTCTCTTGGTATCTAATTTATAACCATTGAGAATAACAGAGATATTCTTTTTATCAAAACGCAGATTTGCAACCTTTGACCCTGCGCCAAGATTGCAGTTTTCACCAATTATTGAGTCCCCAATATAGTTCTGATGAGGGATATTGCTGTTATCTAATATTATTGAGTTTTTCACTTCACAAGCATTACCTATATGACATCCATTTCCAATTGATGTATATGGTCGGATGTAACAGTTTGGTCCAATTTTACAATTTTTTCCAATTATAACTGGTCCTTCAATATAGCTTCCGCTCATTATGGTACTATTTTTACCAACAATGATCTTTCCTTTAATTGTTGTATTTTTTTTAATAATTCCTTGAATTTTTTTAGGAATTTTTTTCAAAATTTCTTCATTTGCATCAAGAAGATGCCATGGGTAAACAACATCTCTCCATTCATTTAAAAAAACACCGTTTAACTTAATTTCTTTTATCATCATATTTATTGAATCAGTAATTTCATATTCACCTCGTAAAGATTTTTCTGTTTTTTTGATAAAATCAAATATTTTTTTGTCAAAATGATAAATACCTGCATTTATAATATTTGAAATGGGTGTTTCCATTTTTTCAAGGATCTTGATTACTTTTCCTTTTTTTATTTCTACAACGCCATATTCTCTAGGGGTTTCTGATTGAAATAGACCCATGCTGTTTTTTTCTACTGCAATCTTTTTGATATCTTGTTTTTCAAAAATTGTATCACCAGATAATACAATGAATTTTTCTGTGAATTTTTCAACCATTCCAACTGCATGGGCTGTTCCTAATGCATTTCCTTGGTTTACATATTCAATTTTAATATTCCATTTCTTACCGTTTTGGAAATAATTTCTAACCATTTCGCTTTTATAGCCTACAACAAAGATGAATTGTTTTAAACCTGCTTTTATTGCATTTAAAAGATTCCATTCAAGTATTGGTTTGTTAGCAATAGGTAGCATTACTTTTGGACGGGTGTATGTTAACGGATGCATCCGTTTTCCTTCACCAGCCGCAAGAATTACACATTTCATATTCCTATCTACCCCTATTCAACGGTAACAGATTTTGCAAGATTTCGTGGTTTATCAATAGAGCATCCTCTTAGATTTGCTATATGATAAGCCAAAAGTTGAAGTATTACAATTATTGGTATACATGAAAGTGGACCTGAATTCCCAGGAAATCTTATAACAAAATCAGCATGTTTTTCTATTTCAGTATCGTTTTCATCTGCAATAGCAATAACTTCTGGACCTCTTGCTTTTACCTCACCAATGTTTGCAATTATTTTATCATAAGTATTATCTTTTGTGACAATTGTAATAACTGGTGTAATTTGAGTAAGTAAGGCAAAAGGACCATGTTTAAGTTCACCTGCAGCAAAACCCTCTGCATGGATATAGGATATTTCCTTTAGTTTTAGTGCTCCTTCTAATGAGAGAGGATAGTTTATACCTCTTCCTATAAAAAATACTGATTCTACATTTTTTAATTGAAGTGCAATATTTAATATTTTATCACTTTGTTCTAGTACCTCTCTTACCTTCCTTGGTA
>Ga0209427_10004511_pt1 | contig 16083 bp, 9 predicted proteins | sample DeeMarSWOR136_30_FD_187465 | JGI IMG/M metagenome (GOLD analysis project Ga0209427, IMG submission 187465) | Marine sediment microbial communities from White Oak River estuary, North Carolina - WOR-1-36_30 (SPAdes) (version 2) | ecosystem: Environmental > Aquatic > Marine > Intertidal zone >...
CCGCAATCTCCAGGCTTTCTGCCGGTTTGAACTTATCTGCCGAACTGTAGATTTTGACCGACACGACCTGCTCTGATGTTCCAGAGAAGCCAGAAAGATAGGTGATAAGGAGGAATAATGCAATTTTTGTGGCGGTTCTCAATATCAACTCAATCCTTACTGTTTTTAATGAGATTTTTTATTCAAATTTTTTGTTGATAAAAAATTTATATACACTATCAATTTATGATACTTCTAAACACATTTGGTTACAAATTCTTGGAAATAATTCTAGCTGCTATTACTCTGATTCCCTTTATGAATCGGAATATTTTGATTTTAATCCATTCATAATTATAAATATTACCATTCATTAAATATTGTGCAGTAAGAATATCCAATTATTAAGTATAAGTGGTATCGTTAAAATCTGTCAATAAGTAGCTGGAAAAATGTGTCGAAATTTCTCATCTCGATAACCGAAATTAAAGGATAATCGGAAAGTAAAAAGTGATCGCCAGCCATATGGTTTCAACTCAAATTGACGATAATCGAGTTCAAGAAATAGATTACGGACGAATTCGTAGCGCAAAAACAGCCCATATGTTCTTTGATCTTTCCGGATTCCATCCAGGAATTTGGCATCCGGTGAATCCCCACTCTGATAAGGTCTATCAGGATCTCCACCTACGTTTCTCTCTTCCAAATTGGACCCATGTCGGTGTTTCTCAAAATCGGTGCCTATTTCTAGAAATTTTGAGAATCTTTTACGTAGTCTTAAAAGAAGATTATCGGAGTTAGGACCGATATAGTGACCCAACATTGTGTCAAAATGTTTATATTTATTGTAATCCTTATAAGTATGGGTGTAAACATACGGTTTAATCCGATTATATTCAACCATTAGGTCGATATCTTTCAAGGCAAATGGATTCACAATAAAAAAGCCTAATTGATAAGCAAATTTATTACCATACCAGTCAGTTCCCAGTTTTGTGGTGGTGATATCATCAATAAACCATTCCCCATATATCTTTAAACCGTCAAAAATACGCCATTCCATATCTATACCAAGTATACCATTATCCCGATCTCCATAATAGTGTTCAATTGATTTATAGAAACTGAGGGGATTTAAATACCCGAGTTGTAAGGAGCGGTCACCATAGATAACTGCTTCACTCAGTCCAAGCTGAATTCCTTTGCCTATATTAATTTCAAGTCGATTCCCTGACCAATATTGATCTATATGTGGTTGACTTTTAATATTTTCACGTGCCTCTGGAGAGATGTACTGCAAGAAGGCTGTTATGTGGGTAAACTTGAATCGCCAGTACCTAATGATAAATTTTATCTGATCGTACAGTTGAGCATTGCTCGAAAGCAGTACATTACCGGTATGCCCAATTCCCCATTGATTGTATTCTCTTCCGTAGGCAAGGTAAAAATATTTATAATCAAATGTTAAGTATGCCACATTTTCATCAAATTCAAAGTCACCATTATCTCTTCTAGTGAGATACGGCCAACCGGATTCTTCCCATACCTGATAAGGTATTTTTTCATTCTGATAACGCTGATCACTTAAATGGTTATCAGTTAGATCAAAATAGAATCCAAAATATTTTCCCAGATTTCCGTAAAAAAGTAATCCATTGCTTAGACGTGAGAGAGTATAATTTTCCCCTGTTTCCACGTCTACTTTATGCTGCTCACTATAACTTAAAATAGGATCTGCAGATATATTAAATTCTTTATATTGTAAGTGGATAAAATTTCGGTAGTTTGGGTATAGCACTTTGTTCAGTGGTTTTAAAGTCTTAGTATTAAAAATTTTATTTATTCTTGAACTCCATTGGGTATATGCATCCGGTAATCTCTTTCCTTGCAATTCTTCCTGAAATTCCAGAGTTAAATAATGGAGCTGCTGGATATCGGTGCTGGAGAATTTTTCAGGATTATCCTGAAAATAATTCCACATTGTATGAATATATTCTACTGTTTCTCGACGGGTAAAGGGACGAGATCCATTGTAAACTACATCAATATATCCCTGGATTTCCCATCTTTCGATAGCATCATATGCCCAGTGAGATAAAGGAACTCCGATATTTTGTGAAATGAGCTGTGAGCTATTAAAGGACATCACAAGGAGAATGATATTAATAATTTTGGATCGTTGCAAAATTATGCTCCGGATTAGTATTGCTCATGTTGGTAGACGGTTTTGCCATGTTTTATTACAGCTACGACATGGTTCATTCCGTAATGATAAGGAATATATTGATAATTTGGAATGTTCATTAATGTGATATCAGCTTTTTTATTGATTTCAAGGCTACCATATTCATTATTCCGGTTTATTGCCCGGGCACTGTTCAGGGTACTGGCCCAAAGAACTTCAGCCGGGAGCATTCTCATTTGGGTACAGGCAATAGAAAGAATTAAATTCATGTTTTGGGTAAAGGAACTACCAGGATTATAATCTGTAGCAAGGGCGACTGGCAATCCGACCTCAATCAACTTTCTTGCTGGGGCATATCGGTTCTTGCCCAGAAAGAAAGCAGTACCGGGTAATAGAACGGGTATGACGTTACTTTTCTTCATGGCAGAGATACCCTCATCGGAGACCATTAGAAGATGGTCAGCAGAAATTGCTTTCACTTTTACAGCAAGTTCTGCGCCCCCGGAATAAGTTAGTTCATCGGCATGAATTTTTGGTTGTAGGCCATATTCTTTTGCTGCTTCCAGAATACGTTCACTTTCTTGAATGGTAAAAACATGCTCTTCCGCAAAGACGTCACAAAATTCAGCTAAATTTTCTTCAGCCACTGCTGGAATCATTTCTTTAATAATTAAATCAATATATAATTCTCTTTTATTTTGAAATTCGTCGGGAATTTCATGGGCTCCTAAGAAGGTTGGAACAATTGTAATGGGTAAAATTTTGGATACTTTTCGCAGAATCCTTAAACTTCTCAGTTCATCTTTCAAGGAAAGGCCATATCCGCTCTTCGCCTCAATTGTAGTCGTCCCATAATATAAAAATTCCAGTATTCGATGATAAGTAATTTCAGTGAGTTCTTCAATGGATGCTTTTCGAAAATCTCTCACACTGTTTCTTATACCACCTCCCATTTGAGCTATTTCTTCATAGGATTTTCCTTTGATCCGCATTTCAAATTCGGCTTCCCGGGTTTTAAAGAATACCGGATGAGTGTGTGGATCAACATAACCTGGCAATGCCCAACAACGTTTTCCATCGATGATTTCTGAATCTACCTTATCGATATTCAATTGTGATTCTGGTATTATTTCTTTAATTGTATCTACCTCAATAATGATGGCGCAATCTTCTTGAATATGTAGTTGACCAAAGGGGAGTTGGGCTGTGGGGGTAACGATACCGCTAAGATTAGTAATTACTTTTGTTTTCATTTATTAGTTTTTTCAATGTTAAGAATGGTATCTGAGAGTTTTCGGTATGATTTTTCAAGGGATTCAGAAACAACTTTGGTATTGCTAATAATGGGCATGAAATTGGTATCTCCATCCCAGCGTGGTACAATATGGAAATGTAAGTGGTCTTCTATTCCTGCACCTGCGACACGCCCGAGATTCATGCCAATATTAAAACCGTGAGGTACCATTACCTGCTGGAGTGCTTTTACTGATAGTTGAATCAATTTAAAGAGATCGGTTTGTTCATCAAATTTCAGTTTATGAATGTCTCCGATGTGGCGTTTCGGAACAACCATGAGATGTCCATTATTATAGGGAAAACGATTCATGATAATGAAGGCGCTTTTATATCTATAGAGAATCAGATTCCGTTCATCGCATCGTTGTTTTATTCGTGAACAGAAAATACAGGGTTCATCTTTTCCCTCCTTGGCTTTCAGGATGTATTCCATTCGCCAAGGAGCCCAAAGTATATCCATTTTTTTCTCTTTTTTATGATTTATTTTTCCAATGCTATCGGCAAACAAAAGCCCCACGGAGTAAATCCATAGGGCTTTTATAATGGTTACTTAATAAACTTTCCAATTAAGCTTCTTCTTTTTCTTTCTTTGCTTGTTCAATGATTTTTTGAGCCATATCTCCTGGTACTTCTTCATAATGGGAAAAGTTCTGGGTGAAAATACCCCGGCCCTGGGTCATGGAGCGGAGAGTTGTCGAGTATTTGTGGAGTTCAGCTAATGGAACTTTTGCCTTAATTACCTGAAAACTGCCTTCTGCATCCATACCAGAAATCTTTCCGCGTTTCGCTGAAATGTCACCCATCACATCGCCCATGAATTCTTCTGGGACTTTTACTTCAATATTATATATTGGTTCGAGCAGCACCGGTTTTGCTTGCATAAATCCTTCTTTAAAAGCGGCTTTTCCGGCAATCTGGAAGGCAATATCACTTGAATCTACTGGGTGCATTTTTCCATCATAGAAGTCTACTTTCAAATCAACCACCCGATAACCAGCTAAAACTCCCTCTTCGCAGGCAGCGTTTACCCCTTTTTCTACTGAAGGCACATAAACACGATCAACATTCTGACCCACTAACGAATTGGTAAATTCAACACCTTCTCCTCTTGCCTTGGATTCTAAATGCATCCAGACTTCTGCGAATTGACCTGCGCCACCGCTCTGCTTTTTATGACGATATTTGGCTTCAGCTTTACCTTTAATGGTTTCTCGATATGGAATTTTAGGATCTTTTATATTGACATCTACTCCAAATTTCTGTTTGAGCCGTTTGACGATAATATCTAAATGAAGTTCACCCTGACCCGCAATGATGGTCTGCTTCAGTTCCGGATCAAATCGGATAGTAAAGGTAGGATCCTCTTCATGTAGTGCATGGAATCCAGTGGAAATCTTGCCTTCATCTCCTTTGGATTTTGGGGAAATAGCTAATGTTATCAAGGATTCTGGAAGCTGCAGTTTTGGTAATAAAAATGGATTATTCTTTGTTGAAAGGGTATCACCAGTATGAGTACCTTTTAATTTAACAAGCGCGCCAATATCACCGGCATGTAAAGCGTCTACATTGCTTTTTGTTTTTCCTGAAAGATCAAAAATTTGCCCGACACGTTCAGTAGAATTTTGGGTGGTATTGAGAACTTCATCACCACTTTTTAACACTCCTGAATATACCCTCACAAAAGATAATTCTCCAACATGTGCTTCGGAAACTGTTTTGAAGATAAAAGCAGTAAGCGGTTCATTGTCGATCGGTTTACGCTCTTTATCATCTTCTGATTTTATAACCTTTGCCTCCACCGGAGCGGGATTATATTCAGTAATAAAATCAAGAAGACTGCTTACTCCTACGTTATGTGTGGCAGAGGTGATAAAAATAGGAAAAATCTGTCTGTTTTGGATGGCTTTCTTCAATCCAGTGGTTAATTCCTCATCAGATAATCCTCCCTTCTCAAAATATTTTTCCAATAATTGATCGTCACTTTCCGCAATCGCCTCTACTATCTTATTTCGAAGTTGACTAGCTTGTTCTTTCAGATTTTCCGGAATGTTTTCAACGGTAGGCTTACCGGATTTATCCTGAGGATAGGTGAGCATTTTCATTTTCACTAAGTCAACTATTTTATAAAAATTGTGACCAGTTTCCGCAGGAAACTGCATCTGAATGATATTATGCCCAAAACGATCCTGCAATCTGCTGACAAGTTCTTCGAAATTAACGTTTTCACGATCTAATTTGTTAAGAACAAAGGTAACAGATTTGTCATATTTTTTGGAGAGGTTCCATACCTGTTCCGTACCGACTTCAACCCCAGAAGCGGCTGAAACAATTACCAACACATTTTCAACAACTCTAAGACCACTAATTACATCTCCAAAAAAGTCAAAGAATCCAGGCGTGTCAATAATATTGATTTTATTTTTATTCCATTCACCATGTAATAAGGAAGCGCTGATAGAAATCTGTCGCTCAATCTCATCTTCATTATAGTCAGATACTGTATTGCCTTGTTCCACAGTTCCAAGGCGGGTTGTGGCACCCATTGTATATAACATTGCTTCAACCAGTGAGGTCTTACCAGCTCCACCGTGCGCCGCCATACCGATATTTCTAATATGTTCACCTGAATAATTTTTCAACGAAAATCCTCCTTTAAAAATAACATAAATATGAAAGGTATTTTTTTTAAAATGCGATGTCGAATATAATAAATGGGGTTAGGACTGTCAAGGGGTTTATCAATGCCCTCAATAGCTGACAGTTACCCCTTAAAGTTCGAAGTAAGAAGGGTATAATTAACTCCAAATATAATCTAATAAGCAACTCTTTGCTTTTATTTTATTAATTTATTAAAATTTGGCATTTAACAGGAGATATAATGCGATATTCGAATATCTTTAAACTTACATTTCTGATTTTACTATTATTTTGTTTCAAATTCCTGGTGGCACGAGATCAAGTACTGTTTTTTTCCCAAGATACTAATATAACCCAAAAGAACTTTTTGAGTGTCGTAACGAAAATTTCAAAATATCATCAAATTATTCCTTTAATCGGGACGTATGATCTGATCGATAAGGATAAAGATCAATTCATCGGTCGGGTTTCTGTACCATCAATTTTCCATAAAAAAGAGTCATTCGTTTTCAGAAGATCATTTGATAAAATTGATTCGAGTGATTATACCTATTGGTTGCACTTTGAACGGGTGGTGGGATATCTGATGGTTAAAGTCAATGGACATAGTATTTATAAGGGAAGTCATAACTTTATACCTTTAAAGATAAAAGTTCCTCCGAAATTATTACTTGGGAGTGATAACATCCTAGAGATTACTCTAGAACCGTGGAGTTTACAACAGAATCAATTACCTCCTTGGAGTCCCCTAAATTTCCCGCGTATTGATAACGGTATTTATGGTGCTGTGTATCTGGAGGGTGTTCCTGATATTTCCATCTCGGAAGTTTTCATTTCTCCCAAAACTGTTGATGATATCACTATAATTCAGGTGGATATAAGTATTGAGCTCCCTCGAAAATCGGTGGGTAATTTTTTTATACAATGCCAATTCAAACAGAATAATATTAAAATCTTACATGATCATCAATTGCCCTTGCAAATTGACACTTTAAGCTCCCTTCAAAAATTTTCATTTGAATTTAAATATAATCAATTGAACCCATGGTCTGTAGAACAGCCAACTCGATATTCGATGCATTTTGATCTTTTTCAAGACGGTAAGGTGTGCGATTCAAAGGAGAAACAAATTGCAATCAGAGAGCCTCTTTTCAAACTTTCTCATTCTATGCAGGATAAAAGACCGCTGCAGTTGATGGGCCTCAACTATGTTTATCAAAATACCAGCGGTGTCAGTCTATATAACAAAGAGATTGTTATTAAAGATTTGCAAACAATCAAATCAAGAGGTTTTAATACCATTCGAGTGGGACACTTTCCATTGAGTCCCAATTTTTATCAAATAACTGATTCGCTTGGATTGATTTGCTTCCAGGATCTTCCCTTTCCTCTCATCAATGATTGGATACCAAAAGATAGTTTGGCACAAAAGAAATTGCTGGAATATGCCAGAAAATTTATAGAACTTGCTAGTGAACACCCTTCCCTTTTTGGCATTGGAATAGGTTTATTTTATGAACCAGAGAGTGAAAAGATTCTTAAAGTTTTAGCCGCGATCAAAGAGATGGCGAGTAGCTATCAAATACCTCTTCTGTATGGAAGTTTTTATGATCCATCTTTATTTAAATTTATAAAATTGGATGGTTTTTTTCTTGAAGTATTAGAAAGAAATAATCAGGAACAGTTATTTAACAAACTCCATGGTAATTTACCTAAAAATCGTCCCGTTTTCATATCCGGTTTTTATAAAGCAATTTCTTATCGGGTCGATTCCAGTGCTATTACTCATGATCTGATGCAAATCACTGAACTCTATCAGCGAATTAATAGTGAGGTATGGCGAGAAAATTTTGTAGGAAATCTTGCTCTGACTTTTTCTGATTATTTTTTAGAAACACCCGCTTTACAGGCTGGTCCTGAGAATAATTTTCGTTTAAATACCATTGGAATATATGATGTTAAACGTAACGCCAAACCCGGGGTACTTGAGAAGCTTTCTCAGAATTGGAAACCATTACGTGAGAGTTCCGTTGAATTGGAAAAACGACAAATTGGAACCTATATTTTTATTATTATTGGTCTGATTAACTTCTTTGTTTTTCTTATTATTTTTCGGTCATTCATCGAATTTAGGAAAAATCTCTATCGCGCTATTCGGAGGCCTCATGGCTTTTTTGTTGAAGTGAATGAACGGCGGATGATCAGCTATGAACAGAGTTTTTATCTCATATTTATCCTTTCAGTAAATGCAGCGGTCATGATAGGTGGAATTTTATATTTTTTTCGCAATAATCTGTTCTTAGACTATTTATTATCCCTTATTTTTCTGCATCCCCAATTGAAATTATATGCTATTTCCCTCATATGGGAGCCAATTACATTAGTCCCAGCACTCACACTCCTTATTATTTTCATATTTTTACTTCTGGCAATTCCCATCAAGATGATATCGATCTTCAGAGAACCGAAGGTACGCTTGAGACAGGCATTGGCTGTGAGCACATGGGCTGGTTCTCCATTTATTATTCTTTTACCTTTTGGTATGTTTTTTTATAACCTATTGATGGTGATGAATTCCTATTGGATTTTATTTATAGTGCTATTATATTTTCATGTTTGGTATTTTGTACGTTGGTTGAATGGTGCCCGCGTCATGGCATTGATTACATATGCGCGGGTATTTGTATATACTTGCATATTTATCTTGATCGTCTGTGGTGGATTATTTTATTATTTACAAGATAGAATCCAGATTATCCGTCATATTAAATATTTATATCATCTTTTTAATTTTTATATTTAAAAGTTTATCTTTAGGATTGGATGTATTTATCAAAATTAGAAATATTCGGTTTTAAATCTTTTGCCCACAAAGTAAATTTTCAATTTAAAGATGGTATTACTGCAATAATTGGCCCCAATGGTTGTGGGAAATCAAATATTGTTGATGCTATCCGCTGGGTATTGGGTGAGCAACGCCCCTCATTACTTCGACTGGAACGAATGGAGAATGTGATATTTAACGGCGCAGCGGTCAGGAAACCACTCAGTCTTGTTGAAGTTTCAATTTTAATTGAAAATACTAAAAATATTTTACCAGCAATTTTTTCTGAGGTCAAAATTACCCGGCGTTTCTATCGTTCTGGTGAAAGTGATTACCTGATTAACAATCGGCCAGTCCGCTTGAAAGATATAATCGATTTGTTTACTGATACAGGAATGGGATCTGATGCCTATTCGGTTATTGAATTGAAAATGGTTGAACAGATATTGAGCGACAATGCTGAGGAGCGGCGTCGCTTATTCGAGGAAGCTGCAGGGATAAAGAAATATAAATTCCGCAGGAAAGCCGCCCTCCGCAAATTAGATACCGTCAATCAGGAACTGGTTCGATTAAATGATGTAATGGGTGAGGTTCATAAAACAGTGAATTCATTATCACGGCAGGTAGCGAAAGCTAGACGATATCACCAGTATAAAGAAGAGTTGAAAATTCATGAGTTGTACACCTTTCAACTCAAAACCAGAACCTATACCGAAGATTTGGTGCCACTTCGGGAAGAATTTGAGCAAGTTCGCCAAACACGAGAAAGACTGGGAAAGGAAGTTAATCAAAAAGAAGTGGAACTGGAAAAATTGCAGTTAAAATCAGTGAACTTGGAGAGTGAATTTCGAGATGTCACTACTCGCCTGAATAGTGCCGATGAAAAGGTTCGAGAAATACAGCAAAAGGCACAATTGAATGATCAGAAAATAGATTCTATCAAGCAAAATATTTCGGCCAGAAAAAATGAAATAACCCAGCTTGAAAACCGTATAAAGGAATTAACGGAACAGTTATCGCACTCGAAAATTGAAAAGGAAAAAATTTCAAAAAGTGTTGCTTCGAGGGAATTAGATTACCAAAACAATTTCGTAATGCAATCTCAGGAGGAAACTCACCTAGAGGAAATAAGACAGAAATATAACAATTTCCGGGAACAAAACCTCCATAAACTGAGCGAAATTAATACCAATCGTGATGAATTCCGGAAAATCTTGTTGGAGAAAGATAATTCATTTCATCATAAGAAACATTTGGAAGAGAATGTAAAAAAACTTGAATCTGATTTATCTGAGATAAATGCCAAGTTGGATAATTTTAAAAAAGATTTAGAAGCTCTTAACGCTCAAGAGGAGCAGACTCAACGAAAAATTGAAAAGTTTCAACAGAAGATTGATGAACTCAAGAAGGAAGACGAGAATTTGGAGAAGCAAAGAAATATACTTCTTGGCGAGAATGAAAAATTTAAAGGTAAAAAAGAATTTCTGCAGAGTCTGATTCAGAATTATGAGGGATTCTCCGAGAGTGTCCAGTTTATTATGTCAAAAAAAAGAAATTACCAGGGATTAATTGATACCCTGGCAAATTTAGTAGATACTCAGGAAGAATTTCGGCCTGCTTTGGAAAGTTATTTGGAGGAATTAGCAAACTATTTGATTGTAGATGAAATTGATACAGCAAAAAATATTTTAAAAGCAATCCGGACACAGGGAAAGGGTCGACTAACCTTAGTCCCTCTCTCAAATCTAAATTCTGAACATAATGGACCTTCGCCGAAAAATGAGTTTAGCAGTTCTATCACTCCCTTAAGCAAAGTTGTGAATTATGATCCTAAATTCAATAAACTGTTTCACTTGCTCTTCGATCGCGTATTGCTGGTTGAAAATATGGAAGATGCTATAAAGTTATACAAGCAATCACCAGAATTTAAGTATGTTACCCGTGAAGGAGAAATATTAGGAGAGTTTGGAAGTATTAGGGGGGGGAATTCACATCATCATTTAAATCTTACCGGTCGGAAAACTGAATTTGATAATATTTTAAAGAAATGGAAGAAGCTCGAACAGGATACTGTGCAACTGGCGAGGAGAATACAAGAAAATCAGTCCAGTTTGCATAAGGAGCGACTCGATCTGCACGAATTAGAAAACCAGCAGAAAAGTACCCAGCAACTCATTATAGATAATCAGCAAAAATTACATCAACTGAATTTTGAATCCGATCGCCTGTCTGAAAGGATAGACGAGATCATGGCAGAAATAGAACTGCTAGAAGATAAAATTCGTCAACTTTCTGTTAGGGAAGAAGAACTGACACCTCAGATTCAAGAAGCAGAAAAGAATACTCAATTACTGGTAGATTCCGAATCTCGCTTGCGTGAAGAGTATGAAAGAGTAGAACAGAATTACCGTAAGATTATGCGGGAGGTCCAAGAACTTCATATACAATTGTTAAATGAGCAAAATCTTGCTAAAGAAATTAAGCAGAGAATCAATTTTGTAGAACAGAGTTTGCAGGAGACTCGGGAACGAATTCAACAGTCAGCAACGGATATCGGAAGTTTCTCCCGGGATATTCAGGCGGTAGAACAGGATAATAACATTCATAAGAAACAATTAGATGAATTATATAAAGATCGCGATGTAATTGAGAACGAAAAAAATGAAGTGGAAAATAATTATCAGGGTCTTAAATCCTTGATCCTATCACGGGAGGAAGAAGTTAAAAAATTACATCGCCGCTGGAATCAGGCTTTGGAGCGGTTAAAAGAATTAGAACTCAAAATACAGGAAATTGAAATAAAGCAAAAGGCACAACAAGAGCAGATAACGGAACATTTTGGTGATTCTTTAAAGACCTTAATAATATCAAATCCTGTTCCTCCAGATGTTGACCTTGCGCAGTTGCATGAGGAGATTGTCAAAACAAAGCAACGGCTTGAATCACTTGGTGAAGTTAATCCCTTAGCGGTAAAAGAATATGACAAAGAAAAAGAGCGACTGGATTTCATGCAATCGCAACTGGATGATCTTTTGAAAGCCAAAGAAGAATTGTTAGAAACTATTTCGAAGCTAAATAAAACTGCACGAAAGCAGTTTATGGAAACATTCGATAAGATTGCCGAAAATTTTTACAATGTTTTCGGTAAGTTTTTTGAAGGTGGACAGGCAGAATTACATTTAATTGAAAATGATGATCCCTTGGAAGGAGATATTGACATCTCGGTGCACTTAAAGGGAAGAAAATTAACTACATTGAGTCTGCTCTCTGCCGGAGAGAAAACTCTTACTGCAATCTCTTTGCTGTTTGCTATATATCTATATAAACCCAGTCCTTTTTGTATTTTGGATGAAGTTGATGCTCCTCTAGATGATGTTAATATTTCACGCTATACCCATGCCTTAAGGGAATTTTCAAAAAACACCCAGTTTATTCTTGTGACACATAATAAAATGACCATGCAGGCAGCCCAGGCCATGTATGGCATCACTATGGAAGAACCTGGCGTTAGTAAAGTTGTTTCCGTCAGATTTGATTGATAAAGGAAATATTACCATAAATATATCAGCCCACCTATCTGTGTTAAATAGTGCCAGAAATACTTATAATTTGTAATATCTATCACTATTTCTAATAGTATTGGACAATAAATAGAAGTGCTCTATTCCGGTTATCAAAATGCTGGTTTACATGATTTAAATTGGGAAACATTTGAGATGGCATCGGGAGTTTATTACATTGTTCTCAGGACTCAAGGTAACATTCGTTATCAAAAAGCTTTACTTTTGAAATAATAATGACAGGTTTAGGTGAATAAAAGAAATCTGTCCCTTTCGATATCATTATTTTACTCAATTTAGTATGAAAATTATCGAATACCCGATAGATGGTATCCTTGATCTGCATACCTTTCATCCACGCGACGTTAAGGACTTGGTCAGAGAATATATTCGAGTCTGTATTGAGAAGAAGATCATACACATCCGTATCATCCATGGGAAGGGAAAAGGGACCTTGCGTCGAGTAGTCCATTCTGAGCTGGATAGAAATCCTGGTGTCGAGAAATATTGGCATGAAGAAAGAAGCGGAGGATCATGGGGTGCCACTGTTGTGAGACTTCGTATTTCCTGATATGACATTTCTACTGATTTCTCAACTTCTTGCTCATTTCTGATAATCAGATTTTTTTCGACCTTGATTTTTGTTATCATTTAAATATATAATAGAACTCCGATTAATGTCTGAGTCATATCTTCTTTTACCTAAAATGTGGAATATTTTATTAAAGTATCATCACCTTAGGAGGCGGTTTTCATGTTAAATCAAAGTGTGAACTATTTAAAGGAAAAGTTGGATGAAGCGGATTATGTAAAATTAGAACGGATTAACAATACACACCTTTTTGAGTTTCTAGAAAAATATATTCGAATATGTAATCCAGCCAAAGTCTTCATTTGTTCTGATAACAAGGCTGATCTTGAATACATCAGAGAATCTGCTATTAGGAATGGGGAAGAAATTACCTTGGCTATTTCCGGGCATACTATTCACTTTGATAATTATTTAGATCAGGCCAGGGATAAGGAGCATACGGCTATATTAGTGCCCAGAGGTATGAACCTGGGGGGAGCTATTAAAACAGCAGATCGGGACAGATCACTGGAAGAGATTATGGGTATAATTAATAATATTATGGAGGGTAAGGAATTATATGTCCGATTTTTCTGTCTAGGACCAACTAATTCTGAATTTTCCATACCTGCAGTACAATTGACAGATTCATCTTATGTGGCTCATAGTGAAGACCTGTTATATCGTCAGGGTTATGCAGAATTTATCAGGCAGGGAGCAGAAGCTAAATTCTTTAAATTTGTGCATTCTCAAGGTGAACTGGATGAAAGAAATACCTGTAAAAACTTACATAATCGCAGAGTGTATATCGATTTGCAGGAGGAGACGGTATACAGCACAAACACCCAATATGGAGGGAATACGATAGGTTTGAAGAAACTTGCCATGCGTTTAGCGATAAAACGTGGGGCTCGCGAGGGGTGGTTAACTGAACATATGCTGATTATGGGTGTGCACGGACCTAATAAAAGAGTAACCTATTTTACCGGTGCCTTTCCCTCACTATGTGGCAAAACCTCTACTGCGATGTTGGAGGGCGAAACCATAGTGGGTGATGATATTGCTTATCTAAGAAAAAAAGATGGGCAGGTAAGAGCAGTCAATGTTGAGAAAGGCATTTTTGGTATTATCATGGGTATTAACTCAGAAGATGATCCCATTCAGTGGCGAGCATTACATTCTCCAAATGAGTTAATTTTTTCAAATGTACTGATGACACCAGATAGGATGACATACTGGATTGGAAAAGATGGTAAAGTACCGGCAAAAGGTATCAATCATTCGGGAGAATGGTGGTTAGGAAAGAAAAATCAGGCGGGGAAAGAAATTAAACCTTCCCATCCTAATGCTCGTTTCACAATTTCCTTGAGTGCTTTGGAAAATCTTGATCCTTCTGCCAACGATCCTGAAGGAGTCATTATAGGTGGTATGGTATATGGAGGAAGGGATGCAGATACTTCTCTCCCTGTTGAACAAGCTTTTAATTGGAATCACGGTATTATCACAAAAGGAGCGGCACTGGAATCTGAAACTACTGCGGCAACTTTAGGAAAAGCAGGTGTCAGGGTTTTCAATCCGATGTCAAATTTAGATTTTTTGTCCATTTCAATTGGTGAATATGTTCAGAAGAATATTGAATTTGGGAATGGCCTTAAAGTACCACCCTTAGTATTTTCCGTCAATTATTTTCTACTGGATAAAAATGGTAATTTTCTCAATGAGAAGAATGATAAAAAAGTATGGTATAAATGGATGGAATTGCGGGTAAATAATGATGTGGATGCACTGGAAATACCGACTGGTTATCTTCCCAAATATCAAGATTTAAAAGTACTCTTTAAAGAAGTACTTTCCAAAGAATATAGTGAATCCGATTATCGAAATCAATTCACTGTTCGCATTCCGGAGAATATTAATAAATTAGACCGAATTGAAAAGATATATAAAGGTATTGAAGATGCGCCGGATATCATTTTCGAGGAATTGAAAGCCCAGCGAAAAAGATTGTTACAATACAAAGAAAAATATGGAGAGTATATAGATCCATTCAAATTATTAGACTAACATAACTAATAGTAATGTAACATTTTATTAATTGGTAAGTTGATGATATTTGGATCACTTCTGAATGATAGCAGGTTACCTTTTCATAGGTCTTTATCATTTATAATTCCACAGGTTTTACATAAAAATACTCTTCAAAAATTCTTGATTTTATTTAGGTGGGCTTTTATATTCGAAGGCTTATGAATATTATGAATGACATGACCAAAATAATTGCCATTGCGAACCAAAAAGGTGGTGTTGGGAAGACCACTACTGCTGTAAACTTGGCATCCTGTCTGGCGATTGCTGAAAAAAAAACGTTACTTGTGGACATTGATCCTCAAGCAAATGCGACCTCCGGATTAGGTATTGATTCTCGTAATGTTTCCACCAGTATATATGATGTGATTATCAACCGAGAATCGATTCTGAGAGCAATTATATCCACCAAAGTTCCAAATCTTGATATCTTACCTTCGCATATCAATTTAGTTGGTGCGGAAGTGGAGTTGGTTCAGGTCATCGCACGCGAAAAGATTCTTAAAGATGCCTTTAGTTCTATGGAAGAAAATTTTGAATATATCATCATCGATTGTCCTCCCTCCTTAGGTATATTAACACTTAATGCTCTAACGGCTTCAGATGGTGTGATTATACCGATTCAATGCGAGTACTATGCCTTGGAGGGATTAAGCCAGTTATTAAATACTGTACGATTGGTACAGAAACACCTCAATAATAGTTTGCTCATTGCTGGTGTTTTACTTACCATGTATGATAATCGCTTAAATCTCTGCAATCAGGTGGCAGCGGAGGTGAGAAATTTTTTTAAGGATAAAGTATATAATACTGTTATAACCCGTAATGTCAGGTTAAGTGAAGCCCCAAGTTTTGGATTACCAATAATCATGTACGATGCAACTTCATCCGGGGCAGCAAATTATATGAAACTGGCAGAGGAGTTATTGCTTCATGAAAACTAAAT
>Ga0209427_10004512_pt1 | contig 16077 bp, 13 predicted proteins | sample DeeMarSWOR136_30_FD_187465 | JGI IMG/M metagenome (GOLD analysis project Ga0209427, IMG submission 187465) | Marine sediment microbial communities from White Oak River estuary, North Carolina - WOR-1-36_30 (SPAdes) (version 2) | ecosystem: Environmental > Aquatic > Marine > Intertidal zone >...
ATTTTTTTCTGCTGATTTGTTTTTACCTGAAATTTTTTAATCCCTCGTTTTTTATCAAACAACTAGTATTTTGTAAAAATTAATCTCTAATTAAGCCAAATTTTATCCTTTATTAAGATTTCAAATATTAGTAGTATACAATATTGTGTAATTTTTATTTATTAATAAATTTTTTTTATTATAAAGCTAATATATTACCGTGATTATGTCCAAATTTTTAAGAAATAGGTAAAATGTAAATAAATTTCTCTAGCTTTTCTTTAAAATATTAAAAATTACTTCAAAATCAGAAAAATTAAATGGTTTTAATATATACCCATCTGCTTTCGTATCTTTTAAATTTTTTTCAACCTCACTCCCAGCTATTGCAGTTAAGTAATATAAGGGAATATTAGACCATGCATCATCTGACTTTATTGTTTTACAGATGTCATATCCAATAATATCTGGTAATATTATATCTAGTAAGATTATTTTTGGAATCGTATTACCTAATTCCTCCAAACCCTTTGAACCAGTTACAACACCTTTACATTTGTATCCCTTACTTTCAAAATAGCTTGTTATCAATCGAATAGTCGCAAGATCATCTTCAATTAATAACACATCATATTTTGACTCTACTTTCATATTATCTAAAATATTTATTATTTTCTTCTCAAGTAAAATAGATTGTTCAAAAATATTTCTTACTGTTTCGAAAACGTGTTTATTCAATTGCTGTCTATAATTCTCAAGAAGTAGTTGTGAATAACCTTTTATCGATGTTAGAGGTTCTTTTAATGTATGAGAGATATCCGAAATTGTTTGAGGATTTAATTTTGACAAATTATATTCCTTTTTATTTGATCTATTTTTTATAAAATATGAGACTGATTCTCTTATAAGTTTTGAAATGGTAAGGTCGCCTTCATTTTTTATATAATTTAACCACTTTGATTTAGTTTCTTCAGATACATATAAAGAGATTCGTTCTTTTTCTCTCTGATATATTTTTTCGCCTCTTTGCCACTTTCTAAAACCTTCGGTTATTATTCCGCGCCAAATTGCATATTTACCGGTGATTTTCTCGTATTCCTTCATTTCTTCTGTTTTTTTTATAGAATTGGGATTATTAGTCATCGAAAATTCCTCTGAGTCTTTTTTATTTTGTTTTTCTTCAGAATTGTTAAGATCAGTTATTTTTTTACCACTAGTTCCCGTCTAATTTTTACTTGAACACATAATAAAAGAATTATTATTTAATTTTTTTTTTATTTTCTTTATTTGTATGAAAACGGAAATTTGCTTGTATAAATGAGCAATTGAATTTTATAATATTTTATACTCTAGTTATTATGAATAATGTGAAAATATGAGTAATAGTTAACTTAATGAAAATTCTATTAAGGATAATTAATTTCAATACAATTTTGTACCAATAGGAAATAAATTACATTTTTACACCTAATTTTTCCGACAAATTTATTAAATCTTCAATTTTCATTCAAATATTTTATAACAAAAAAGGCATATTGTAGATATTATACATCTTTTATAATATTAATTTAATAGTTATTATTAAAATATTTTTTATCCATAAATAGATGATCCCTATTTAAAGGGTTTGTTATAACGAAAACATTTAAATAGTCGTTAGGGATCTATTATTATATACAAATAAAAAGCTTTGTGGTAAAAAAGGTCTTTTTTGTATTTATTGTGTGTTCAAAAATACTTATTATCACACAAAATGTTAAAAAAGTAATAATTAGGGTTAATACTTATGGTTGTTGAAATAACACCTCAAACTGGTGGTTTCTGTCCCGAATGCGGGGGAACCACAATCGATATCCGTCAACGAGGGGAGGTTGTTTGTCAGCATTGTGGTTTAGTTATATCTGAAAAGGCAGTTGATATCTCTCATAGTGGTATAAGGGCTTATTCAAAGCAAGAAAAAGATAAAAAAGAACGAACTGGTTGTCCAATTTCAATTTTAATGCCTGATATAGGTTTGAGTACTATCATTGATAGATCAAAAATTAAGAATCCTGATTTAAGAAGAGCAGCAAAATGGAATACTCATTTATCCTGGGAAAAGCGGAATATGTTAATTGCCATTACAGAATTAAAAAGGATTGGTGGTAATTTAAATTTTCCAGAGAGAGTAAAAAAATCAGCGGTTCGATTGTATAAAGAAGTATTTAGAAAAAATCTTTTAAGAGGTAGATCTATAAATGGTATGATTGCTGCTTGCGCATATTATGTATGTAAGCAGGAAAAAGTTCCTATTACTCTTCAAGAAATCTTAGATGAAGCGTCAATAAATGATAATATTGTAAAAAAATGTTATAAGATCTTAGTAAGAGAATTGAATTTAAAATCACCACATATTGATCCGGTATCCCTTATACCTCGGTATTGTGCTGACTTAAGTTTGAATATTATTATAGAGAAAGAAGCTATAAAAGTATTAAAGAACTTTATTGAAAATACATCGATATGTGGTAAAGATCCAAAAGGGTTATGTGCAGGTGCAATATATTTAGTATCGAAACTTAAAAATCATAAAGTAAGCCAAAAAGACATTTCAAAAGTTATAGGAGTTACTGAGGTGACTCTTCGTTCTCGTTATAAGGAATTTTTACAAAATGTTTCTTTTAATTTTAATATAGATCTAAATTAAACTGAATTTTTCTTTTCCATTAGTTTTATTACTGTTTAAGACTGGAGGGGGCGTAATCTCTTAATTTTTAGGATATTAAAAAGAGTTTTTGTTAAGAACTTATCTCGTCTTAAGACCCGTTCTTCTAGCAGCTATTAGCCCCACCTTGCGCCCTGGAGGAGCATTACGGTTTGTCGTCGTTGGAATGTGAGGATGCTTGTGTCGACCTCCACCAAATGGATGGGAACATGCGTTTTGGGCACATCCTCTAACCACAGGCCACTTTTTAGCTTTAGATCTTACATAAAAGAACTTGTTTCCAGCTTTAAGAAAAGGTTTATCCGTACGACCACCACCTGCGGCCACTCCAACTGTACATAGACAATCTTCATGAAACCATCTTGTTTTCTTTGAACGAAAGAGAAGTTCCACTTTATTACCAGATCTGTTTTTAACAGTGGCAGCAACACCTGAAGCGCGAGCAAATTTGCCTCCATCCTGTGGTGTACCCTCAATGTTAAAAACTATAGTGCCCAACGGCATTTTTTTTAAGGGCAAAACATTTCCAATCTCTACAGATTGACCATAACCAGTTTTAGATTGTATAAATTCTTGTCCTACGAAAACACCTTCAGGTGGAAGCCAGAGTCTTTTTTCATCATCATCAAATTGTACTTTTGCAATGGGAACTCCTCTTCCTGGAGAATGAATGAGATCTAATACTTTGAAAGTATATAATTTCTCTTTTTTTTTGAATGGACGATACTTAACTGCTCCTACGTGTCTATGGCTTGGAGATCTAAACCCAAGAACGCCTCTACCTTTTCTTTGAGCTAAAATTCGTTTTCCCATTTAGTTCACGATATTTTCTGGATATAAACTTAAATTATTCAAACTATAAATTTTTTTTCATTTTCGTTTTAAATTAATAAAGCATTAAAAATGAAGTTTCTTGCCAAAATAAGGTATAGATTAAGTAGTTTATAGTTTGTTATTTTTAAGTAATTCATCAATATTATAATTGAAAGCAATTGGAATTTCTCTTTCTATAATTTCTCCAGCGATATTTTGTAATATTAATGTTTCAATTTCTTCTGGATTACTAGTCTGTCCAAGCACCCATCCCAGTTTTACATATGCAACTTCGGGTAACATATTTTTCCCAGGAATTACTCCCATATTTAGTAATTCTCTTCCAGTTGAATACACATTCATCCCAACAAATCCATGGAGCGTTTGTGTGGTCATAAGTACAGTTAAACCCTCTTGTATAGCTCTTTTTATTGAATCATATAGATTAGTGGATACATGTCCTAGTCCGGTTCCTGCAAATACAATCCCTTTATAACCTTTGTCTACAAAAAAGTTAACAAATTCAGCATTAGTTCCAGGGTAAGAATATATTAAAGCAATTTTTTTTTCAAATGCTATTTCAGTTTTAGTTTCTGATTTTGATCTTCTATTATAATCTTTAGTGAACATTTTAATATTTCGATTTTGAACCATACCTAATGGTATGCTATCTATTGTTCTAAAAGTATTTCTAACAGAGGAATGCATTTTTCTTACTAGAGTCCCCCTATGAATTAACCCATAATCATGGGATGTAGATCCAAGCATCGAAATGACTACTTCAGCGATATCAGAATTTGCTACAACTGCAGCATTGATTAAGTTTAAGGCGGCATCTGAAGAAGGTCTATCGGAGCTTCTCTGACTACCAACTAGGACAACAGGGATTGATAGATCTTTTAACATGAATGAGAGAGCGGCACTGGTAAATGACATTGTATCAGTTCCATGACTAATCATTATCCCATTGATTTCTGAATTTGCAGCATCTTTAATTTTTTCTGCTAATTGTTGCCAATATTCAGGTTTCATGTTTTCAGAAAGAATTTCAAATACTATTTCACAATCAAGATTACAAATTTCTGCTAATTCTGGAACAGCACTGTACAACTCGCCAGGAGTGAAGGAAGGGATCACTGCTCCTGTTGTATAATCCAATCTTGATGCTATAGTTCCCCCTGTTCCTAACAATTTCAAATTAGGGAGATCTTGATTTTTGGGAAATTCTTTTTGAGGTATTTTATAAAATGCTTCTTTTTTTCCAATCTTTTTAACATCTCGGATTTCAGAAACCTTTACACCAATATTGTAATTGTTTTCTAATTTGATGTTAATGAAATTTGGAGCTGAATGTTCAATTCTAGGTAAAATAATCCCTTCGTATTGAGTTTTTTCGGTAGAAATTTGTACAATATCCCAAATTTCCAATTTATAGTTTTCTAGAAGTTTTTTACCTTCTCCTCTATATCCTTTAAGTTTTTCACTCAACTATTTCATCTCCTTTAAAATTTCTTTTATTGAATTTTCTAAATGCTTTGATACTACAGCTCCATCAATTTTTCCTCTAACTTTTTTCATTACTTCTCCCATAAGTGGTCCTTTTGCTCTCATTTCCTTTTCTTTTATTAAATTTATGTTATTTTTAATAATTTCATCTATTACCTTTTTAAGATCATCGATTGATACACTTTCGATTTTTAATTTCTTTTTAATTTGTCCAATGGAAAGCTCAGGAGCATCAGATTTGAGACTCATTAATTCTTCCACAGCTTCTTTACTAATTTTTCCTTTTTTTATTAGAGTAAAAATTTCATAATAATCATCTTCGGTTATATTTTCAATATTTTTACCTACTCTTCTTAAAGCAGTAGTAGTTTCTAAAAGAGTTGTGAAAATTAAAGAAGGGTTATCAGGATATATTTTTATTAAATTGTCAAATAGATTGAGTTTTCCCGTATAAATTAGGTCTTTTATAAATCTCTCTTCAGTATTATATTTTTTTGAATATTTTTTTATGGTTACCCATGGATATTCTGGAAGCGATTTACTTATTTCATTAATTTCTTCTTCTATATTGAATATAGCGCCTGAATCTGTATCTGGGTACAACCTTGCACCTCCATGGAGCTCCCTTAAAAATTCTGTGTTTCCATTTTCTAGGGCTCTTCTAGTTTCAGGAGGAACACCTTGAAAAGCAAATTTAACTCTATCGATAATAACACCCATGGCTTTATTTACTTCTTTCTTAGAACCGAAGATTAATACAAAACAATCTGATTCTTTTGAATTTAATTTCTCTTTGATTTTTTTAACATCTTCATTCGAAAAGTTATATTTACTTAAATCTTCATCGGAGTGAATTATGCCTCTTAAACCAGAAATTAATTTTACTTTGTTGCTAACTTCAGTTCCGAATCTATAACCTTCCATTAATTCTTTTCCGAATATCCCTTGAAATCCACTCAAATTAATGGCATATAACAATTTCCCCGATTTAATAGCCTTAGCTATAAAATTGGATTTAGACTTATTTAGGGTATTAGTTAAATCTATCGGCTTAGTTGGAATGTCTTTTACTTTTAACTCTCTCTTTTCAAGTTCTTTTTTTATTTCAATAAGTTTTAATTGCCGCGAAATTTCATGATTGATTAATGTTGGAATCCATCCAAGTTTTTGAACTCCTTTTATTTCAATTCTAGTTCCCGCTTCAATACTCACATTAACATCTTGTCTAATTGACCCAAGAACTTTCTTTACTTTTGTAGACCATAGTAGCAGCCCAATCCGTTCAGCACATTCACGACATTCGTAAGGTGTATTTAAATCTGGTTTAGTAGTAACTTCTACCAATGGAATTCCTAATCTATCTAAGCGAAAAAAATTAGTTTTATTTTCAGTTTTAATTTTTCTCGCAGCTTCTTCCTCCAAACTTAAGATATCTATTTGAATTTTTTTGCCGCTTTCTAATGTTATATAACCATCAGTGCCAAGTATCATAGTACGTTGAAATCCGCTTGGAACGCTTCCATCTAAATAATTTTTTCTGCATACATGCATTTCTTCAATTATATTAGCATTCAAAAGCACAGCTATTTGTAATGCTACCTTTCTAGCCTCAATATTGCATGAAAATGGAGGTGTATCATCAAGTTCATATGTACACACTACATCATTATAGCCTTCATATGTAATTCCCATACCTTTCTCGTACTCTGTAAGCATTGCTTTATCATATGTGCCCATTTCACCTAAAACAGGTCTCATTTCTCGATTTATAGTAAAATCTGGTTCTCGAGTTCCTTGAAGCTTAGCTGGACATCTACAAAACAACTTTTTTTCCGTATCAAGTTGTTGATGTATTTCCAATCCACATTTAAGGCCTAATTTTTTATAATCAAAGTGTTCTACCATATTCATCGAATTTTGTTTTTACTAGTGATCAAATACTACAAATAATGAAGTAATAAATCTTATAATTATTTTCAAAAAAGGTTTAGGATATTTTAATATAGGTTATTTTAAATATTTAACAAAGCTTATTTAATCAAATATTTTTATAACAATATCTTCCTGAACCTCTTTAGGGAGATAGACAAATAATTTTTGATAAAGGTTTTTTATAAAAGGTAAATTTTTAAATTTTTAAAATTAGAGCAATTTAGAGACATATACGCCATCAGGTTGATATCCCATTTCATAGAACCAATCTTTTGCACCAATACCGCTTATAACAGCCAATTTCTTACTATTATATTCTTCAAATGATATTTTTTCTGCGTGTTCCATTAACAATTTTCCAAATCCTCGATGTTGTATTTGGAAAATAGAATTTGGCTTTGAATCTTTTGGCACAAGTTCACCTACTACTTTTATTTCTCTTACGATCATTGTTTTTCCATCGCTTAATTCTGGTCTATGCGCAAACTCAGAAGGTTTTCTTAACCGTAAATATCCAATTAAATAATCTTCTTTTTTATTTTCATACGATAAGAATATCTCTTTTCCTTTAGAAGCCTCATAATCAAAACGATATAACTTTATTTCATCGAAGGATATTTCATTGAGAGATTTTTTTCTTTTACTGATTCCATATTCCCTACATCTTATGCATTTGCATGTTTCATCCATTTCTCTCAATCTTTCTTGTACTAACTGCCTTAGATTGCTATTTTTACATCCCGCTTCAATCAAACTAGCAGGTATATCTCTCATAATTCTTTGAATTCTAACATAAGGTGGAAGATTTATTTTAACCTTTGCAATTAAATCTATTAATTCTTTATCCGAATAAGGAGAATATTTACCATTTTTCCACCAATTATATAATTCAGTGCCACTAATTACAAGTGTAGGATAAATTTTTAGCATATCGGGACGATAATCTGAGTTGAAAAATAACTCATCAAAAAGTTCTTTATCTTTTGAATAATTAGATCCTGGGAGATTGGGCATAATATGCGCATTTACTTTTAAACCTGCGTCCTTAGCAATTCTTATAGCGTTCATGCTCTCCAAACTTGTATGCCCTCTCTTTACGAGTTTGAATATGTCATCATAAACAGTTTGTATTCCAATTTCAACCCGAGTTGTTCCATAGTCTAACATTCGATCTATATCTTTTTCGTTACAGTAATCCGGTCTTGTTTCTATGGTTATCCCAATCACACGTCGTTTGGAGCTCTCAGCAAGTTTTTTAGCTTCTTCTAAAGTATTTACCCTTTGTCCAATTATTCCTTCTAATGCTCCTTTTATAAATCCTACTTGATATTTTGAATCAGTTGATAAAAATGTGCCTCCCATAATGATTAATTCAATTTTATCTACAGTATGCCCTATGGCTTCTAAATCATCAATTCTGCTCTGAACTTGTAAATATGGATCATAATTATTATGAATAGATCTCATAGCAGCGGGTTCACGACCAGTATAAGACTGAGCAACTTTTTCGCCAGGTTGAGAATCTTGTCCAGGACAATAAATGCATGTTCCAGGACATGGAAGTGGTTCAGTCATAATCGCTATAACAGATACTCCAGATAAAGTTCTGGTTTTTCTTCTTTTAAGAATTTTTGTAATAACTTGTTTTTCTTCTTCTGTAGCCATTTCTAATATTGTAGCATTCTTTATTACACTGGTGTACGAAAATTTTTTTGCGAATTTAGCTTTAATAGTTGTTATTTTTGACTTATTTGTATGAGGATGAGTGATGAGAAAATCTATTATTGCTCTCGCAATCTTCTTGACCTTTTCAGCACTGTTTTCTTTAGATTGTGTCATTAAATTTAAGTAAAGTCTCTTTTTTAGAAAAATAATCTTTATGTTGAGTAAAATCTTCCATCTGTCTTAAAAATTTTGGTTATAATCGTTAAATATAACGTAAAGAGCAAATATAATGGGAGATTTTAAATATTAATTTCTTCTGCAAAAGTTTTAAATTAATAATCTGTAATATAAAATTTCAAAAATATTTAAATATGAAACGTTGCATATAGATTATAATATGAAAGAATTTTTCATAAAAGGTATAATTATAACATGTCAAGAGATTCGAGAAACATAATTGCTACTGTTTCAATGTCAATTGAAGAAAATATCGATTTCAATAAATTGGCAGGCAAATATAGTGAAGTATTATATAATCCTAATAAATTTCCTGGATTGATCATCCGAATAGAAATACCACAAGCGACTGTTATGGTATTTTCCACTAGAAAAATGGTTATAACAGGACTCCAGCAACCTTCAGATGTTGAGCGAGTATTGGAAAAAATAGTTGATTTTTTTAGAGCTGAGGGAGTTGATTTAAAAAATCCTGAAATTACTATAGAAAAAGTCAAGCCAAAAAGATTAAAAATATTCCTTTTAGGGGCTAAGGGTGTTGGAAAATCTACTATAATGAATATACTCTTAAAAGATTCTGAGAATATAACAATTAAAAAGCAACAGGATAAAATAGGAGTAGATTTCTGTAACGTGAAAGTTAGTGATGTTGATGGAGAAGATATTATTCTACAATTATGGAATATAATTGATGAAGAACGTTTTAAAATAATTCATCAAAATTATTATGTGGGTGCGGATGGAGCTATTATATTCTATGATATTACAAATAAATCCAGTTTTGAAAATATTGATAATTATTTATCAGAATTTAGAAAGCCAAAAAAAAATAGAAAAGTTCCTATTGTTTTAGTTGGCAATAAATTCGATCTTCGAGAAAATAGGGAAGTCTCAAAAACTGAAGCCTCCAAGGTAGTAGTTACTCGTCAAATGGTAGGATATCTTGAATTTTCTGCATTAGAAAGTGAAAATATAGTCAAAATATTTGAGTTAATATGTCGTATAATAATACGGAAAAAAATTTTGAACTCAATTTCTGACGCTTTAGAAAATGAGCTCAATTTAAGAATTTTACTAAACTTACAAATGTTTAAAGAATTGAGTTTGGTTGAGATCTCTAAAAGAGTAGTTAAGAGTAAAGCCACCATTTCTCGTCATACTCGAAATTTAATAAAACTAGGCCTTATTGAATCCCATGTTAAAGAGATAGAACCACAATCAGGTACAATTAAGCGGAAATATTATACACTAAGCAAAGATTTAAGTTATCATATAGAAAAAAGAGAATTTAATTTTACAAATTTAAAATCTAAAATGAAATGGAAGACATTCTCTGAATATTATTTAAAAAAACTATATAATTTCAAAATAATTAATCTCTTATCAAAAAGATTAAATAATCTGCTAAAGGATTTTAATAGTCATATTTTTAGTGGATTTCCGGCTCTCTTAAAGCAATATGGAAGATATATTGAAAATCTACCTTTAAATTTTCAATTTTTAACAGAAAAACAAAATCAAGAAGTTAAGTCTCTATTACTAGAATTTGATTCAAAATTGGTAGATATCTTAGCAGATGATGATGGTTCAGAAAAATCTTATTTATTTGTGAATATGACGCTTCCAACGGTGGATCTGATAAATCTATTTGAAAAACCAAAATTATTTAGTCATATTATTTTAAATAGAGAGATTAAGAAAGAGAAAAAAGAGCCTTAAGGCATTATTATAATGAGATTTTCTTTCCCGCAAAATTCCTCTTAGATTTACCGAAATCTTCCATTTTACTTAAAAATTCTAAATTAAAAATTGGACCATCTTTACAAACCAACAATCCAATAGGATCTATTGCACATAATCCGCATAATCCACACCCACACCTCATTATTCTTTCAAGACTCGCATAAAACGCAATGTTATGTTCTTGACATATTTCAAATAACTTATACAACATTATTTCTGGACCGCAGGAATATACTACTAATTCTGAAAGATCTTTTTTACTATATTTATTTAGCATATCTTTAAAAACATCAGGAGGAACTCCCTTTATTCCGTAATTTCCATTCTCAGTACAATAATGAACATCAGAAAAATTAGCTGTTAACTCTTTAAAATATTTTTTAAACATTAATTCTTCATCGATTTTAGCTCCTTCGATAATTTTATGCTTTAAATTCCTCTTTTTAAGCTCATTGGAAAAGAATTTTAGAGGAGCCATACCAATTCCGCCACCGATTAAGAAGATCTCTTTTGAATTATCATCTGGAATTTTAAAATGGTTACCTAAAGGCCCTCTTACTCCAATGAAATCTCCAACATTTAAGTTATACATAGCATTTGTACATTCTCCAACGTTTTTTACTGTAATTGCCCAGTTACCATTATCATCACAGCCAGATATTGACATTGGAATTTCATCTATACCTGGTACCCAAATCATGGCAAATTGCCCAGGTCTCGGTGTAAAATAGTTTTGATTATCAATATTTTTCATATTAAAAATCAAGGTTTTAACATCTTTGCATTCATCGATAATGTTTTGAATTCTCACTGTATTTATTATATTTTCAGTCAAAATCAGGCACCTCTTGAGTCTTAAACTGATGGGCTAACCCTTTTATTTCATTAATAGATGAATAATTATTACTTTTAAGATATTGAATTATCGCCTCATTAATTTGATTAATAAGTTCAATTCCTTTATACAGAGCTGTGCCAATTTGTACTGCTGAAGCTCCAGCTAAAAAGAACTCGACAACATCTTGCCAAGAATCTATCCCTCCGCATCCAATTATTGGGATTTTTAAGACTTTATATAAATCAAAAACTTTTTTTACAGCTATAGGATGAATTGCCTTCCCAGAAAGGCCACCAGTTCCATGTGATAAGATTGGTCGCTTAGTATTGACATCAATTTTTAATGCTGAAAAAGTGTTTATCGCAACCACTCCATTAGCTCCACCTTGCTGAGCAGCTAATCCAATTTCGATAATATCTGTCACATTGGGATTCAATTTTACAAAGAGAGGGACTTTAAGTTTTGCTTTTAGAAATTTTACAATTTCATACGTTAAATCCTTATCAATCCCTATAGATGATACGTCAGCATGAGGGCAAGAGATATTGATCTCAATGGCATCAGCTCCAGCATTTTCTGCTTTTAATGCCACTTCTAGATATAGTTCATTAGTATCTCCAAAAACACTTACGATTAATGGAGTATTATATTTTTTTATTTTTTTTATTTCAGAAGTAAATTCATTTATACCAGGATTACCAAGACCGACACTATTCATAAAAGTTCCAGGCGATATCTCAATTATCGATGGATTTTTGTATCCCTTTCTTGGTTTTGGTCCAATCGATTTCGTAGTAACGGCCCCCGCTCCTGCATCAATAACTCTTTTCATTGAAGAATAAGAAACTCCTAATATGCCTGAAGCCAAGATAATAGGAGATTTTAATTTTAAACCAGAAAGATTTACTTCTAGCATTTTTTAAAAGACAATAATGATTATAGTTTTATAATAATTATTAATGAAGGAAAAATAACTATAAGTATAACAATCAAAATGAAGTCGTACATAGCAGATACCTTAATTGGAATTTTTGCATTTGATGAATCTGGGAATATCTTAAACTTTATTGATTTTAATGATGATAATGAGAAAATTTCTGAATTTTATAATGCCCTAGAAAATGATATTATTCAAAAAATATTTGAGGTCTTCTTATTAGATTTAAATAATTCTGGTTTTAATGAATTTATTTTTGATAATATTAAATTAGAATCACTGACCTCAGAAAAATTAGGTTATAAAACTCATTTAGAAAGCAAATCGTTAGAACTCAAAACTTTTCGTTTTAATCTAGAACAAAATTTAAAGAAAGTTGGAATAAATAAAACAAGAGAAGAAATCCTAACAAAATATAAAGAAGTAAGTGATAAATTAACTAAAAAAAAAGTTAGCGAAGTAAGTGGGCATTCAGATAATATTATTATCCAAGTTATTACAGTTTTAGATGTTATTAAAAAATCAATAAGCCTTTTTTCAAGTCATCTTAGGGAATGGTATGGATTACATTTTCCTGAATTAACTGACAAAATTATTGAAGATAATATTACTTTGGCAAATCTAATTAGGGATTTAGGCTCAAGGAAAAATTTTACTTTTGACAATATTAAAAATAAGGTAGATTTGAAAGAAAGCAAAATTAAAGTTATACAACAATATGCTTTAGAATCAATGGGCGCAAATATAGACTTATCTATGATACAAAGTTATGCAGATCAAATTATTTCATTAGATGATTATCGTTTACAATTAGAGAATTATTTAGAAACAATTTTAGAGATTTTTGCTCCTAACCTAAATTCCTTAATCGGATCCTTAATTGCCGCAAAATTAATAGCGAAGGCAGGCAGTTTACAAAAATTGGCTTATATGCCAGCATCGAGAATTCAATTATTAGGCGCAGAAAAGGCATTATACCGATTTCTTAAAACTGGTGAAAAAAGACCAAAACACGGGTTAATATTTCAATGGAATCAGATTAGATCAGCGAAACCTTATCACCGAGGTAAGATTGCTAGAGTTGTAGCAGGAAAAATTGGAGTTGCTGCTAAAATAGATCACTTCAATGGCGAATTTTTAGGTGATAAATTATTGCAGGGAATTGAAGAAAAAATAAAAGAAATTGAAATTAAATATCCGAGTCCTCCAAAAAAAACACCAATAGCAAAAGTTAAGAAAAAGAAATCGAAGAAAAAAAGATAAGATACTAAGGTGAGAGGAAAATGTTAAAAACTGAAATTAGAAAGCACCCCAAATTTTACAATGTGTTTATTTCAGGAACTCAAGAGAGATTAAAACTCTATACAAAAAATTTAGATATAAATAAAAGAGTATATGGAGAGAAATTAGTAACTTTTAAAGGAGTAGAATACCGAGAATGGGATCCATTTAGAAGTAAATTAGCAGCATTACTTTTAGAGAATCCCATCACAAACTTTTTATCAGAATATCTAAAATGTTTGTATTTAGGAGCATCTTCAGGTACTACAATTTCTCACCTTTCCGATATTATAACTTTTGGTATAATTTATGGTGTTGAGTTTGCTGAAAGAAGTATGAGACAATTAATCCAAAATGTAGCAAGTAGGGAAAATATTGTTCCAATATTGGAAGATGCACGTTTTCCAGAGAATTATGGTAAATATATTTTTACTAATATAGATTTAATTTACCAAGATGTTGCTCAACCACGACAAGCAGAAATTGCTATAAAAAATTGCAATTATTATTTAAAGAAGGGTGGAATTTTAATTCTTGCTATAAAATCTCAGTCAATTGATAGCATTCAAAAATCTGAAATTACATATACTCAGGAGAAAAAGATACTTGAAAAAGCAGGATATAGGGTCTTAGAAAGCATAAATATCCATAAATATGCTGCTAATCATATAGTTTTAATAGTTAAAAAAATTAATTAGTCAAAAAATTCAGTGATTTTTTTTGAATATATTTCTTCATTTACTATTCTTTTCGTTGTATCCCACGATTTTCTTGCGATTTTAGGTATTTTTTTATTCTTCTTCACATAATTTCTGAGAAATTGGGTTGTTATAACATCTGAAGGGTATCCTGACCCAAAATTTCCATATTTCATATGTAATTCTTTTATTAAAGTATCTCTTTTATTTTTAGCAATTATAGACCCTGCTGAAACAATTGGATAGAGATCATCGGCTTTATGTTTAGAAATTATTTTTTTGGGAGTATAATTCAATAATTGTTTTATAGATTTTCCGAATCTCTGCTCATTTACATCTGCAGCATCTATATAGATGATATCTGGCTTCAAATCGTTAATAATTTCTGCCATTTTTAACTCTTCAAGTCGATTCAATGTAAGTCTTTTATTTTCTCTCGCGTCAATTTCTTGAGGACTAATTACAACTATTTTGTGTGAATGGCACTTATTCTGCAAGAACTTTGTTAATTCACTTCTACTTTTGGGAGATAATTTTTTTGAATCTTTAACCCCAATTTCAGATAATAAGTTTATTTTTGATTTTTTAAAACAAACTCCACATATAACCATAGGACCTAAGACAGAGCCTTTTAACATATAATTCGAAGAGAATTAAATTCTACCAGCCTCGTCGATCCCACATATTAATTCGATTTGATCCTCACGATTCTTGTACAAGTTCAATGAATTCTTCTTCATCATCGACTTCTTCTAAATTTTTAATTTTAACAATTGGGATATTTGTATTTTTTAATTGTTCAGGAATTTTGATATTATTATCAATTATAAAAAGTGAATTTTTATGAAATAGATCTGTGAATAACTTTAGACATTGGAAATTCATTTCATTAATTTTTCCTTGTTCTTCAGAGATCCCAGAAAATAGAGGATAAAAGCTATCTTTACTTATCTTAGGTGAATGAGAGTATAAAGATAATTTGAAAGGAATAGAGCCTTTTTTATACCAATAAGAAGAAAGTCCAATATCCATTATTATATTTTGAACATGTGATTCAAATTTGCTTAATTCTTTTTCTTCTGAAACTCCTTTTTCATCTAAATCATCTTTTATTGTCCATTCAAAAAGATTTATTTTCTTAAAGAGATCATTATTTTCTAATATCTCTGATATTTGTTCAGCAATTTTCTCTGAGGGTCGCATAGATTCATTTTCATATGAACATATAGTTCTCTTTGTAACTCCTAAGATTTCTGATAATTCTTTTCGTGATATTAAATTTTTTTCTCTTAAGATTTTCATTAATTTACCATCTAAAAATACTACTCCTCCACCTCTTCTCGCTAATATATGTGGATAATGGTCATTAAGTATATTTTCTAATGTATTAAGTGTTATAAAGGGTAAACCGTCTCTTACATAAATAGTATTGTCTTCTAGTTTCTGGTAACGATTTCTGATTCCAATTAGTAAGGGTTTTGATTTAAGGATTAAGGATAATGATTTTATGTCATGAATAACACTTTCATTTAAATTATCTATATTAGGAAATATTTTAACACTGAATACCAAATCTTCTTTCTTAACTAAAAGATCAAAACAGAATTTGATTTTATTAATAGCAAAATTTCCCAGTGCTAATGTTTCATAATTAGCCTTCTTTAGTAAACCATCAATCCTTTGAATTATCTTTTCAATCGTCAAAACTAATCTTTAAAAAATAATATTGCATAAAAAAATTATT
>Ga0209427_10004513_pt1 | contig 16077 bp, 12 predicted proteins | sample DeeMarSWOR136_30_FD_187465 | JGI IMG/M metagenome (GOLD analysis project Ga0209427, IMG submission 187465) | Marine sediment microbial communities from White Oak River estuary, North Carolina - WOR-1-36_30 (SPAdes) (version 2) | ecosystem: Environmental > Aquatic > Marine > Intertidal zone >...
TACCGTTATTCCGGGCCCCCTGAATAAATCCTCAACATGGATCCGCCTGTCACCCTTCATGCCTGTCAGGGTCACTTCCGCTCCCATGGCCATGAGCGGGGGGGCGTTGTCCGCTGACGGCGCGGCGTTGCAGAGGTTTCCGGCCACTGTTCCCATGTTCCGGATCTGGACATTGGCCATAACGCTCGCGGCGTGCGCTATTGCCGGATACTTCTTTTTTATTTCAGGATGCGATGCCACCTCGGCGATCAGCGCCGTGGCGCCTATGGTAAGGCCTTTCCTGCGATCAAAATCTATCTTATTCAATCCCTTGATCCTGGAAAGGCTGATGATCGCGGCGGGCTTTAACAGTCCGCGGTTCATCTTCATGACAAGGTCCGTGCCGCCTGCCATCACTAACGCGCCTTTTCCCTTTTGCGAAAGCATGTACAGCGCGTCATCCAGCCCTTCCGGCGCAAAATATTCGAATCTTGGCAATGTCATCCCTTTGCTCCGCGTTTCCTACTGTTTTTCATCTTGTCTGCAGCGATGGAGATGGCCTCAACGATCTGTTTATAGCCCGTGCATCTGCATAGATTGCCTGAAAGGCCATTTCTTATCTCGGCCTCTCCGGGTGATGGATTGTTGCTCAGGAGGTAATGCGCCGACATCTCCATGCCGGCGGTGCAATAGCCGCACTGGATAGCGCCTGTCTGTATAAATGCCTCCTGTATGGGGTGGAGCTCCCTGCCTGAAGGCGCAAGCCCTTCCACGGTCTTGATATCCTTTCCATCCACTGACACTGCCAGCGTCAGGCATGAACTCACCGACCTACCGTCCACAATGACCGTGCATGCCCCGCAGTCTCCTGTCCCGCAGCCAAGTTTGGTGCCTGTCAGGTTAAGATCCTCGCGCAGCATCTCATTGAGGGTCCTCCATGGATCAACGGACATTGAGTATGGAATTCCGTTCACATTGAAATGGATGAGCTGCTTCATTTCTTCAGTGCCTCCAGCATGTCTTAAAATAGTTACTTCACAGGGAAATTATGATGCCTTGTTTCTTAAGAGATCCCGTTATCCGGGCCTTTGCGGATTATGCTCCTTGCAAGGACCTTTATGGCAAGATCCCGCGTTATGTCCAGATGGTTTTTCCGGGAAGCTACCTGCTTGCTCCTCTCAAGCTGGGTGATCCCGAAAAAGCAGGCCCATATGACTTCTGCAAGGGTCATGGGATTGCATTTGATAAAGATCCCTTCGTCCACGCCGTACTTGATGATCTTTTGCTGCAGCCTGACGACCCTGGAACCGGATTCATAAAGCCTTTTGCGCAACTCTTCAGAGAGGTTACGGGTTATCTCGCTCTGGTGAAAATACAGGGACGCGTTGAAGGTAACAGGGTCTCTTTCATAGAACATGCGGAAAGATTCCCACAGTTCCTCGAGCAGCCTCTCCTTGATGGATTTCCTGCGGTCATAGATCGCCTGCAGAATATCTCCAAAATAATTAGTGCAGGCCACTATGGCGCTGACGAATATCTCGTCCTTGGTCTTGAAGTAGAGGTATAGGGCTGCCCTGCTGAGTTCGGAGCGCTCTGCTATCATCTCCATGGTAATGGCATGATAGCCTTCCTCGTTATAGAGCTCCATCGCGGCATTTATGGCCAGTCCCTGCCTGTTCTTCCTCTCTCTTTCTCTTCTCTCGATAATACCCATTTAGACACATTCTTTACTTTTTAGACGATGCGTCTATTTTAACAGGATTTCAGGTCATGTCAAGAATTATTTAGGTGAAAAAGAATAGGTGAAAAAAATGACGGATCAGCAGGATGCCGATCCGTCCGTCTTGAAATTATACATGCTGACTAAAAGTGGTATACAAACCTCAGATTTATACGTGAACCCTCGGGACGATTCTCGGCCGCGGTCTCATAGTAGGAGTTGAAAAACAGGTGGGCGTCCCGTGAGAAGCTATATAGAAATCCAGGTCCGATGCCCAATACCTGTTCCTTCCTCCCGGGTACACAGTTGCTGTCCATCTTGGTATCGGAGATCTGTTTCAGGTAATAGCCGTTTATCCCTACCCTGAAGCGGTTGGGAATCAATCCATAATCCACGATGAAGTTTGCGTTAATGGCCTGCCCTGCCTGTGTCTTACCGGCACCCACAAAGCCGCGGTTGGGCTCATCGTTTTTACCGTTCCACAGATAATGGATCCGGGCGCTGGCGGTCAATCTCTGATTAATAAAAAGGGTTCCTGACCAATACGGATTAAATGAGAAAAAATTGCTGCCCGGGTTAAGTTCACGATTCCGGTCATATTTGCCTGTAGGAAAAATAAACTGAAACTCTACCCGCTGCACAAATCTCGGCCCATCCGGCCCCATTACCGGGTCCCACTGGAGATAAGGCCCGATCCAGATATCCCCTAAGCCTGATCCGTTGTCTACCGGGAAAGGACCGGGATTGCTGTAGCTCAGGTCAAGGAACACATAGGGTATGATCACGTCTAGGCCCCATTTGCCTCCGAGCATGAGTTCCGAATCCGACTGGTATATTATCTGCGTGAGGCTGATCCATGCATCCAGATCCTCACCTGCAAACGGGGGCAGCAATGCGTTTCCATTATTGTCCTTAAAGTCGCTCGAATTCCAATATTGAAGATACTGCACTGCATAAAGGCCAGTCCCGGACGGCAGTCCTCCGTCCAGAAAACTTGTAAAGCCCAAGTTGAGCGCGGGAAGGTCATAGGCCCCAACGGTCATGTCCCCGGCAAAGATCAGGATTATCCCTGCCATCAACCCTTTCAATCTATTTGCCTTCATCTTTCAACCTCCTATTTTAAGATATCTCTCTCCATGTATCATACTATCTGTCAATGGCTTTTAAGTATTGAGGGTTTCGGGAACTTCTCAAATACCTTCTCTGATGCCTTCAACTCTTTATCCGATATATCGAAATTTTCAAGCTCATTGGCAAAATATTTATCAAAGGCACTGAGATCCAGCAATCCATGGCCGCTGTAATTAAAGAGTATCACCTTCTTTTTACCCTCATCTTTGGCCCTTTTCGCCTCTTCCACGACCTGGGCTATCGCGTGATTTGTTTCAGGGGCCGGTATGAGCCCCACGGTCCTGGCAAAGGTCGTTCCGGCTGCATAAGCATCCAGCTGCGTAACGGCTTTTGGTTTAATAATGCCTTCCACTATAAGCTGGCTGACCGTAGGGGACATCCCGTGGTAACGCAGCCCGCCTGCATGGACAGGCGGCGGCACAAATGCGTGACCCAGGCTGTACATAGGCAGCAAAGGCGTATAACGGGCAGTATCGCCGTGGTCATATACAAAGGGTGCCCGTGTCATAGTGGGGCAGGCCGACGGTTCAATCGGATATATCTCTATCTGCTTGCCGTTGATCTTGTCGTATACGAATGGATATGCCAGACCCGCGAAATTACTGCCGCCTCCAGCGCAGCCAATCACTATATCAGGATACTCGCCGATCTTTTTCATCTGAAGTTTGGCCTCCAGACCGATAATGGTCTGGTGCAGCATCACGTGATTGAGTACGCTGCCTAGGGAATATCGTGACTTTCCGCTCTGGTCTGTGACCGCTGCTTCGATGGCCTCGCTGATGGCAATACCGAGGCTGCCCGGTGTCTTGGGATCCTTTTTAAGAATCTCCCTTCCCGCATTGGTTTCCTTGCTCGGGCTCGGGATACATATTCCACCCCAGGTCTGCATCATAGTCTTGCGATAAGGCTTTTGGTCAAAACTTACGCGCACCATAAAGATTTTGCACTCTAGACCGAACTGGTTGCATGCAAAGGCAAGTGCGCTTCCCCATTGACCAGCGCCGGTCTCTGTTGTGAGCCTTTTGATGCCGAAGGCCTTGTTATAATATGCCTGAGCCACTGCTGTATTCGGTTTATGACTTCCTGGTGGACTGAGGCTCTCATTTTTAAAATAGATATGCGCGGGTGTGTCCAGGGCCTTTTCAAGGGCCAGGGCCCTAACGAGAGGTGAAGGACGCCATATGGCGTAGACATCCAGGACCTCTTCAGGGATATCGATCCATCTTGACTGGCTGACCTCCTGCTCGATCAGGTTCATTGGGAACACGGGGGCCAAGGCATCCGGACCGACGGGCTTTCCGTCAGGGCCAAGGGGCGGATTCAGTTTAATGTCTGCAAGTATATTGTACCACTGGCGGGGCATTTCATCGAGGCCTAAAAAAATTGATTGGATTCGCATTGATTCCTCCTTTATTGCACTCTGTTTATAAATCTTGAATCATCGTTAATATGGTTAAATAAGTCAAGATATCCGCTAAGAAGTTCCAGAGTATAGGTAAATCCGAATAACATGTCAATTAATAACGCTCATCTTATTAACTTAATCTCTGCCTTAAAGGAAGATAACATTTATAGATATATCTTATTCATTATTTGACATTTTTATTCGATATTCTATAATACTGTGGAAAATTGGCGATATTCGTTTATGCCTTTTTTACCCCATACCATTGTACAATATTATACATAGAGGATATCATGATAAATAATGATCCGTCAGGATCAGAGGAGGTGATAAGGTGGTCCATAACAAAAAGATCTTGTTTCTATTGCTAATAGTATCCTTTCTATTTACATCCGGTGTTTCATATGGTGTATCACCGGATTTTAATGCAGACCGTAGGATTAATATAAAGTGTCCCGCTTCCATTGACGAAATGGGTCAATTTCAGACCGACGGACTTATGAATACCCTGAGGCGCCTGTACAACGAGCTTGACGAGAACCTGAAATCCTCGGCAAGGACAGGCGCAAAAGTGAGATACGGGAGCGGATACAGCTTCAGTGATGATCCTAACGAGGGGATATTTTATATTACCCATGCCAAGGCGACCTTTCCTGCCGGGAATCTCGCGAGCCTTTCTCCCAGTGATGAGATCAGATTCCAGGAGGTATTTCTGATAAAGAGTATAGACTGGGAGAAACAGGAGCTTGAACTGACAAGGCAGAGGGACAGGAGACTATTCACGATCAATATCCCTGATTTTGAGAAGAGTTTTATATGGTACAATGCCTTATTGGACAAAGACAGGGCATACATTCCCGTATATGGTTTTCTGAGTCTTCCGGGGGAAGCGGAACAATTTCCGATGATCTGGGACGGATGGGAGTCGCACAAGAAGGACACTGCCACGCCGCCTGAAAGCCTTGTGGACTATGATTTTTACAAGGTGCTTGATTACAGAGACGGTTATTATCTTTTGGCAAAGGATTTTTACGAATTTGATTACAGGGACAACATAGAGGATTTTGGAATAATCGGATGGGTGGAAAAGGACTATATCACATTATGGAGATCGAGGCTTTACTATCACCCGATGAAAGAGGCTCAATTTTTTGATAACAGAGAAGGCGTTACAGCATCGGTAGAGACGGATGAGATCAACAGGTTTTATGTAGAGCATGCGTATTTAAAGGAGAGCCTGTTCAGTGATATAGTTGAAAGACTCGACCAGGAGAGTCTCCACAGGTTTTATACCCATTTTGGTTTTCCCCAACTTGGTGATCCCGAATATTTCGACGGCGGCAATTCTATCAAGGTCTTCATCCCGGGGGCCTTTACGCCGCGCCTGATGAGGCTTTTAAACCAATCCATGAAGAGGAATCTCAATACCTTTTTTTTACTGGATATATCTCAGAGCATGAAGCCGTTTGCGGACTATGTTAAATCATTCAATAAATCCGTAAATAACATGGAGAAATCAGGTATAGCACTGAGGGCGAATCGTATATACACATACCGGGACTCTTCTTATAGTGATGTCGATATTAAGGCCGAGCCGGATTTTGAGAGGGTCAAGAGGGCTGAGGATCTCAAATTTGGGGAGGGCTCGAAGGATAACAATTATAATGAGCCTTTGATGAGGGCGTTTGGTAGGACGCTTGACGAGATTGCCAAATTACAGGAAGAGAACGTTATCCTTCCGCTTCAGGAGAAGTTGTTATTTATAATCACCGATGCGGGGGCAAACGACCTCACGGATGATGCCTTTTCCATGACGATAAAGAAGGCTAAGGATCTCAACGTCAAGGTCTATCTTATCCATCCGAGCGATTCAGGGGTACGGGTTGGGAGCGCTAGCATGGATGACACTCCTGAGCAGGCCTATACGGATCTGGTGAGACTTATATCCAGTTTCATGTCAGAAAATCCTGAAGGCAGTGATATTATTTTCAGGGAATTTGAGTTTGATGCCAAAGGATTATTATCCCAGGAGGGGCGTCAGAAGGATTTTTCCTCCCAGCATAAAGATCTTCTGGAGGCTATCCAGACATATATGGACCATATCTTTACTGATGTGGGCAAGGGAGAACTCCCGAAGGATATTTTATTATACTTTTCAGATGAGAGGCTGTTGACCGAGATGCGAAACTGGAGTGACCGGAGGATCCAGGTATTGAACCACGTGGTCAAGTATATAAGATCTATTATTGATGATCCTTTGTTATGGGAAGAGAGGATAGCGATCCCGGCAAAGCCGGTTGAATCATTTTTAAGGGCTATAAGGAGTCAAGACGATGTATCGTTATCCGACCTCAAGAAGTTGGTGATTATTAACTCGCTGGTAAGCGTTGATGATATTGAGAGATGCAGGACGCTCTACGACCATATCAAACCACTGATAGAGAAGAGGACCTCCGAATCAGCGGATGATATATTTTACAAGGCATTGACAAGGAGGCTGCCCGCGGAGGGCACGAGCTGGAACAAGAAACTGGGAGACGAGAGCGGACCTCTGACTGAATATCTGGCGGAAAGGGAATTCCATCTTAATTCGTTCAATCAGGCAGTTCAACGTAAGTTCATGTATATAAAGGTCAATGAGCTGTATAGACTGAACAGATAAAACGGAAAGTCTTACACAGAAAAACATTAAATATATGAAAAGGAAGACTGGACATGAAATTACACTGCAAATATAAAGACTGGTCACTCTTTTTGCTGCTGCTGTTCCTGGGATATGCCCCTGATATTTACGCCGACGCCTTGTTTACAGGAAGAGAGATACTCCTGAATAATGATAAGAACAGCAGTTTTAGAATAGGCATTACGGGGACGACCGCAGGTTACAACTACCTGGCGCTTATTGAGAATGCCAAAGAGGAGTCTATCTCTCTAGGAGATTTGGGTTACTGGGAATTGGTGTCCGATCCCCCTTCATTCCTGCGCAATTATGATCTTCAACTCATTGTAAAAAATAATTACAAGGGAAACTTCCAGATAGAATTTGATTATAATAAACAAAAACGCAATATTGAATACAGAATAAAGGAAGGTTTAATAGAGGTTAAACTCGACAAAAGCGGCTATTATCCCACATTAATTATCGACGGATTAAAGTCGCTTGTCCAGATGTTCGAAGAAGGCGGCGCCGGCAATTTAATGAATCTTTTATTTTTCGATTTTAACAGTCTCGATGTCGATCTGAGAAAGTATTATGGAAATATCAAGAGTATTTTGAACAAATCTGATGCCAATCACTACTTTTACTACTACGAATCAGGAGACTATAACAGCTATTATTTCAAAACATATAAGGACGTAGCCGAACTTGATACAGATAAAATGGGGCTATCGCTGGAAGACGGATCATTGGAGTATTATCAAAAGATTCTGGACAACCTGAAATCTCTCTTTGGAACAAGGTTTGCTGACCGCGTAATCATCATCTCAAGGTTCGGCAGCAAGTTTTCAAAAGAATTGGCGAAGTATGCACACGAGATCGGATTAGGCGAGGATATGGAGATAACATTCTGGTCCTACGATCAGATACGATAACCTCCGGATGCGTTCAGGGATTTAAGTGCTGATCTTCAAGGACTTCAGAAAATTACTAATCGTCTGCCTGAAAATGCTGTTCAGGAAGACAACGAGGAAAAGGTTTATTTTTCTCGTCGCAGCCTTCATGTTGATGATGGGTTTCAACACATATAGCTATGTCATGAGGTTTCATAAGACGGAGACCGAAAAAAGGGATATCCTTAACGAGAAGGCGTTTAAGCTGTTTTTCCTTAGAACCCGCACAAGCGCCGACTGTGCCCGATTCCTTGTCCAGAATGAAAAGAGATTCATGGATTATAGTTCCGAGATCGTCAGGGAGGCATTTATATATCAAAACAATCTTTATATCCATTTTGCGAGCCCTTCCGAACTCATGCTTAATGACGGGAACAGGGACATTGATCTCCTTTATGACCTCTTCAACATCAAAAGAGTGAGTGATAATTTTTTTTTGAATCCGCGCGATACGGGATATGAGGTTAATGCAAAGGCCAATTATTTTGATCACAACGGCGTGTGGTTAAGCGATGATATCTTAAGAGTCAGGCATAAAGGCCTGAGGCAAGATCTGTTGGATATTGCGGATATGATCAGGCAGGGATTGAGCGGGAAAAGACTGGAGATATATAATTCTATAAAAACCACTATTATTGATAACATCAAAAGAATCCCCCTGCAGGAAAACTATGAACCTAATCCCTACCTGAGCCGCGTAGAAAATATTGTTCCAATGAATTTTCTATATATACTCACGAATATAAGGGAGGATAACAGCACCGATATCATGGATCTGCGGGAATCGGTCAGGTACGAAGGTGACAGCAGCATTAAAACCGTAAGGTCATATGTGGATATCCCTTCACGATACAAGGATAATCTGCTTTATCATGACATGGAGATTTACCCAAGATATATACCCGTTCATGCCCCTGAACTGTTAAAACCCAGGTGGAACTGGCTATTATATGAGGATATCTATATCAACTCCGACTTTATGGACTATATTGAAAAGCTGCATTTTAAGGGAAATTACATGTTCTCCTATGAAAAATCGCATATCATAGAAGACAGGGTTAAAAAGATAAATGATGATATCTATTCGAATCATATCTTTTTTTATCTGACCGACATGTCCGTGGGTATCGCCTTTCCTTTTATGATATCCCTCTTCGCATTCATCCATTTAAAGACAGAGATCTCTTTCCTGTTGATGTTCAAGAACCGGATAAGGGAGTTGTTGTTCATCTTCTGGCTGATGCCTGTTTTTCTGATGCTGATCGTGAAGGGCGGAATATTGACCGGCTATCTCATTTACCTAAATTCTCTGGGTTACGGCACATCTACTTACATTGTCTTCTCTCTTTTAATGACCTTTATGCTTGCATCGATCGCCTTCTACCCCATAAACCGCTGGTGTTTCTCCCAGTTCATCGGTGAAAAGATAAACCTCTACGCCCTTCATAAAGGGAGATAAAAGGATGGACGGCCACTTTAAGATAATATTTCCCCTTATCCTGGATATCGACGACTCCTTCAGCGTTGAGTTTGTTTCTGCTAAAGGAGACAGTCTTGAATTCAACGAAGGGATCTACTACCTGTGCGGTGATAACGGATCAGGCAAAACCACCTTTCTCAATATGCTTGCCTTGATCGCCGGCAATATCGGGAAACACGCGGCAAATAAGGTCTCAATCAGCTTTAACGGTGAGGCTTACAACGGGGATAATTTCAATTATCTGAGGGCCGCTGATATAAGGGAAAAGAATTTTTGCATCTTCCCCCAGAAGGCCTTTTTTCTTCCCATCTCAACTCGCGATAACTATATTATTTTAAACGGCACTGAGAAGGAAAGGGAAAAATTCTTTTCATCCCGGGAGTATCCTGATCTCCTTTCAGGGGGGCAGCAGCAAAAGATATTAATGGATATTGTATTGGATGATAAAAAGCCGGTGTGGTTCCTTGACGAACCTCTTACCAATATGGACGCGGAAAGTCGTCATTATTTCTGGATAACACTGGATAAGGCCTACGGAAAAGGGCTGGCTATTATCTTCTTTATCGACCATTGGCTTGACCATATCATAATCAGTGATCCGGATTTCCAGCACCACTGCGCGCTGGGTGTAACCATGAAGCGTTACAGCAAGGGAATATCTCCTGATATTGAATCGCAGGGGATACAGATATATAAAAATAGCTCGCCCCATGCATTCTTCAGCAGACAGGCCCTTATTATTGAAAGGGAGATGTCTCTGAATAAAATGGGGGCACTGTCTCATGGCATGCATACTTAATCCATAATAAACTCAAAAAGAGAGGTGTTATCTTGTTACCTAGAAAAAGTTTCTATCTGTTTATCGTGACACTCTTGTTTCTTTTATGCATCGCTAATAGTTCTGCATATGCGATCGAGTTTGTAACAGAAGAGGATTTCGCGTCAGACCGGAATATCTACAAGGATTATCCCTTCAGGCTCCTGTTCAAAAAACTTGCCGAGTCTGATGGCCCTGAAAAGAGGGAGATAAGAAATATCATCATATTAAAACAGGTGTTTGATCCGAGCGCGCAAAAAAAGGATGCTGCTCCTGTTCCTGAATATCAGGAGACCTATGGGATAATAAAGGAGATCAGCAAAGACAGGCTCAGGATCTGGGTGCCGGAGAATGATACTTACATGGATTACTATCTCGGCATTGATCGAATCCCAACTGAAAAAAGCCCTAGATACAAGATCACCGAATCGGACATTGGTAAATATACCACGTTCATATATACACTGGATGAGAGGGTCTATAAGATCAAGATCGACTTTCTCCTCGCCTCACCAACTAACCTTTATGTAGACCGCAAAGATGATAAAAACGTCGTGGTCTGGAGCGAGCCCGGGGACGAAGAAAGGCCTTACAAATACAGGGTATTCAGGAACGGAGATCTCTTTGATACAGTGGAAGGGCCTGTGGCCGATGTGCCAAGGGAAAAGGGAAAGGTGGACAGCTATTTTGTCAAGGCCGTCTATAAACATGGTGATATACTTCTTGAGTCTGAGGCATCTGAAGTTATACGGGATGAAATGACCTTGAAAGAGCTGGAGCAGGAGCAACTTGCCGGAGAGATATATGACCGAGTTATAGCCTCCCTAACACCTGAAGCATATGAGGATGCCAAGAAAATTCTTAATGATAACAGACAGTTGCTTGTTGAAAGATTGGACCAGGACAGGAAGGAGAATATAAAGACCCTTATGTCCTTCTTTCAGGATATCGATGAGGGCGACAGGTTAGGCGCCATGAAACCGGAGACGGAAGAACTCCTCGACAATGCCCTAATATCCTATAAGAGCGCTGAGAAAAAGGCAAATGCCCTCCCTGCTGCTATTAATATCCTGTTCCTTGCAAGTCAGAAGATCGATCTATATCAGAACAAAAGGGCCTTATTGGCGGAGGCTAGGCTGAAGGAAGAGGCAAGGCTGGCAGAAGAAGCCAGGCTGAAGGAAGAGGCAAGGCTGGCAGAAGAGGCCAGACTGGCGGAAGAAGCACGGCTGAAGGAAGAGGCCAGACTGGCACAGGAAGCCAGGCTGAAGGAAGAGGCAAGGTTGGCGGAAGAGGCCAGGCTGAAGGAAGAGGCAAGGTTGGCGGAAGAGGCCAGACTCAAAGAGCTGACCGAACAGGCGGCCAAGGAGGAGGCAAGGCTGAAGGAACTTAAAGCTCAGGCAGCCAAAGAGGAGGCAAGACTCAAAGAACTGGCTGCGCGGGAGGCATCGGCAACAGCACCTGAAGTAGCCTTAAAAGAACCTGTCGTCGAAACGGCGGCCGAGACGCAACTGCCTGAAGAAGGATATGACCGTGATGAAATGATCCTTTTGGCAATGAAGGACTTTGACGATAAAAAATACACATCATCCTGGGATACATTCAGAAAGATATTCGGGGATCAGATCAACAAGATCGGCCAGGGCGGCAGGAATCAGGTAATGGGTGTTTTAGCTTTACCGGTGGAATGCAGGGCTGAAATATTTTTTCTGATAGAATTAGATAAGTTGAAAAACAGTGATGATGGAACTGGTATCACGGAACATGGGCTTCAGGAGATAAAAAACAGGGTTAATAACAAAGAAGGGCTTTGGGTGATAATGAGTGAATCATCCAAAATCAGAAAAATAAAAAGGCATATATCCCAATTTGAAGAAGGTTCATTTGAGTAGACCATAAGCTAATAAGGATAGCATCTATAGGATTATCAGCATCTACAAGAGAATGGACAAGACGATCGCCCACTTTCCGGCCGTGATAGGTCTATATTTCTCTGACAGGCGCGGGCATTGACATGAGCGTATTTTTTATCATATGATCATGTCTAATATATTTCTGTCATTTCGACCAATATTCTGTTATTCCGACCGCAGGGAGAAATCCATGTCCCGAGCAGAGCGAGGGATCTTTAAGATTTCTCGTCACAGCCGCTCCTCGAAATGACAAATTCAAGTGTCTCTCTTTACTTTAAAGAAGCCTTGTTACAGCAGGAGGTAATCATGAAAAAAATTATCCTTATTTTATATATTGCTATTTTTACTTGCTTTTTATCACTTTCCACATCCTATGCCAAGGACCTGGAATTAGTTGTCAAAAGCAGTGAATGCCAGAAGGATAATAAGGTCCTTGTAAAATACGGCGTCATCAATTATAAGGACTTCGACCGCAATGGCACAACTATCATTTTCAAGGTCATGAAAGATGATAAACCTATAGCCTGCAAGGAACTGAAAGTAACTATTCCAAAAGGGGATGATGGATCAAAGATATATGAGACTACTATCGAGGCACCTTGTAATGATATAACCTACAAGGTGGAATCCACTATATTCAAATATGTAAAGCGTTACAGGATTGATAATTTCCTTTCAGATTGTCCCAAACAAGAATAATCATCCTAAGAGTCTGGGCTCAGTCAGGAAAATAGATAGCCGTTCACTCAAGTTTTCAAGATCGTTATCATCGAATATCTTTCGCAGCTATATCCCTCTAATTATAACATGAGATCTTTGTACAACTCCTTTATTCGTAATTCCGGGCTTGATCCTAATTCAAGAACTATCTGAAAACACTGGATTCCCCGCCTATACGGGGAATGACATAAGGAGAGTAATTATCCTTTTTATCTCTCCCCTTAATAAAATTTCAAAGGATTTATAACCCTCATACGTCTAACAGGTTAAAGGCAGATTCTTATGACCAATGACCCTGATATGGAACTGGTTGATCTGGCAATAGGCGGGGATGAGCGCTCCTTTGAAAGTCTAATAGAAAGACACTATATGTCAATCTATCAGCTTTCCTTCAGGTGGTGTCGCGTTAAAGAGGACGCGGAGGAGATCACGCAGGAGGTCTTCATCAAGCTGGGCCGAAAGCTGAACACATTTAACCGCAGATCCTCATTCAAGACCTGGCTCTACCGTATCACTATCAATACCGCAAAGGATTACAGCCGGAAGAATGCTACCAGCAGGTTCTATGAAGCCGCCTTTGCCGAAGAACATTCCAGAGAAAAGTCAGATTTGACCGCTTCCAATCCGATTGGTGTGAAGGAACTGTACGAGGCCATTGACACGCTGCCTGCAAGGCAGAAGGCGGCCCTGATGCTTGTTGCCGCGGAGGGAATGAATCATAAAGAGGCCGCGGCTGTGCTCAAGTGCTCTGAGACTACCGTGTCCTGGAGGATCCATCAGGCCAGAAAGACATTAAAAAAAATATTTAGCGGATGGTTCGAAAATGGAAAATGAAGAATTAAGAAGGATTTTGGACAGGCTACCTGTACCTGAACCTGGCAAAGACGCAAAAGATAAGGCTATTCAAGCGGCAATGGCAGAATTCCGCCTTCAGGCACAAAAAGAGAAGGAACAATCCAAAGGATTCGCATGGCTGGATCGTCTAATAAGTAAAAAAACGATAGGAGGATTTTTTATGAACAGGACGATCGCCATCTCAACCGCAACTATCGCCGTAGCTGTCATAGCCTTTGCAGTTATCTTTTCTCCGACAATAATTTCCCGGATTACCGGCTATAAATATGCATCCGTGAGAAAGGAGGAGATGAAATCTGTTAATACCTATCCTGCCAAGCCGTCTGAAGAAACTTCAGTAACTCAGATGGAGCAGGAAAAGGTCCAGCCGGTTCAAGTTACAAAAAAAGAGGCTAGCGGTACCGATGCCTCAGGCACTCCCAAAGCTGCTCAGATTACTACCCCTATAGTGACAGCAGAGGGTATTGCAGAGACACAAAAAATAGAAAGAATAGAAATAGCTCCCCCTGCAGAGCCTACACCCATAGAAAAGAAAGAATTCATTCTTGATGAGATTGCGGTAACTAAGCTGAAGGGCGAGGAGAACAATCAGAAGCTTCCTCTTAGAAAGGCATACGAAATGGCACCAGCTCAAGTGGCAGCCGTCGATAACCTGTTAGTAAGCCTGAAGAGACATGAAGGTGGCGGCCCAATGATAAGCCCCGAATATGTCGGCCGAGACAGATTTGAGGATATCAAGCCCAACACTGTAAAGCTCGTATCCGAAGAGCCTGTTTCGACCTTTTCGATAGACGTGGACACTGCATCCTATGCCTTTGTCAGGAGGGCACTTAACAGCGGCAATCTGCCTCAGAAGGACGCGGTTCGCATCGAGGAGATGGTAAATTACTTTGATTATGACTACCCTCTTCCCAAGGACCGCTCCGAGCCTTTCAAACCGACAGTGGCGGTATTCCCGACTCCGTGGAATACCGGTACCAAGCTCCTGCACATAGGGATCAAGGGATATGACATAGTGCCGGAGAAGAAGCCGAAGGCCAATCTTACATTTCTGATCGATGTCTCCGGTTCCATGGCTAGCCAAGATAAGCTGCCTCTTTTAAAGAACTCCATCAGGATGCTTGTAGAAACGCTCAACCCGGATGACACTGTTGCCATAGCGGTCTATGCAGGCGCGGCAGGCACAGTCCTCGAGCGAACAAAGGCATCTGAAAAATCAAAGATCCTAGCGGCAATCGACCAGCTCCATGCAGGCGGTTCAACAGCCGGAGGCGAGGGCATCCGGCTGGCCTATTCCCTGGCAGAGGCCGATATGGACACCCAGGGTGTAAACAGGGTTATTCTTGCCACGGACGGAGACTTCAATGTGGGCATTACCAACCCTGACGTACTTCAGGATTTTATCGAGCGCAAGCGTAAGAGCGGGATCTACCTCTCTGTACTTGGATTCGGTCAGGGGAACTACAATGACGCCCTGATGCAGAAGCTTGCGCAGAACGGAAATGGCAATGCAGCCTATATCGACAATCTTAATGAGGCCCGCAAGGTCCTGGTGGATGAGGCCTACGGCACACTCTTTACAATAGCAAAGGATGTGAAGATCCAGATAGAATTCAATCCTGCCATGATTAGCGAATACAGGCTCATCGGTTACGAAACCAGGCTTCTTAACAGGGAGGACTTTAAGAATGATATGGTGGATGCGGGTGACATAGGTTCAGGACACAGCGTCACTGCCATATACGAGATCACACCAAAGGGGAGTGATGCTCAGCTGATTGACGACCTTAGATATGGTATAAATAAGGATTCCGGAAGTGTTAAGACTGCGGGGGATCGTTCCGAGTACGCCTTCCTTAAGATAAGATACAAGCTGCCTGAAGAGAGCACAAGCCGCGAGATCAGTAAAGCGATCGATAAGGGCAATGAATATAAAAAGATATCCGATGCGCCGGCTGATTCACGCTTCGCAGCGGCAGTGGTGGCCTTCGGGCAACTGTTGCGGGGTGATTCCTTTATCAATCAGTTCACCTATGACGATGTCATAAACCTCGCCCGTGGATCTATTAAAGATGATCCTTTCGGCTATCGCACCGAGTTCCTCAACCTTGTCAGGCTGGCGAAGACAGCCTCTGCCATGGGGGACCGTTAAACTAATTGGAAGAATGGGACATGATTCTTGCCAAAAGGCTGAGGATCAAGGAAATCCGATCAGACTTATACATCAGATCCATCTTATACTTTTTTAAGCATATTTCGATAGGGGGACACTTGTGACTGTCCCTCTACCTCAATGCCGCACGGCCATCTACGTCTTCGGCCTGATCGGGATGTAGATATCAGCCGGTGTGAATGTCCCCTCCGGGATCCCCGTGCGGTATACCTCCAGGTCGCCATTCACCTCGTAGTTGTACTCATAGTCAGACTGCGGTAGCCAGGTTTGATAAG
>Ga0209427_10004518_pt1 | contig 16074 bp, 9 predicted proteins | sample DeeMarSWOR136_30_FD_187465 | JGI IMG/M metagenome (GOLD analysis project Ga0209427, IMG submission 187465) | Marine sediment microbial communities from White Oak River estuary, North Carolina - WOR-1-36_30 (SPAdes) (version 2) | ecosystem: Environmental > Aquatic > Marine > Intertidal zone >...
CGCGTCTGGGACGGCAACAATCACATCACTGGATATATTGAAGCAAAAGCCCCGTCTGTGACCAACCTTGACTCTATTGAGGAATCCGAGCAACTCAAACGTTACCGTTCCACATTTCCCAATGTGATTTTAACCAATTTTTATGAGTTTCGTCTTTATCGTGAAGGTGAATTAATTAACAAAGTTACTGTTGCACGACCGATCATTGCTCGTAAATTGCGTACAGCCCCGCCAGTAGAAAATGAGCAAGGCTTCTATAAATTATTGAATAAATTCTTTTCCTTTTCGCTGCCTTCGATAAAAACTGCAAAAGCGCTTGCCCTGGAGCTTGCCAGACGAACTCGTTTTTTGCGCGATGAAGTCATCAGTATTGAACTTACCAAAGAAGCGATTAAAGGGAAGAAAGCAATTTTAGGATTTTTTGAAGCGTTTAAAAAATATCTCATCGGTACGGTAACTGAAAAACAGTTTGCTGATCTATATGCGCAGACCATCACTTACGGACTGTTTGCTGCCAGGACAAGAGCAGGAGACGAATTTAACCGTGAGCTGGCTTTTAAATTTATCCCAAACACAATTGGAATTCTACGGGATGTATTCCGTTTCATTGCCCTGGAAGATTCCCCAAAGCCGTTGCAGATGATTGTAGATGATATCTCTGAAGTATTAAAGGTGACGGATGTGAAAAACATTTTGCACACCTATTTCAGGGAAGGAAAAGGTAGGGATCCAATCATTCACTTTTATGAAACTTTTTTGGCTGCCTACGATCCAACCATTCGAGAACGACGTGGTGTTTACTACACACCTGAGCCAGTAGTTCACTATATTGTAACATCACTGCATCTTCTTTTGAAAACGCATTTCGGTCTGGCAGATGGACTGGCAAATGAAAACGTGACGCTGTTAGACCCGGCTGCTGGCACGTTAACTTTTCCTGCCGAAGCGCTGAAAACCGCAGTTGCAGAGTTCACCAAAAAATATGGTGAGGGTGGTAAATATAATTTTATCAAAAAACAAATCCTGCCCAACTTTTTTGCATTTGAACTGATGATGGCGCCTTATGCCATTGGGCATCTGAAGATGAGTTTTCTACTTGAAGAACTCGGCTACCGGCTTGCCGATGACGAGCGGTTTAACCTTTACCTCACCAATACGTTAGAGCTGGATGAACTTGAACAAATCTCCATTCCAGGATTGAGTTCGCTGAGTGATGAAAGCCACCTGGCTGGCAAGGTGAAAAAAGAACAGCCGATTCTGGTGATTTTGGGCAATCCACCATACAGCGGTATCTCAGCCAACATTAACGAGTGGACGGAACGGATGTTAAAAGAGGATATCGACGGTTTGCAGAGTTATTATAGGATAGATGGTGAACCGCTGGGCGAAAAGAATCCTAAGTGGCTGCAAGATGATTATGTGAAATTTTTACGCTTTGCCCAGTGGAAAATCCAAAAAGCTGGTTTTGGAGTTGTGGGCATGATTACCAACCATAGCTACCTGGATAATCCCACCTTTCGCGGTATGCGCCAGAGCTTGATGAAGACTTTCTCAGAAATTTACATATTGGATTTACATGGCAATGCACTTAAAAAAGAGACCTCGCCGGATGGTGGCAAAGATGAGAATGTATTCGACATTCGCCAGGGTGTTGCTATTGCTCTTTTTATTAAGCAGAAGGATAAAAAGAGCTGTAAAGTTTATCACAAAGATCTTTATGGGCTACGGGAAGTTAAATACAATTGGCTTTTTGGAAACGCCTTCCAGAAAAAGAATTATACCGAAATAAAGCCAAATTCTCCTTATTACTTCTTCATTAAAAGAACAACTCAAAGCATCCTGCATTATCTTGATTGGAAGAAAATTAATGAAATATTTCCGGTTAATAGTGTAGGGATAGTAACATCACGAGATGACTTTGTAATTGATTTTGATAGAAAAAGTTTAGAGAACAAGATTTTGCAATTTAAAAATCTCAGCCTATCTGACAGCATTATTGCGCATACATTCAACTTGAAGAATTACAAAAATTGGTCACTATCTGAAGTAAGAAATCGTTTTGCGAAACACTCAAATTGGCAAGATTATTTTCAGGATATTCTCTATCGACCCTTTGATATAAGAAATATTTTCTATTATGAAGAAATGATTGAGCGCCCCAGGAGCAATATTATGCGCCATATGTTAAAGGAGGAGAATTTGGGAATCACGATCGGCAGACAGGGTCATGTGGTAGGCGCCTCCAATCTGTGGAACCTTGCTTATATCTCCAATAAAATAATTGACTTCAATCTTTATTATCGTGGCGGTGCAGTTTTATTCCCCCTCTACCTCTACACCGAAAAAGAGGAAAATAATCCCCAGCCCGGCGTTAATTTTATGATGGTTTTTGACACTCAAGTCCCATATTACATCCGCAAACCCAATATTGACGTGAAAATTTATGAGAAATTAGAAAAGCAGTTTGGCGAAAAGCTGACACCTGAAGATATTCTTTATTACAGCTACGGCATTTTTTATAGCAATACATATCGAACCAAATATGCAGAGTTTCTGAGAATTGATTTTCCCCGCGTTCCGTTTACAGCTAATTACAAAGTGTTCAAAAAAATTGCCGCTTATGGCAAACAGCTTGCCGATCTGCATCTTCTGAAGAGCGAAATGCTCAGCAAACCTGTATCTAAATATCGTGGTAGTGGCGATAACGACCGCATTGAAAAAATAAAATACATCCAAAAAGAGAACTGCGTTTACATCAATAGTGAAAAATTTTTTGATGGTATTACACTCTCCCTGTGGAATTTTCACATCGGCGGGTATAAGGTTTTGCACAAATTTCTTAAAGATCGACAGGGGAGGTTAATGGAAGACCCACGCCATTACAGTCATATTGTTACGGCGATCAGTGAAACGATTGCATTGCAAATAAAGATAGATAATATTTACAGCGATATTGAGAAAGAGATAATAGAATTTTGAATGTGATTCATATTTTGATGAATAATAATAACCAATCAAAGCATAAAAAGTCTTCACCAAGCGCTCCCAAAATAGGCAGAACCATCCTCAACGATATCCGCCGTGGCGGATTTAAACGCACGCTGCGTCAGGATTTGAAAGACATTTATCATTTTTACCTTGATTATGAAACCAAAGAGCGATTGGCTCAAATGGGTAGAGTTAAAAGATGGTTTCTGCAGGTGTTCTGGCTTATCAAGAGTTTAATCCTCAAACTTTCATCAACCCGACGGGTTTTGCTGGTCATTTCGCTAATCCTTTATTTCATTGGGCGAAGTGAAATTCAAATCGAGGAAAACACAGTAGTCATTAATAGCCTCTCACAGATCGCGTATCTCATCCTGTTAGTTGTATTAATGCTGGAATTAAAGGATAAACTGCTGGCGCAGGATGAGCTGGCTGTGGGACGGGCTGTTCAGCGCGCATTTATTCCTGGTCAAAATCCTGTCTTGAAGGGATGGGATATCTGGCTGTACACCCAACCGGCCAATGATGTCGGCGGAGATCTGGTTGATTATTTGCAAATCAGTGAAAATAAAATTCATATTGCATTGGCAGATGTAGCAGGAAAAGGGCTGGGAGCAGCTTTACTCATGGCAAAACTTCAGGCAACATTGCGAGCTTTAGCTCCAAACTATCAGTCTCTATCAGAACTTGGCGCGCATGTCAATGAAATACTTTGCAGAGATGGATTGCCGAATCGATTTGTATCGCTGGTTTATCTTGAACTGGAATCAACTTCGAATACGGTACGGTTGGTAAACGCAGGTCACATGCCTCCCATTGTCCTTCGATCGGATCAATTTGAAGAACTGCCCCATGGTTCACCAGCTTTGGGACTTAAGAATAAGATCACTTTCAATGAGCAGCGAATCGAGTTGAAACAGGGAGATATACTTTTTATTCATTCCGATGGAATTACAGATGCTCGAAATGAAGCAGAGGAATTTTTTGGTGAACAGAAAATGATAAAATTATTGCAGAAGTATAGGAGATCAACTATTGAAAAAATTGGGGAAATTATTTTAGCTGAAGTTGAGCAGTTTATTGGGGATGCGCGGCGGTATGATGATTTGTCTATGGTGATTTTGAAAAAGATAATTGAATAATTGAATTTTTAATTGTTAATGTTAAACTGGAGGGAGTCAAATGAAACGTTTATCAATTTTTATTACCATCTTTATTCTATGCTTTTCTTTTAGTCTTTCTGCGCAAGAAGAAGATACCACCAAAACCAAAGACAAAATGAATTCTGCTACATTTTCGGGTTTAAAATTTCGAAGCATTGGACCAGCTTATACTTCTGGTAGAATTGCGGATTTTGCGGTGAATCCAAAGGATCACAGCGAATATTATGTTGCTGTTGCTTCGGGAAATATCTGGAAAACAACCAATAATGGGATTACCTGGGAGCCTGTTTTCGAAAAATATGGCGCTTATGCCATCGGTTGCCTGGCTATGGATCCTGATAATCCCAATGTGATTTGGGCGGGAACTGGTGAAAACAACAGCCAGCGGGCACTCGGCTATGGGGATGGTGTTTATAAAACCGAAGATGGGGGAAAATCATGGAAAAATATGGGATTGAAAACATCGAGACAAATTGGAAAAATTTTAATCGATCCGCGGGATTCGGATGTGGTTTATGTGGCGGCAGAAGGATCAGTCTGGGGACCTGGCGGTGAAAGAGGACTTTATAAAACAACCGATGGCGGAAAAAATTGGAACGTTATCAAGACGATCAGTGAAAACACCGGGGCTTCAGATATAGTAATGGACCCAAGAGATCCCGATGTTCTTTACGTCGCTTTTCATCAACGAAGAAGACATGTGTTTACCAAAATTAACGGTGGACCGGAAAGTGCCATTTACAAAACTGATGATGGTGGTAAATCGTGGAAAAAATTAACATCAGGATTACCAAAGGGAGATGTCGGTGCTATCGGGCTTGCCATTTCACCAATGAATCCAGATGTTCTCTATGCGATTATCGAAGCAGAGGGTAATAGCGGGGGATTTTTTCGTTCAATGAATAGAGGGGTATCCTGGGAAAAAATGAGTTCGTATGTAAGTCGTAGTCCCCAGTATTATAATGAGATTTTTTGTGATCCCAAAGATTTGAATAAAGTTTATAGCATGGATGTCATCACCCAGGTAACTGAAGATGGTGGAAAAAACTGGCGTGCTCTTGGAAATAGCAATCGTCATGTCGATGATCATGCACTATGGATCGATCCAGATGACAGCAGACATCTCATCATCGGTGGCGATGGAGGTATTTACGAAACCCGGGATGAAGGCAAAAATTGGCTTTTCAAATGCAATCTTCCGGTGACCCAGTTTTACAGAGTGGCTGTCGATAACAGTCTGCCATTCTATTATGTTTATGGCGGCACTCAGGATAACAATAGTATGGGGGGACCATCGAGAACAGTCAGTTCCCAGGGCATTATAAATGATGACTGGTTTGTCACCAACGGAGGGGACGGCTTCTGGACTGCCATTGATCCGGTTGATCCAAACATCGTCTATGCTGAATCGCAATACGGGGGCATGGTTCGCTATGATCGAAAAAGCGGCGAATCGATCAGCATTAAACCGCAGCCCCGAAAAGGCGAATATAGCTATCGATGGAACTGGAACACACCATTGATGATCAGCCCGCATTCCCATACTCGCATTTATACAGCGGCAAACAAATTATTTCGCAGCGATGATCGTGGAAATACCTGGAAGGTCATCAGTAATGATTTAACTCGCCAAATTGACCGCAATAAACTGCCAGTGATGGGTAGACTTTGGAGCGTTGATGCCGTTGCCAAGAATGCCTCTACCTCACTTTATGGCACTATTGTTTCTTTAGATGAATCTCCCCTGCAACAAGACCTTCTTTATGTGGGAACCGATGACGGCTTAATCCAGGTTACAGAAGATGCTGGTAAAAACTGGCGAACGATTGAAAAATTTCCTGGTGTTCCTGAAATCACTTATGTCAGCGATATTTTAGCTTCCAAACACGATGCCAATATAATGTACACATCATTTGATAATCGCAAACGTGATGATTTCAAACCCTATATTTTGAAGAGTACGGATAAGGGAAAATCCTGGACTTCAATTACTTCCAATCTTCCGGAAAACGGAACCGTTCATACCATACAACAAGATCATATTAACCCGAATCTGCTTTTTGTTGGTACCGAATTTGGGGTATTCTTTTCGATTGATGAAGGTAAAAAATGGATCCAGCTCAAATCTGGGATTCCAACTATTTCTGTAAAGGATATCGCGATTCAGGAAAGAGAAAATGACCTGGTTTTAGCAACGTTTGGTCGTGGATTTTACATTCTCGATGATTACACACCACTTCGTGTACTCAAACCAGAAATGCTTGAACAGAAAGCTTTCTTTTTTCCGATCAAAGATGCGCTGATCTTTGTTCCAACACGAGGAAAATATGGGCAGGGAGCAACATACTTTGCAGCGGATAATCCTCCTGTTGCAGCAACATTTAGTTATTATTTAAAAGAAACTCCAAAAACTTTAAAACAGCAGCGTCAAGAAAAAGAGAAAAAAATTATCAAAGAAAACAAACCAATTCCATATCCAAGCTGGGATGAGTTGCGAGCTGAGGACAATGAGGAACAGCCCTACTTATTATTTACAATCACTGATGAACAGGGTAATGTTGTTCGAAAACTCACCACTTCGCCGAAAATGGGTATTAATAGAATAACCTGGGATTTTAAATATCCTGATCCTTCACCGATTCGATTGCAGGGAAACGAATTTAATCCACTTTCAACAACAGAAAGTGACATAATGGCAGCTCCTGGTAACTACAAAGTAGCGATGGCAATGAGTGTTAATGGGATGTTAACCGAATTAGTTCCACCACAGGAATTTAAAACAATGGCATTAGATAATACATCTTTACCTGTTCAGGATCGAATAGCCCTGATTTCATTTCAAACAGAAGCGGCAGAGCTTTATCGAGTCGTTCAGGGAACAATGAATGCTGCCAATGATTTGTCAGAGCGAATTGCTTATATTAGACAGGCGTTACACAACACGCCAGGCGCACCAATAGCATTGATCGACAGGGCAAAATCTATGAAGGCAGAATTAGATCCCATTCTCATTGATTTCTTTGGCGATCGCACGATTAGTAGGCGTAATGAGAATCCACCCACTTCTTTGTCCAGTCGATTACGAACCATGGCATATACCCATCGTAGATCGACTTCCGATGCAACGCAGACTGAAAAAGATGCTTATGAAATTGTGAAACAGGAATTTACTCCTTTGTACGCTAAATTGAAAAAGTTGATAGAAGTCGACCTGGTGGAATTAGAAAATTCATTAGAAGAAGTCAAAGCACCATGGACGCCAGGAAGGTTGCCTAAATGGGAGCAATAACTTTCTGGATTAACGGAGCTTATGATTGATACATTTCTGTTATGGATCAAAAAAACAATTAGGAACATGAGGGAGTGGGATAAAATTAGTTTCCTATATAATCTACATAAGTTATTATTTATAAATGTTGAAAAAAGTGAAATGTCCAAGTTATTTAATCCCACTCCCTAAATTTATGGAACCACACAATTGCATACCAGTTGAATAGAAAAGTTAAATCAATATTTTCAAAAAAGCATGGAGGCAGATTTTAAATATGAGAAGATTAATAACAATAACAGGTATTTTGATTTTAATCCTGTTTTTTGCCAGTTATCCGATTAACGCTTGCACTAATTTCCTCATTTCCAAAGGCGCTTCAAAAGATGGTTCAACAATGATAACCTATGTGGCTGATTCACACGAATTATATGGAGAATTATATTTCACTCCGGCTGCAAAACACTTAGCTGGTGAAATGCTGGAAATTTACGAATGGGATACCGGCAAATATTTAGGACAAATTCCACAAATTCCCCATACCTATACAGTCGTTGGAAATATGAATGAACATCAGGTTTCCATCGGTGAAACCACCTGGGGAGGTCGAAAAGAACTGAAAGATCCCAAAGCAATTCTGGATTATGGCAGCTTGATGTATATCGCTTTACAACGAGCAAAAACCGCCAGACAAGCTATCAAAGTCATAACTGATTTGGTAGCTGAATATGGATATTATAGTTCTGGCGAGTCTTTTTCAATTGCTGATCCCAACGAGGTCTGGATTTTTGAGATTATCGGAAAAGGTCCTGACAACAAAGGCGCTGTTTGGGTTGCCCTAAAAGTCCCTGATGGCTACATTTGTGCCCATGCCAACCAGGCTCGAATCCGCCAATTTCCTTTGAATGATAGGGAAAATTGTCTCTACGCAGAAGATGTCATATCCTTTGCCAGGGAAAAAGGCTATTTCACCGGAGAGGATAAAAATTTTAGTTTTGTTGATACCTATGCTCCATTGGATTACGGAGCTTTGCGTTTCTGTGAAGCTCGGGTATGGAGCATGTTCCATCGCGCAGCACCTTCCTTAAATTTATCGATGGATTATGTAAAAGGTGTAAAAGCCGCTGAACCCTTACCGCTGTGGATTAAGCCAGACAAACAATTGTCAGTCCATGATGTGATGGAACTGATGCGAGATCACTTCGAGAATTCTGATTTTGATATGACCAAAGATATTGGTGCTGGTCCCTACCAACTCCCCTATCGCTGGCGACCATTGACCTGGGAAGTCGATAGCGTTCAATATTGCAACGAACGTGCAACTTCAACCCAGCAGACGGGGTTTTCATTCATCGCACAAGCTCGTTCCTGGCTGCCAGATCCTATCGGCGGAGTCCTATGGTTCAGTGTGGATGATACTTACAGCACTGTTTACATCCCTATATATTGTGGCGTTAAACAAGTGCCCCATAGCTATGCAGTTGGCACTGGTTCATTTCATGATTTCAATTGGGAATCTGCATTCTGGGTATTTAATTTTGTTTCCAATTTCGCTTACTTGCGTTACAGCGATATGATCAAAGACATTCAAAAAGCCCAGCGGGAATTAGAGGGAAAATTTTTAGCTGATCAGGCTGATATAGAGAATGCAGCTATAAAACTATACCACCAATCACCCCAAATGGCAAGAGAATATTTAACCGACTATTCAGTGATGCTTGGTGATAGAACCGTTAAACGATGGAAAAAGTTGGGAGAATTTTTAATATACAAATATCTTGATGGAAACGTGAAAGATGAATTGGGCAATGTCACCCACCCCGGCTACCCTAAATCATGGTATCGCCACATTATCAATCAGACAGGCGATCATTTTAAAATGAAGAAATTGGAAGATGAAGAAGGGACGCATTGATTAATGACGTTGTTAATTTAGTCCATTCACGAATTGGTAAAAAACCCTTCCAAAGGTTTAGGACCTTTGGAAGGGTAAATTACTCTCCTCACAGAACTCTAATAAAAATCCTTGATCTCGATTTATTGCTACAAAATTTTCAATAAAAAATTATTTAATTGACATTTTATCCAAATATTTGTAATTTACAAAAAATTTTTACATCAAATTAAAAAGGTGTTTAAATGGACGAAATTATTAACAAAGCGATGGAATTATTTGAAATCCCTTCGCATCGAAAAAATTTTCTCTTTCTTCTCCCTCCCTTCTATATCGCCAAAGCTGACGGAAAAATATCTTTCAAAGAAATTAATTCGATCTGTTACAATGCTATCAGGTTGGGCTTAATAGGTCCTCAGGAGCAAGATAGTGAAGATCTTGACGCCTTTATTGAAAAGACAATAAAAAAATTTGAAGAGAAATTATATCTGGGTGATCTTGATCTTCTGGCAAAAGCTATTAACGCTCGATTGAAAGATTACACCCCCGAAAAAGCTCAGGAAATTCGCGAACGGATTTACGAGTTATGTGTGGATGTAGCTGACGCCTCAGGACCACTGTTTGGAGACAATATTACCAAAGAAGAAAAACAGATGTTGGAGCGAATTTTTACCAAGCTTGAAGAATAATCAATTTGTAACTTCTTGCAGTACTGGAGATACTTATGCAACCTAATCCCACAAATTTACTCAAAAAAATCGGAATTCAAACTCCTCTCATAGGATTTTATGATACACCTGATGTTCATCCTTTTGCGCCGATTGTGAAACCAAAAACTGGGCAGCATTTTTGCATGTTCGCTTTTTATAATAGCTGGAAAAACGGAAAAACGTTACAGCTTACCAAAGATAATTATGGCTGCGGTGGTGCTGGCTACTGGATTTTTGAATGTGAGACCAGATCGAGAAAGGACTACGTAAAATTTCTGGTCGATGATGAAGGGCTGAAAGCATCACATCAACTGATGGATCAATGGCTGGATTATCAGAAATCCTACCAACAAAAGTATGAGAATATCATGATTGGTCCACTAAAAGCAGAGCAGTATAATTACCTGAAAACCGTTACATTTTATGTCAATCCTGATCAGCTAAGTGTGCTCATGCTGGGAGCGCAGTATCAAAGTGCACCGAATGATCCTCCACCGGTAATTGCCTCTTTTGGTTCGGGATGTATGGAATTAGTGCCGCTGTTTGATGACCTAAATATTCCCCAGGCAATGATCGGTGCGACAGATATTGCCATGCGTCAATATTTGCCGCCTGATATTCTTGCATTTACAGTGACGAAACCACTGTTCGAGCAGCTTTGTGGACTGGACGAAAAAAGTTTCCTTTATAAACCGTTCTGGCAGAGATTGAAGGAAGCGAGGGGATTGGAATAATAATAATGAGGAAAATTTTATCTATAAGCTCCAATTTCTAAATAAATTATAACGCCCAAAAAGTTAAAATCTAAACTTAATCATGCAGCATACCCTGGAAGTTTTTTCTGACGACAAACTTATCTTCTGGAGCGATGGTAAATGGCTCCATCCGCTTTTTGAATTAGAAGAATTTTTAAGGCAACAAAATTGTGATCCATCCAGTCTAATAATAAAGGACAAAATTGTAGGAAAAGCAGCGGCATTGATTCATATTTATCTTGGTTTTAAAACAGTGAAAGCTGGTTTAATAAGCGAATTGGGAAAAGAGATATTTGATCATTTCCAAATTTATTATAAATATGAAAAATTAGTAGATCGGATTCAGTGCAGAACCGAAAAAATGTTAAAGGATGAATTTGATCCTGAAAAAGCATATCAGATACTTAAAGCTTTAGGGAGTGAGATTAAATAGCTTTCCTATTTGTATTTTGTTGCCCTCTAAAAATTAAAGACTTATGAAACTATGACTGTGCAGTTTGCTTTATCTTACTCCCTTGGCAGAAAAATATAAATTGAACGAAAATGTATTGACAAATATTGAAAATTTTATTATCGTATAGAGATTTTTTTATATCAAATTGAGCGGCAAATTTTTTTATTGTCAAAGTCATTATTTAGGAGTAATCCAAATGACTAAAGTTCCTACAACAATTTTTATTAGATTGTTTAATTTGTTAATTAGCCTTATAATCATTACACCAATAATTACCAATGCCCAACAATCCAACCTCAAATTCGAGCACATCTCCCTCGACCAGGGTTTATCCCAGAGCATTGTGCAGGTCATTCATAAAGATAAAAAAGGATTTATGTGGTTTGGTACCCAGTCAGGTCTGAATAAGTATGATGGCTATAAATTTACCGAATATAAATACAACCCCTTTGATTCAACCTCCATATCGAATAATCAAATTCTAGTGATTTACGAAGACAATCGTGGTGATCTCTGGATCGGAACTTTCGGTGGGGGATTAAATCGATTTGATAGGGAAAAGGAGATTTTTACCCATTATCGACATGATCCAGATGATCCGAATTCGCTGGGAAATGATATCGTTACTCTAATTTATGAGGATAGCAAAGACAATCTCTGGGTATTGACGCTGGAAAATGGAGCTGATAGGTTAAATCGGGAGACCGGGAAGTTTACCCGATACAGACATAAAAAAAATGATCCAAATTCACTGAGTCATAACGTCATCAGAATTGGCTTCGAAGACCAATCAGGCACAATATGGATCGGTACATTAGCCGGGCTTAATCGATATAATCGGGAAAAGAACAACGTGACCCGCTATCTTCCCAGTAAGACTGCTCCCAACAGCCTCAGTTATGATGAAGTGACCTATATTTATGAATCGCCATCTGAGCCAGGAATTCTTTGGATTGGCACCGGCGAGCTTGACCATTTAAGTGAAGGCGGTGGCTTAAATAGATTCGACACCAAGACAGAAACATTTTCATATTATAATCTGAAAACCACACATTTAAAAGGAAGGAGCAGTAATATTGTCGGCCAAATCCATGAAGATAAAAATGGCATCTTTTGGTTGGCTACGACTCAAGGTCTTGTCCGATTTGATCGAAAAACCGAAGTGTTTGAATATTTTTTGCCGAATCCACAATATCCAAACAGCCAAAGCAATATTGTCAATGCCATAACTGAGGACACAAATGGCGATTTGTGGATTACAACGCTTGCTTTCGATGGCATATATCTTTTTGACAAGGAAACCATGACTTTTAACCACTACGCTCATGATTCCAGCGATCCAAATAGTTTAAGTAATAATTTCATTTTGTCCACATATATTGATACAACTGGTGTGCTTTGGTTAGGAACCAATACCGGTGGGCTGAATAAACTTGATCTATACGCCAAAAAATTTAAGACCATTACCCATAATCCAGCCAATCCCAACAGTTTGAGTGCAACGCTCACCCGATCGTTTTACGAGGATAAGCTGGGAAACCTCTGGGTCGGCGTCATCGATGGTGGTCTCAACAGGTTTGATCTGGAGACGAAACAGGTGAAACATTATTTTGCCAATTCGAGAGATCCGAAGAGCCTGAGCAACAATACTGTGTTCACACTTCACGAAGATCGATCTGGCGAATTGTGGATCGGTACTTTCAATGGACTTAATCGGTTCAATCGAGATGATGAAACGTTTATTCAGTATTATCATAATCCCAATGATCCGAGCAGCTTAAGCGATAATATAGTGAGGGTTATATTTGAGGATAACTCGGGCACATTATGGATTGGGACAGACAGAAATGGCTTAAATTGGTATAATCAAAAAGAAGATAATTTTACTCGTTTCACGCACAATCCCGATGATCCCAATAGTCTGAGCTATAGTTCTGTTCGGGCAATTGCGCAAGATTCTTCTGGTGTGCTGTGGATAGGCACTTTTGGTGGTGGATTGAACAAACTGGTATTAAGTAAAGTAGATGATAGAAAAAAAGGTGTATCCGAAGTGTTCAAACCTGAAAAGCCAATTATCACACGTTATCTACACAATCCAAGAAATACAAATAGCCTGAGCAACGATTCAATTCAATCAATTTATGTCGATGAGGATGGAATTCTATGGATTGGTACCTTTGGCGGTGGTTTGAATCGGTTTGATCCAAAGGCTGAGAGGTTTGAACATTTCACAGAAGCGAACAGCGATTTACCAAACAATGTGATTTATGGTGTGCTTGGGGATGACCATGGGAACATCTGGGTTAGCAGCAATCGCGGGATTTCAAAATATATTCCCCAATTAAATACGTTTATTAATTATGATGTCGATGACGGTTTGCAGAGTAAAGAGTTCAATGGGCAAGCGTGTTACAAAAATGATAGAGGAGATATGTTTTTCGGTGGCATTGATGGGTTCAATATTTTTCATCCTGACAGCATTAAAGACAATCCATACGAACCGAAAATAGCGATTACTGATTTTAAACTATTTGGCGAATCAGTTCCCATTGGAAAAAATTTTCCATTGAAAAAACACATTTCCGAAACCAGTGAAATTAAACTTTCCCATTGGCAAAACAATATTTCATTTGAATTTGTGGCTTTGCATTACAATCAACCAGAGAAAAATAAATATTCGTATATTCTGGTAAATTACGATCAAGCCTGGCATGATGTTGAGAACCGTAGAAATGCCACCTATACCAATCTCGAACCAGGAGAGTACTTTTTCAGGGTACGCGGATCGAATAACGATGGTGTCTGGAATAAAAAGGGAACGGTCGTTCGTATTCTCATTACGTCACCGTGGTGGAAAACGACCTGGGCTTATGTGCTTTATGGATTTTTAATAATTGGACTATTTTTTTCCTCTCATCGAATCCAAAGAATTGTCGTGGTGCGCCGAGAACGATCGCGGGCAAAAATTCGAGAAGCAGAGCTTCGTGCACAGGCAGCCGAAGCCCAGGCACGAGCAATTCAGGCAGAGAACGAACGGAAGACGATTGAACTTGAGAAAGCTCGAAGACTTCAGCTTTCCATGCTGCCAAAACAATTGCCCAATGTCCCCTATCTTGATATTGCCGTGCACATGCAAACCGCAACTGAAGTGGGCGGGGATTACTACGATTTTTATCTTGATGATAAGGGCTGCTTAACCGTGGTAATCGGGGATGCTACAGGTCATGGCTTAAACGCCGGGACAATGGTTTCTGTGATCAAAGGACTGTTCGTTGCCAATGTTTCCCAAACTGATTTTAAGACATTCTTTGAAAACTGCACACGGACCATTAAGCAGTTACACCTGGGCAATTTATACATGGCTCTGGCTCTGGTTAAAATTGAAGACAATGAATTAATCGCCTCTGCTGCTGGAATGCCCCCCATTTATATTTATCGAAATCGGACAAAAACTGTTGATGAGATCGTTCTCAAAGGAATGCCATTGGGTGCTTTTGATGATTTTTCCTATCAGGATGAACGAATCACACTTGAGGAGGGTGATTCTATCCTTCTTTTAAGTGATGGCTTACCAGAACTTTTCAACGATCAAAAAGAAATGTTTGATTATCATCGTGTCAAGGAGACATTTGAGAAAGTTGGGCATGAAACACCTGAAAAAATAATCGATTCCTTTATCGATGTAGCTGAACAATGGCGCAATGGCAGAGCCCAGGATGATGACGTGACGTTTGTGGTGTTGAAGGTGAAAGAGAATAGTGAATAGTGAATAGTGTCTTCGTACTTTGTTCGATAATAATTTTTCTTTGCCCTGATAAACAAAATCCCTCTTTGCCCTTCTTTAAAGATAAAAATTTTTGAAAGTCCCCATTTGAAGACCTGTGCCAATAGAGCAGCCATTGTGGAAATATTTGATTAAATCTGATTAAGTAATGGTATTGGAATATGAAAAAATTAAGGATAAATGGTTTTCAACTATAGAAGGATGCTAACAACTCTGGTTTTGTTTGATCATTGGTCATTGGTCATTGAGACATTGAATTTTATTTGATATTTGTATTTTGTTTTTTGTTATTTTACAAATTTCTATAAACAATCAAATTTGTAAGAGAATTATGTATTTATCAAATTTAACGTGGGAAGAAGTCAGTCATTACCTAAAGGAGAAAGATAGTTTAATCATTCCCATCGGAATATGTGAACAGCATTCTAAACATCTACCTTTAAACACAGATACCTTAGTGGCTGAATATATTGCTGCTTTTTTATCCCAACAAACAGGGATATTAATCGCTCCGACGTTTCACTTCGGTGTTGGATTACCTTGTGATCGGTTTTATCCTGGCTCTTCCAGCATAAGCTATGAAGATTTAAATCATACCATTTCATCATTGATCACCTGGTGGAAATTACAGGGATTTAAAAAGTTCTTTTTAATTTCTGCGCATGGTGATATTGTTCATATAAAAGCTTTGAAAGACGTAAAGTATGATAACATTTTCGTTTTAGAAGTAAACAACATCAATTTTGAAGGCGTATTGGAAAAGCAAAAGATAATCAAACACGCCTGTGAAGTTGAGACCTCTATTATGCTATATTTATTTCCTGAGACAGTCCGAACCGATAAGATAGAAGATTTTGAAACTCCGTTTGAAGAATTTAAAGCTTATCTTGATCATACAAAAGAAGATCCAATCCCAGGTTCCCCTGGTTGCCAGGGATATCCCAGTTATGCGACAAAACAAAAGGGTGAAAAAATTGTGGCAATTATGAAAGAAAATGCCCTCTCATGGATTAAGAAACATTTACAATAATACTAACGAGGCTTTGCCTCCGCCTGCTGGC
>Ga0209427_10004520_pt1 | contig 16074 bp, 13 predicted proteins | sample DeeMarSWOR136_30_FD_187465 | JGI IMG/M metagenome (GOLD analysis project Ga0209427, IMG submission 187465) | Marine sediment microbial communities from White Oak River estuary, North Carolina - WOR-1-36_30 (SPAdes) (version 2) | ecosystem: Environmental > Aquatic > Marine > Intertidal zone >...
CAGGTGATTCCGGGTGGCGGCAAAGCCACATTCACAAATCCCTTATACTTTTCAGAGGCCTCTATGATGAAATCGCCTCGATCATTGCGTGCGGTCAAACCGGAAAATGATGCAATAATATGCCTTTCAAAATCCACGGCTGGTACCAATGACCTCGCACTTTCAAATGTCAGAGCAAAGGCTCTTCTTTCTACGGCACGGTCATCGATCCCATGCGCTGGCTCGCTGATCGGGGTATAAATCAGAATGTTCCCAGCATAGGTGGGCATCACTAACTTGAAACGGGTAAAAGATTGTAAGTCAGGTAATCCAGTGACGATGTGGTTGACAATATTTCCCAGGCAGGCGTCCAGAATAAAACAGGACCCCTTGGTGGCATGAGAGATCTTGAAGTTGTCGGCGCCCACCATTCCAGCCACCTTAGCCGCATGGAGTCCTGCCGCATTCACAATGTAGCTAGCCTGAATCTCATTTTGATCCGTCTCGACTTTGAATTCCCCTTTCTCCTCAGTGATTCTCATCACTTCAGTGCCCATGAGCATGTCGACCCCATTATCTCGGGCGTTTTCATAGAAGGCACTTACCAATTCGAAAGGATTGAATATACCCGCTGTTGGCATATAAAGTGCCCCCAAAGCGTCAGGATTTACATTGGGTTCCAATCGCAGAATCTCATTTTTATCGAGAATTTTGAGATCTTCCACATGTATATATTCCCCCTGTTTCTTAATGGCTCTGAGGCATTCCAACTCCTGATCATTGAAGGCCAAAATCAACTCACCCAATCTCATGAAATCAATATCCAGGTCATGCATAAGTTGGTCAATTATTGAATTGCTCTCGGCAATCATTTCTTGAGCAAGGGTCCCAGGTGCCCATCTCGCCCCTGGATGGCAAATGGCATAGCTGGCCTTGGTTTGCCCCCAACCCACGTCCACTTCTTTCTCAACAAGGGTGACATGGAGGTCATATCTGGAGAGCTCACGCGCGATGGCTGTACCGCCAATGCCCCCTCCAATAATTAAAACGTCTGTCTTTAGAGGCATGAAAAGCCCTTTCTCAGAAAATATCTTTTCTTGTATTCAAGAGGCGTCAAATACAAAACCAGGGTCAGACTAGGCCTTGACAATATCATTTAAACTAAGTAGCATCTCACTCGCATGCCCCCCGGCCTGCCGCGGGGAGCTTCACTTTTTTCTCGTCAGAACAGCAATCCAGAACAAAGGGAGGGCAAGATGGTCAAGGTGATATTCTTTTATGATGTCCCAGAAGAGAGGCAGAAAGCATACCTTGAGGCGACCGCCCAGAAGATCAAACCTTTTTGGGAATCCAACGGCTGTGACTCATACAGTGTCTGGAAAGTTGACGGCAGTAAGACGGCTTTTGTTAAGGAGATGGATTTCAAAGACGACGCCACCATGAAGAAGACCTTGTCTCTTGAAGCGGCCGAACCCATTAAGGAGCTTTTTTATGACTTTGCGAAGGATGTCTCGCGCAAAATCTGTGCCCAGGAGATATAACCTGATCTTATCCCTTAAAGAGACGGTAATCGTAGCACTCTAGCTTTCCAATTTACCCCATTTATCTGGGGCCGTTGAGAACTTGGAAGTCAAGTGAACCCTCGAAACCCTACTCAAGCCTCATAACGAAGCTACCCCTATCCGCACGTAGGCGTTGAGCGATTGGCGCACATTTAATCTTCAACAGATAAACAATCGATTTTCCCTCCACTTCATCCTTCAAAGCCTCGAAATTACCCGTGCCTTTACTGATTATGAGGTCACTCTGCGTGAAAGCTTCAGCCAAAGGTGGGGGGCTCTCGCTGGGTACAAACAGCCCCTTGGTTGTGAATATGTTATCCACGAGCTTATCCAGGCCAAAGAAGGAGGCATCCTCCATTGCGGCGTCCTCGAAAAGGTGGGGCCCCCTCACAACGAGATTCACCTTTAAGCCCATTTCCTTGAGTTGGACAATGAGAAGGGAGTCGAATCCTATCTCGCCCGCGTTGTCCGTCACATACAGAATCTGAGAGGCCCGTTGAACCGCTTCATAGATATCCCCCATCAGGACAGGGAGTGGATTGTTCCCCTCGATGATCCCCTGCACCTCATGAAAGACAAAGCCGTCCGATGGAGCACCAATGGGTGCCACATTGCCTGCTGATGCAAGGCCGCATGCCCTTTCAAAACGTTCTCGAGACGTCTTTCCTTTGGTGATAAAGTCTTTGGCTGCCGGTAACAAGCCACGGACAAATTGATTGTTTTTGGACTTGAGCTCTGCATAGTAATCTGGGCAGGCGGCGGTGAAATCATAGACGGAATGGATTGTCTTATTGCAGACCAGACCGAGATTCGCTGCCGAATGGAAATCTGCGGAGAGCACATTCAGAATTCTTTTCACGCATTCAAAACGTTCTCTTTCACTCACATCCTCTGCTACTCGCTCATAAAGCCAGCGTAATATGCAAAAGGCACACTCTGCAGATGGTTTCATATCAGAAATTTTCCTTTAAAAATTATTCTCCTCCTTGGACAGTGAGGCCCCCCGCAACCCATGTCGAGAAAGATGAAAGGCGAGGCAGGGCCATGCATACCCCAAACTCGCCTTTCATTCATGTCCATTCAATCAACCGACCATCCCGAGGAATTTCCATATAACCATGTTCCAAGCATGGTTACTTATCCATAATGTAAATCGCTCCATCGTTTGCATTCATTTTGATGCGCTGGCCGGTCTTGATTTTTGCCGTACCTTCAAAGGTATTCACGATCACGGGCAAGCCATATTCCCGACCGATAATAGCGGCATGAGAAAGCGTTCCTCCCCTATCCGTTATGACGCCACCGGCAACGCCAAAGACGGGTGTCCAGGCTGGATTCGTGCCGGGACAAACCAGAATGTCCCCCGGTTGGACAATCTTTAGATCTTCATAGTTAATCACCACCTTGGCGGTCCCTTCAACCTCCCCTGAACTGCCGCAAAGGCCAAACATATCTGCCTCCAGTTCTGGCTTCGGTTCAGGCATTTCGCCCACGACAATCTTAATGGCTATGGCATCTCCTGAAGGTAACAGGTCCTTTCCCACTGCTTCCTCCAGGCCAGCACGATCGGTAATGAGGGGTGGGTTTTGTTTCTTTTGCCATTCCTCCCATGCAGCACGTCGTCGCCTCGTTACGAAACGCATATCGTGCCTATCAGGAACCATCATGACCCTATCAATCTCATCCGGATTCAGCATGAAGACATCTTCAGGCTTATCAATGGTCCCGGCCTTGGCCATTCTTCTCCCCATTGCCAGATATCCTCGGCGCATGAGGGCCTGGACCATTAGTTCACAGTAAAGGTTGTGTTCTTCACTATATGAGCTTGCCTTTCCAGCCAGCCTGATCATGCCCTCAAACAGTTCTTTGTCATCCGGGGGAACCTTTTCAAGAAAAGCTGCGATAGCATCCTCTCTCTTTTTCTCCAATTCCTTCCTTACGTCCCCGAGGACATGGCCCGTTCCAGCGACCAGGGAATCCTTTATAATGCCTACAGGAGTACTAGGATCTTCTAGCCAGTAAGGCTCAGTGAGCTCGTTCATGCGCCTCATCCTCCAGCCGCCAACCTCGTCTGTCTCCAAATAGCTCATAAATTCCTTGACCCATTCCTTACCTTTGGCTGACTCTTGAAGCTTACCCACAATAGCGCTAGGCTTATTATCTTTGAAAATGTCGTCAACGGCCATTTCCTTTGCAAGCTGTCCAAAGTCCCAGAGCTTTTTGTCCATTTCATATATCTTGTTATCAAAGCCTCTGAGCATATCCTGAAACCCCGAGTCCTGATCCCTCATACCAAAGCGCTCTTTGCAGAGTCCTTCAAGCAATAGCCAGGCGTTATAAGAGGCGTACATCCCCAAAAAGTGGATCTCCCACATTCTCATGTAGGCATGCATGAGATCATAGTTGTGATGGTAGAGTTGGAGGTTGGAGGCGTTGTCAACATCCAGTGCTTTGAGCCTATTATAGATGCCCAGTAACTCCTGCTTTTGTCCTGCCCACAGACCGTCAAAATCTTCAATCCAGGGGCGCAAAGCACTGCGAAATTTGACTTCACGCTCTGCAATCTCCTTTTCGTCTCTCACAATGTGGAAGGCATTATAAGAACCCCCATCCCTGAATCGCATTTCCCAGCCTTTACAGGTGGGAATGCTCAACTCATCGCAGGCCACCTTCAGTCCGTGGCAACAATACCTAATCCAATACCAACCATACAGAGGTGTCCAAGGAGGTACACTATGGGTACCATCTAGAAACCAAGAATGCATCGCCGGGAGATCCACCTCTTCGATGAGGTCATAACCTGGCGTTTCGTCCCATAGTTTCACCCTTTCCTGTTTTTTTTCTCCCATTTTCTCCTCCTTTGATTTCGGGTTATGGACGATTATCCCCTTCCGCTTTCGCCTTGTCCATCTCCTAGTTTTGGGTCAACTACGCTAATTTCAAGACTTCGTATTTTATCACCCCCTTCTGTATCAAATCGATGGTAAGCTCCGCATCTAAACCCGTTACTCCAGAATGTGTGACCCGCCCTCCAGCCGAGCAGGCGAGGCGGACGGGCAAAGCGGGCGGGGCGGATCGAACTGATTTGAGGTCAAGGCCTGAAAAATCTTTTGGCAATCATGTCAATCATGCGGTCTGTCGTTGATTCAGGTTTCTTAACTTGGGCCATCGCAGGTCGGGTCTGAAGGAAAAAGACGCTTTCGGGAAAAGGAAGATTTTGATCAATGGCCCATTCCATATCTTGGGGGCAATCCAAGGACTTCTCCACGGACTTGGCCACTTTTGCAATCTCCTTGATCTCCTCTTCACCGATACATGCGATGCCTTGCATATGGGCAGGGACATCTGCCCACTCAGCACCCTGCTCCATATTGACCACACATCTCGTCTTCTTCCCCACATGGGTACTGATCACTTCTAAATCCTCTTTATTGACCACGAAACCATCAACGCTCTCTGCCCCGCTCACAACGCCTTCTCCGAGCCCCCAATTGGCTTCGATAATGATCTTTTTAGGATCACCGGTCACAGGATCTACCGTAAAACTGATACCAGAGGCACGGGCATTGACCATGGCGAGCACAGCCACCCCAATGGAATCCCCCTCGATAGCCAATCCCTTTCGGATTCTATAAGATATGGCTCGAGCGGTAAAGGCACTTGACCAGACTATTTTGACCTTTTCCAGCAGCTCCTTTTCCCCCTTCACATTGAGGTAGCTCTCAAATTGGCCGGCGAAACTTGCGCCAGCCGAGTCCTCGGCTAGGCCGCTCGATCTGACCGCTACGGGAGCATCAGGGGTTCCCATTTTGTCGCATAAGGCCTTATAGGCGGAAACTATCTCAGCCTTCAGGTCGTCGGGGATCTCCTTGTGTTCTATCAAGGCCCTTATCGTTTGGCTCGCTTCATCAAGTTTTTCAATGCCTTCGATTATTCCCGTAGTATTTATATAGTTTAATATCTCCTTTAGAGTGCCCGTCTTTTCCGCAAATTGGTTGTACCCGTACGCGCTTATGGCAAAGCCGGGAGGAACACGCATCCCCAACTGGATCATCTCTCCTAGATTGGCACATTTGTTTCCGACCAAGAGGCCGTCCTTTGCGCTAACCGCCTCGAGCCAGTGTATGAATTTGTCTGAATTCATATGTCCCCCCTTTTTATGAGTCATTGTAGAGAAGACCTATGTTATCGATCAGATGGCTAGGAACTTCACCTCCTGATATCAGTATATGCCCGAATCAGGAGGAGAAAGGGTGGAGGTGAATTTGCTAGTGCATAAATCGGCCTCCATCAATGACCAGGGCTTGTCCCGTGATGAAATCGCTTTCATCGCTTGCGAGGAATATGACCGCTCCAACCAGATCCTCAGGCTGCTCAAGTCGCCCGAGTGGTGTGCGACTTACATCATACTTTGTAATATCATGGATTATAGTCCTACCCGCTTCAGTGTCTGTGAGGCCAGGCGCCAAGGAGTTGACGCAGATGCCATATTGACCCAGCTCAGCGGCTAAGGCCCTAGTAAAACTGACGATTCCGCCCTTTGAAGTGACATAATGGATAAAATTCTTTGACCCGGTAAAGGCGGTTTCGGAAGAAAGGTTAATGATCTTGCCCTTGTTCTGCTTTTTCATCTGTGGAAATACGGCCCTGGCACACAAAAAGGGCCCTCTCAAATTAACGGCTATTAACTTGTCCCATTCCGCAAGAGGGATCTCCATAAAAGGCTTACGTCCTATTCCATAAAACATGGCAGCATTATTAACCAAGATGTCTATCCGGCCGAACGCCTTTATCGTCTCTTCTGCCATACGAATGGTCTCATCCTCGGAGGTCACATCCACCTTTACTGATATGGCAGAACCTCCATTTGTCCTGATCTCCTGCGCCGTTTGTTCAGCTTCCTTATCCAGGACATCTGCCAGAGCCACCATGGCGCCCTCTTCCGCCATGGCCAAGGAGAATGCCTTACCTAGGCCCCTTGCACCCCCGGTGACGATGGCAACCTTTTTATTGAGCCTTCCCATTTTTCCTCCTAGTCCTATCGAAGAATTCGAAGCGCTATCTCGGAAACCTGTTTAGCATATTCAGGGTCGTTAATATGGCAATCCATACTTACGAACTCAATATCCGAGTTGAGTTCATCCCGCAGCGTATTTACAAAAATTCTTCTCCCGTCAGGATCGTAAAAGAACGCGCCGGGGCGGTCGTACTCAAAGAAACCATCTTCAGGAATCACGACTGCCACGGGTCCCTTTGATCTGTTCAACCTCCTGGCCATTATCCTGGCCACGTCCGCCATCTCCGTTTTTGTTGCTTTTATGCCCGACGCAATCTCATTGTGCCACTTTGCCCGTCTCCCTTTAAACCTCTCAGGCAGGTCTTCCAAGGAACCCCAAGGAAAAGCACCTATTCCACCCGGTGCTACCACCTGCGGGATTCCCATTTGGGCGGCGGCCTTTAATCTTCCAGGTGAGCAGCAGTATCCCCCGCAGTGTTCAGCCAAAACTTCCTGAGGACAGAGATCGAGCACGCCATCCACCATGCCTTCCATAATGAGTCGTTCCATGATGGCCCCTTGCATACTCACAGAATGAAAGACGGCGACCTCGTATCCCTCCCTTTCCAAGGCCTCTTTCACTGGCGAGGCATACTTAAGATATGATCCTCCCAAGGTGGTCATTGCGATAAAGGGGGTACTCTCCTCCTGTACTTCTTCCTCACTTTCAACGGCACATGAAACTGCAACGGCGGCCTTTGTGAGGTCTTTTTTTACGACTCGATTCAGGCCCCAAAGATCAGTCGCAACTTGGACCATCACGATATCGCTGTGAACAGCCTGAGGTGTGACGAAATAGGAGAGGGCCACAGTGGAGGCCAACACCTTTGCAACGCCTATGGGCAGCTTTCGGAACACCCTAAGGGCGAGGGCTGTCCCCATAGTTCCACCCAGGGCAATGACGCCATCAAAATCGCCCTTTTCAAAATGTTCCGCTACAATCCGTTCAGCCCCTTTAGCCATCTCGCCCATGGCCCTGGCCTCGTCTCCAAAGGAGAGTAACTCCTCCGGCGTGCGTGAAGCGGCTCCGGCAACCTCAAGGCTAGAGAAATCTGCGCGTAGCGGAGACATCCCTGTAACGCCCACATCCATCACCAGGGTTCTGACGCCTCTTTCCTCAATGAGGTTTTTGACAAATAGGGCCTCCTGGCCCTTTGTATCGAGGGTGGCAATAACTAGAATAGTCTTGGGCTTTTTCATGGAGCTTCCCCATATCTCCCGCTCCCCCTTCGACTCGGCTGAGCCTTCGAGCTGAGCCTTTCGGCTCTGAGGCCTATCGGCGAGGAATTCGACTGAGGGTCACTCGAAGTCCTCAGCTCGAGCCGCTCAAGGCCGAATTGCTCAGGCGGAGGGGCTCTTCGCAGGCAAGGTGAGAATGGGTCCTTTAGTCAGCAGGGCGAGCACTTCATCATCATCTAGAAAATCTGAAAACGCTACCATAGCAGGCTTTTCTACTATAGCCAAGGAGAAAGAATTCAGATGCAGGAGCGCTCTCTTGGTTGACATTCAGGAAACTCCATTTATGGAGCGTGAAGCCCTATAAATCAAGAAAGACAAAACAGACCTGAACGGAGAGCATTTCTATCTGTAATGTTATGTAAATATAGCTTAATATGCCCGTTGGCGGAAAAAATGTTAGGTTGAATTTTTAAGCCAGGTCAGTCCGGAATTCTATGAGAAACTGAAGTGAAATATTTGGCATTTCCGGTTGACAATTTGGAAACGTCATAATAGCTTCCGAAAGAGTTTATTCCTGAACAGAATTTTGCTTAAAAAGCTTTGATTAGGAAGGGCTTTGAGGGGAAATATCTTTTTCCACAGGGGGCCTATACCTAGAGATGAGAACGTGGGCACATTTAGGTCTTTGTTTATAAGGTGAACAGCTTTCGAAAGGAGGAATCAGATGAGTGATGCAAGCTACGATGCGATCGTTGTGGGTGGGGGTCATCATGGTCTTATAACGGCCTGCTATTTGCAGCGGGCGGGATTGAAGACGGGCATATTTGAATTGCAATCCAAGTTAGGTGGCGCGGTCACCAGTGAAGGAGGGCCGGTACCCGGTTTTCGTTTGAACCCCGGGGCCAACTGGACCCGCTTCTATGGCCACCCGGCCTACAGTGATTTCAACTTGAGGGAGAAGGGGCTGGAATACATCTTTCCCGACGAGAGTGAGGCCATGATCTTTGACAATGATACCTGCCTGGTCGGTTACTCCGCCATGAAAGTGGTTGACCCTGTGACAGGTAGAACGGAGCTGTCTGAAGAAAATTTACAAAAGACGCTCAACGAGATCGCCCGGTTTTCAAAGAAGGATGCCGATACCGCGGAGGAGCTGTTCCGGAGGTATATGGCAAAATGGAAATCCGCCATGGGGAAGTACCGGTTTAGTCCCCCTGTTCCCTGGGGAAAGAAGAATGAACTGGAGAAACTCTGTGATGACCCGAAGGATGGCTTTGACCCCATCTACCAGTTTATGACCAGCCAACAGCTGGGCTATGACCTTTTTGAGAGCGAAGAATTGAGGACTCTCTTCATCCGGGGGTGCATGACCTCTTTCGGCGGCGCACCCGATGATGTGATCGGGTTGCATGGCTTTGTCCACGCCATTGGCCTCGTCCTCTCCTGGGAGCCCGCGGCCATCACCAAGGGGGGCAGCCAGAAGCTGACGGACGCCCTGCAGCAGGCTTTCACAGAGATGGGCGGGGAGTTTTATGTCAGAAGCGAAGTGGTCAAACTCCTTATCAAGAACCGAAAGGCCGCGGGAATCCGCCTGAAGGACGGGACCGAGATCGAGGCCAAAAAGCTCGTGGTCAGCAACCTGAGCGCCCTTCAGTCAATCCGGCTCATCGGTGAGGAGAATCTTGATTACAAAATCGTCCACCGGGTCAAGAACATCCGGTATAACAGGCACACCGTCATATGGGCGGTCTTTGCCATGCACGAACTCCCCAACTATAAAGCGGCCACCTTCAACCCGGACTGCGGCCCCCAGCCCAGGCTCTATATGGGTCCGAGAAATGCGGACTATGTGGCCAACCAGTATCTCTCGGAGATCCTGGTCAACGGGATCAGCAGCAAGCTCTTCATGTATCTGGGACCCGACACTGTCTGGGACTCCTCCCGGGCGCCTGAAGGCAAACACATGATCGGGGTCGAGGAGTTCGCCGCCCCCACGAGATTCTTTTCGGCAAGCCGGTGGCATGAGCTGAGGAGGAAGTTCGAGGAGGCCATTATCGACCAGTGGCAAATATACGCCCCCAACATGACCAAGGACAACATAATCGGCTGCCGCGTCTTCACCCCCTATGACATCGAGCTGCGACGGCCCCATATGCACCAGGGCTCCATTGCCTGCGGGGACATGATCATCTCCCAGATGGATCGATTCCGGCCGACCACGGAGTTGTCCGGTTACAGGACGCCCGTCAAGAACTTTTACCTCTGCGGATCAGCCAACCACAATGGCGTCGGAACAGGGAGAGGATGCTCTTACAACTGCTATCAGGTAATATCGAAAGACTTTGGCCTCAATAAGTAACATATCCGTAGCCTGTAAAACGTTCAATGGATACCCGTCAGCGAAAGGATAAATTAATGAAGATCACGGTATTTAATGGAAGTCCCAGAGGGAAAAAGGGCACAACGAATGTGGCCGTGGAGGCATTCCTCACCGGGGCCGTGGAGGAGGGGGCCGAGGTTGAAAACATCTTTCTCGTTGATAAACAGATCAAACACTGCCTGGGTTGCGTTGCTTGCTGGATAAAGACGCCGGGTAAGTGCGTGCAAAATGATGATATGGAGGAACTGATTGAAAAGTTCATGGGCTCGGACATTTCCATTTTTGCCACACCCATTCACATAGACAATGTGTCGGGCATCATGAAAAATTTCATCGATCGCCTGATTCCAACCCGTATGCCTTACTTTGAAGTGCACAGTGATGGAGAAACGCGCCACCTGAACAGATACGATCAGCAACCCAAAATCATGATGATCTCCAGCTGCGGCTATCCGGAGCAGAGCCAATTTCAGGTGATCCGTCTCTGGCTTAAAAGGTTTTCACGGAATTTTGACATGGAGGTCGTCGGGGAGATCTATCGCAGCTGGGGTTGGCTACTGAAAGCAGAAGATGACGGGTTGGAACCCAAGATCAAGGCTTACAAAGATCTGCTGAAAAAGGCAGGCCATGAAGTGGCCGAGAATCTGAAGCTATCGGAAGAGACGGCCGCCGAACTGGAAAGACCGATCCTGCCGAAAGAAATGCACCTGGAGATTTCGAAAAAAAGGTGGGACCAGGCCATCAGCCTTGGCAAAAAGGTATGGATGCCGAAAGAGGAATAAAAAGGAGGGGAGGAGAGACCTTGGGTAGGTTGGAGGGTAAAGTGGCCATCGTGACAGGAGGCGCGAGGGGTTTAGGTAAAACTTTTTGCTTGGCTCTGGCAGAAGAGAAGGCAAAGGTCGTCGTGGCCGATATTCTGGAAGAGGGCGCCCAGCAGACAACCCAGGAGATCCTGTCAAAGGGAGGCGCGAGCATGGCCCTTAAAGTGGACGTTACCTCTGAGCAGGACACCCTCCGGATGGCCGAAGAGACGGTGAAGGCCTTCGGTCGGATAGATATCCTTGTCAATAACGCGGCCATGGTCTACGGGATAACCCGGAAGCCATTCGTTGAGATTCCCCCCGAAGAGTGGGACAGGCTCATGACTGTGAATTTAAAGGGCCCGTTTCTCTGTTGCAGGGCCGTATTTCCCCAGATGGAAAGGCAGGGAAAAGGTAAGATCATCAACCTCTCCTCTGAGACGGCCTTCACAGGCTCCCGTCATTTTGTTCACTATGTGACATCCAAGGGCGGCATCATCAGCTTCACCCGCTCTTTGGCCGCCGAGTTAGGTCAATATAAGATCTGCGTCAATGCCGTCGCACCCGGTTTTACGGACAGTGAGTCGGCTCGGAGTGTCATTGATGATATTTCAAAGTATGACGTGAGCCCCACACCTCTCAAGCGCCTGGAACAACCCCTTGACCTGGTTGGTGCGGTTATATTTCTTGCGAGCGATGAAAGTGATTTCATCACCGGACAGACGCTTGTCGTTAATGGGGGACGCTATATGCACTAGGTAGTTTCCATCCAGAAATGGCCCTTTTTCCGCTAAGCGTCGTTCTCCGCGGGTTTCCGCCTGCGGCGTACTGTCGTGTACGCCTCGGCGAAAACCCTTGTGCGGCCTAGCTCAGCGAAAAAATCCCTCATTTCTGAATGTGAAACTCAACCAGTGCTCATCTACTTAAAAAGCTATTTATGCATGGGCACTAGATAACAATCCCATATAGGGATGAGAGATGAATATTCCAGTAATTATTCTGGAGGTGGACTGGTACGACAACAAAATCATCAGCGGTGAGACCATGAGGACAAAGATAGAGAGCTCTGGGCATTTACTGGCCGCGAGGAAGGCAAAGGAAAGAATCAGAATTCAAAAGCGAAGGGATCAAAAAGGGACGAACTCAACGATCTTCTGGGGAGAGGGAGCCAATGGGGTCTGAAAAACTAATATTTTGGTTCGAGGAGTTGGGGGAGCGTCACAACGACATGGTGGGCAAGAAATGTGCGAACCTCGGGGAGATGGTTCAAATGGGCCTGCCCGTACCGCCCGGGTTTGCCCTCTCCATTGATATGTATCGGAAATTTATCCGTGAGACCAGGGCTGAAGAGGAGATGGCTCGATACATAGAGGGTCTGGGCGAACTCAAGGACGTGGGAATCACCCTGTTTGAAGAGATCAGTAAAACGATCCAGGGCTTCATCAGGGAAAAAGAGATGCCCCCTAGGGTCAAAGAGGCTATCAGCGCGCACTACCATGAACTCTGCGAAAGGGTCGGCATCCCGGATATGCCTGTTTCCATCAGGTCGGCCGGAACCGAAAGCCGTCCGGGGATGTTTGAGACCTACCTCAACGTGCGTGGCATTGCGGACGTGCTGGAAAAGGTGAAAAAGGTTTGGGCGAGTGCCTACACCACAAGGGCTGTGGCATTTCGAATCAACAAAGGCCTCCCGGTTCTGGGAGATGAACTGGGCGTTGCCGTCCCCAAGATGGTCAACGCCAGGGCCTCGGGTATTACCTTCACGGTGGATCCGGTAACCGGTGATGAGTCCAAGATCATCCTGGAGGCCAACTGGGGGCTGGGTGAGGGGGTCGTAAGCGGGGCCGAGAGTGTTGACGGTTTTGTGGTGGAGAAGGCGGATCTTGAGATCACCAAAAGGCACTTGGGGAGAAAGACGAAATGTGTGGTCAACACAGAGGATGGCGCCGATTGGGCGGATGTGCCGGAGAATATGCAAGGGACGCCTTGCGTTAGCGACGATGAAATCCTGGAGATTGCCAGAGTTGCCAGATCCGTTGAAAAGAGTCTGGGGTGTCCGCAGGATATGGAATGGGCCGTGGATCAGGATCTCAACTTTCCTGAAAGCATCTTTTGGCTTCAAACGCGTCCGGCGAAGATGGCAGCAAAGAAGATGGTTTCACCGGCTGTTCATATCGCCGACTTGATCGCTAAAAAGTTAGGAGGTTTCTAGACGTAATCAATTCCGTTAAACCTCCGGCTTTGCCGGAGGTCACTGACTGATACGGGGTGGACGTGACAGCATGCAATCCGGCGTTGCATCCGGAAATTCCGGGGATCTCTATGTGCAATCTTGGCAGATTGCGCGCCCTTGATAGTGGGTGGTGTGATATAAGTTAAGCATGGTAAAGATTTTGGGAAAACTAAACTGTTACAAATTAGGCCAAAACCGGAACGAGAAGGGCAGGGGTGGTAAATCATGAAGGGATAATGGTTAAGATGCCGGGGACAATTGATGGTGGGTGGTTTATCCCCGCAAGAGGTTTTGAAAAGTTTCATTCACCAATATCATACATGGAGGTGGGTAGAGTGGAAGCAAGCGGAAAAGAGAAAATAAAGACTGTCTGTCAAGGCTGTCTATATAGTTGCGGTATAGAGGCATATGTTGAGGGAGGAAAGCTAATTAAGGTAAAGGGTATGCCAGAACATCCTGTCAACAAGGGAAGGTTATGCCCAAAGGGCGCAAATATGATCAATTGGGTCTATTCCCCGGAGAGGCTTAAATTCCCATTGAAGAGAGAAAATGGAGAATGGAAAAGAATTTCGTGGGATGAAGCACTGGATACAATCGCTTTAAAACTGAACAAAATTAAAGAAGAGCACGGAGCAAAAGCCCTTGCCGGTTTGTTCGGCATGATATTTTTTGTTCAAGGAAGAATTACAAAGGAACTCATGCAGAGGTTTTATGATGTCTATGGCACACCCAATATCTTCTCAGTAGACAGCATGTGTTATCGGGTTCGCATGTCGGCTCAGACCCTGACCTTTGGAGGAAGGGCTGTACCCGATCTTGAAGCAGGAAACTCAAATTGCCTCGTATTTTGGGGACATAATCCCCATGCTTCACAGCCACCTTTAGCGTGGCGTTTGACAGCCAAAAATTTGGAAGGGAAAAAAATTATCGTAATAGATCCTAGAAAAACGCCTATCGCTGAAAAGGCTGATATACATATGAAACCAAGACCAGGAACCGATTGTGCTCTTGCACTTGCTATGATGAATACGATCATATCAAGGGGGCTTTACGATAGGGAATTCGTTGAGAATTGGACTTTTGGTTTTGATAAATTGAAAGAACATGTGAAGGACTATCCACCTAAAAAGGTAGAAAAGATCACATGGATTCCAGAAGAAAAGATAATTGAGGCCGCAGAGGTTTTTGGAAGAACAAAGCCAGCTTGTATCCATCAGAGTTGGAATGCACTTGATCAGACAACTGCAGGTTTTCATTCAAGTAGGGCAATAGCAATTCTTCAATCTATAACAGGAAATTATGACGTCCCTGGAGGACACATCAAGCATATTGAGCCTCCCTATCGTTCTCCCAGAATGCCTGAGAAAGTAAAGGATACACCAATTGGCATAGAAAGTTTTCCGCTCCACTACAAAGTAGAAGACCGTTTTTTTGGGGAAGGACATGGAATGTTTTTACCTGATGCCATATTAAAGGAAAAACCCTATCCTATAAAAGCGGCGATTGTTACCGCCACAAATCCACTTCGCACATGGCCAAACACAAAGAAGTTTGAAGAGGCCCTTAGAAAACTTGATTTTTTGGTTGTTATGGATCTTTTTATGACAGATACGGCTAAACTTGCCCATATTGTCCTTCCGGCAGCCTCCTTTCTTGAGAGGGATGAGTGGCCGCATTTCCCTTTTGTTCTCGGGTTCCCCTATATAATGCTTAGGAAAAAGGTGATCGAATTTGAAGAATGTTGGCCGGATATCAAATTCTGGATGGAACTCGCAAAAAGAATGGGTTATGAGAAATATTTTCCATGGAAAGATATGGATGAAGCTATGGATGATGTAATGGAGTCATCAGGGTTAACCGTAAAATATCTAAGAGAAGAGGCACCTCAGGGGCTATTCTGGACCCCGGTGAAATACAAAAGGTATGAGACTGAGGGTTTTCCGACCCCTTCAAAGAAAATTGAAATATATTCAGAAACTTTAGAAAAGATGGGCTATGAACCTCTTCCTGTCTATACAGAACCTCTTGAAAGTCCGATAAGCACGCCTGAGCTTGCAAAAGAATATCCGCTCATCCTTACGACGGGTTCGAGACTCTTGGAATTTCTTCATTCTGAACACAGAAATGTAGAGAAGTTGAGGAAAAAAACCCCTGAACCTTTTGCAGAAATAAATACAGAAACTGCATCACAATATGGAATAGAAGATGGGGATAAAATCGTTGTCGAGACAAAAAGAGGAAGGATTGAGATAAAGGCAAAGGTTGATGAGGATATATTATCCAATGTCGTTAACATATCCCATGGGTGGGATGAGGCCAATGTGAATATCTTAACGGATGAAAGGCCTGCAAACACAGTAGGGGGTCAACCTGCCCTTAAGGCCCTTTTATGCAGGATATCAAAGATTTAATCGAGGAGTGGCTTACCTGGCCGGTACGAGCCGTTCTGATCATTTCATGTCCTATGGAATTCTCAAAGCGGATAAAGCCAAGGAAATGGTTTTACCGGCCGTTCATATCGCCGACCTGATGGGTAAAAAGTTTGGGGATTATTGGACTTGGACACAGCTTCGTGCGGAAAATGGACTTCATTTTAGCGAGGAACCCCTCGTTGGGAGGAGAGATGGACACAGGGGATAGAGACACTAACTTTTTGAGAAATCGGAAAGGAGGGTAAGATGGGAGAAATAAAGAAAGAGAGGGTGAGAATATGGGATTCGGTACCTGGGTTTGATTTCAATGAAGAGGTTGATTTGGCTCAAATAAGTTCATACTTCTTCGATGGAACGCACAGCGTGCCTTTGTTGACGCCAATGTATAGCTGGTTCTGGATCAGGCACTGTGGTTATGGGGCTCAATATGCAGCCGAAAAATTTAGCATGCCT
>Ga0209427_10004521_pt1 | contig 16073 bp, 16 predicted proteins | sample DeeMarSWOR136_30_FD_187465 | JGI IMG/M metagenome (GOLD analysis project Ga0209427, IMG submission 187465) | Marine sediment microbial communities from White Oak River estuary, North Carolina - WOR-1-36_30 (SPAdes) (version 2) | ecosystem: Environmental > Aquatic > Marine > Intertidal zone >...
ATTGAAACATCTTTGGCTCCTAACCGTAAGGCTGAACGAGCGGTATCCAAAGCGGCATTGCCTCCACCAATAACTATCACTTTCTTTCCTATTTTAGGGACCATATCACGAAAACCAGTCAACCTAATAGCTTTTGAAGGACAGACAGATGCACATTTCCCACACCCCTCACATGAATATTTTAAAACCTCTGGATTCTGCTTCTTAGGATTATCCTTGTCTGGGATAAGTTTTATTGCTCCATATATACATGAAGGAGCGCAGAGACCACAGCCGATACAAAGATTTTCATCAATTGTAGCAATTGGTGTTGTGATAATTTCACCTAAATTTACATCCTTTAAAAAATCGATAGCTTGAAACACACCATTGAGTTCTTCACCGGGAATATTCATTTTTTTACCTTTCTGAGCACCCACTGCTAAAAAAACAGCTTTATAACCACGTTTAAATAAATCAGATATAATCAAATCTTTACCCACAGTTGTATTTAGATGTACCTTAACACCAAGATTAAGAATATCAGAAATTTCTCGTCTAAGAATTTCCTTAGGTAGACGAAATGTTGGGATTCCAAACTTCATCATTCCGCCTAAAACTGGTGCACTATCAAATACAGTCACATGATAGCCCTTTAAAGCTAAATCATGAGCTGCAGTTAATCCTGCAGGTCCTCCTCCTATAATAGCTACATTTTCAGCTCGACCAATAATAGGAGGCGTTTTTGCAACAGGAATTCTAAGTTCTAAATCCCCAACAAAACGTTTAATATGAGCGATACCCACTGGTTCATCAATGTCATTTCGAGCACAAACGTTTTCACAAGGTCTGTGGCAAATTCTACCACATATTGATGGAAACGGAAGACGTTCTTTTATAACTCGCAGTGCTTCATAGAATTTACCACGGCTGACAAGTGTTACATAACCTGGTGCCCCAACACCTGCAGGACAGGCATTTCTACAGGGATGCATACCATGTTTATCAATTGTAGCTTTAAGAGGAACTGCCTGGGGAAATGGAATATAAATTGCTTTTCTGATTCTTTGTCCCATATCAAACTCATTTGGTAGTTCTACAGGACATACTTTAGTACACTCACCACAACCAGTACACTTTTCGATATCAATATAACGAGGCTTTTTTCTAATCTTAGCCTTAAAGTGACCTATATTACCATCAATACTTATTAGTTCAGAATATGTTAGAAGCTCTATATTTGGATGCCTTGCAACATCAACCATTTTTGGTGCCAATATACACATTGAACAATCATTTGTTGGAAATGTTTTATCAAGTTGAGCCATAGCACCCCCGATACTTGGGGTATCTTCAAGAAGATAGACTTTAAATCCTGAATCTGCAAGATCCAGAGCAGATTGAATTCCTCCAATGCCACCACCAATAATAAGAACCGAACCAATTTTTTTAGCCATGTCAGTCCATTCCACCTTTAAAAGCTTCAGTTTTTATTGAGTTATTTTGCCTCCATTATTGCATCTGTAACATCCTCAGGTTCAATGCCTGGACTTTCAATATTATTATCATCATAAAAATCCTCAACCTTTGAAATTATAGTTCGTTCCTTACGTTTTGTATTTTTCAAAATATTCTCTAAACCTGTGAGTTCAGATTTTGGATAAAACTGGAAGTCACCAGAAATTCCAATATTTTCAATGACATTTGATTTAATTTCTTGAGCTGTACGAATTAATCCTCCTCGAGATTTATAAATTGTATATAAAATTTCTACACCCTCCCGTATCTTAACACCTTTTGGAATCCTTGGCGTCTTTTTATAAAGAAATTCATCAGAGTTAAACCAATGTTCAAGTTCTATCATTTTATCAATTGTATCTTTTGTAAGATTTACAGGTTTTAGTTTTCCTATAAGTTCCTCGTAATTGTGAATAAGAGACCTAACAACTTCAGATCTATCAGGCATTTTACCAAGTTCTCTTTTCATAGTAGTTAAATTCTCTTCCATAGATTTATAGATTTTATCCCTGAATTTTTCATCTGGTACCTTCAATATTTTACTCATTATAGCATAATCAAAATCCATGAGGATACCGCCAACAAAAACCATGCTATCACCAATATCACCACCCCCTTCACCAGCAATCTTACGCTTATCTTTAGTAATAATATCATTTTCAGGTCTAAAATTAGCTGCAATTCCAAAATCACGATAAGTATCACATACTGGTTGTGAAAGTTTCGAAAATACATCTTTTATCTTTTTAGGAAAATGATTGTTGCCTTTTTTCCATATAAGTTGATAAAATATCTGATTTTCATCAAGATAGGTAGCACCGCCACCTACCTCACGTCTCATAACAGGAATACCTACTTTTTTACAATAATCAAGGTCAATTTCTTTTGTTGCATCCTGGAAATAACCTATTGATGCAAGAGGAATCTTGGGTGAGACAATTATCAAACCTTCGAATCCCATTCTTGCAAGAGCATGAAATACAAGCATCGATTGCTGGCCAGGTAAATTTCCAAGATTAAGAAGCTTCAACATTTTTAAACCCCATTATTAATAACATTTTAATATAAGACTTATTAATTGGATTAATCATTTTTATTTCCCCTTAACTTTTCGATTTTTTCTAACAAAGGTGTTACTTTAACTTGATTTTGTTTAACAGCTAAATCTTTTTTTGGATCTAGTCCCATTGCTAAACCTAAAAGTTGTGGGTAATATAGGACAGGAATATTATATTCACTCTCAAATGTGGATTCTACTGTAGATTGAAACTCATCATACATAACACTACAGAAAGGGCATATAAGGGTCATTGCATCTGCGTTTGTTTCTTTAATATGATCTAGTTTATGTTTTACCATTTTAACAGACGTTTCCTCATCAACAGCAAGTATGCCTCCACCACAACATTGAAGTTTATCCATATATTGAACCGAGGTAGCACCTGTTATCTCTATAAGTTTATCAAGGCTTTGAGGGTGTATTGGGTCATCAAAACCATCAAAAATCTTAGAAGGTTTAATGTAATGGCAACCATAATGTGGAGCAATTCTCAGACCCTTCAAAGGGTTTATAATCAATTTCCTTAAATTATCAAGGCCAATATCTTCATAAAGAAAACGAGCAAAATGCTTGACTTTAACATTGCCATTATATTGATAACCCATATCCTTTAATTTTGCATTGATAAGTTTCTGCTCCTCGATATTTTTCTTATTAGTAAAAAGTCTCTCCACCTCAATCAAATATCCACCGCAGGCACTACAAAGCACAATTATATTTAAACCACGGGCTTCAGCAAGAGCCAAATTTCGAGCAGCAATCGTCACTGCAGAACTATGATGAATACTTTCAATAGGAAAACCACAACATGAAAATTCTGGTATATCTACAAATTTTATTCCTATTTTGTCAGCAACCCTTCGGGTAGAAAGTTCGTAGTTCAAACCTTTAACAGGGATAGTACAACCGAGGAATAATGCGTATTTCAGTTCATTCATCAATACCACTATTTCCCATCGCATTACGTATACCCGTTTTTTTAAGAACTTCTTTTACTTCAGATATAGTAGGATTTAGCTCAGGTATTCCTTTTTTTAATCTCACTATATTTTCAAACTCGCTCACTTCTAATAGTCTACCAAATTTTTCAAGAAAATCAACACTTTTTTTCATGGGCATAGGTATATAGCCTTGCCTCACAGCAATGTTTCTTACTGCAATCATCAAGCTTGTAATCTTTACATCTCTTGGACATAATTCATAACAACTATAACAGCCTGAACAGAGCCAAATGAAATTGCTCTTAAGAACATCATCCCGCAATCCTAATAATATCATCCGTATGATTTTTCTTGGATTGTATTGGTCATTTACGGAAAAAACAGGGCAGATGACTGTACAGGTACCACAAGCAAAACAGCGTTTGATATGCTTTCCTCCAGGTTCTTTAGCAACTTCGAATTTAAAACCAGAATCTAGTTCCTTCATCATTATTGGTTTTTCTCTTAAAAATTTTTTTTTCCCAGTCATTTATATCTCTCTTAAATAATTGTGAGCAGAAAACTTATGATTCTTACTCAGTTTATGTCGATTAATATATAGTATATGATGTTTTTTCTTGGAATTGCAAAGAAGTTATTAAACAATCCTATATTTAATAGTTTCTCCAGTATTAATCTTGGCTAATAATTGAAAAAGTAATGGTACGCACTTATTAAATAGAATAGGTATATGAAAAATAAAAAAAGTTTTTTACCTTTTCTATAAGGTCGACAAAGAATTTCTTTGGATTTAGAATAGAAACAACAGGTACTATTCTGAGATTAGATCTAAAGATGGTAAGATACGTAGAATAAAAACCTCCATAATGAAACCAAGTTTTTCAAATTATAAGAGGTTTATATATAATTATCATATATATCACCTAAATCTAATTATTATAATTTGAGAATTTTCCAATATATCAACTATTATTTCTCTTAATAGCATTACAACAGCATTAGGAAGTTTTCACAAGCAATTTAACAATCTTACAATTTTTTCCGATGATATTGGAAAAAGATAAATAATAGCTAACTTTATATAAAATATATCTGATAGAATCCTAATATTAAAATTTAAATACTATTAGTACTATATGTAAATTAACTTATGTTAATTTATTAGATACACGAGGAAGCAATATGATAAAAAATAATTGGTATAACAAATATTTAATTTTAGGAATATTTGTTTTATTTATTGGAGCAGCTATCGCACCAAGTATTAGTGGATATGATAAAAAAACAAGCATTCAATTATTAATGGAAGCTCCTACTAGTTTTACTCCAGATGATTATATAAATGCTTTTTGGAAGTTTGATGAAGGTAACGGTAACGTTGCAGGTGATTCTTCTGGTCATGGTTATGATGGAATGATTTATGGGGCTACATGGATCACTGGTAAAGTTGGTCAAGCACTTGATTTTGATGGAACAAATGATTATATTAAATTGGATACATATGCAAGAAATAAGTTAGGCTTCAACAAAACCGATGATCTAATATTTTCATTTTATTTTAAATCATCATCAAACAATAAAGGTGTTATTTATAGTATGTGCAGAGGAGATGGATATGGTTATAATCCAGGATTTCATATTGCGCTTAACTCTAATGGTACTATACAAACTCAGGTATGGCGTTTAAGCTGTGGAATTATATTTTCTTCTAATAATAGTTACAATGATGGTGAATGGCATTATGCGAAAATTTATTACAATGGTATTTCAGCTAACCCAATTGTGGATGTTTTTGTTGATGGAGAGTTAGATACCACTTATAAACATTATGTATGTGAATTTTTTTCTGATAACTTTAGATACGCCCAGATTGGTAGGAATAGTTATGAGTTGACTAACTATTTTGATGGGGCTTTGGACGAATTCAAAATAATTAAATATCCTGGTGGAAACGAACAAGAACCACCTGAGATTGATGGCCCACTATATATTGACCCTAATAAAGAATATGAATATACTTTTACAACATATGACCCTGAAGATGATGATGTATGGATAAAAGTTAATTGGGGAGATGGATCTGAAACGGAATTCCTTGGACAATTTGAATCTGAAGAAGTAGTAACACTTTCTCACTCTTGGACCAAGGATGGAGTATACTGTGTTAAGGCTAAATCCAAGGATAGGTGGGATGAAAGTAGATGGTCAGCTTGTTATTATGTATACATAGGAAATCAACCGCCATCCCAACCAACAATAGAAGGAAAACAATATGGAAATCCATATCAAGAATTAACTTATACATTCACCTCAATAGATATTGAAGACCAAGATATTTATTACGTCATCGATTGGGGTGATGGTACAACAACAGAAACAGATTACTATCCATCAAATACATCAGTAGATATACCACATTCTTGGGATTCAAATGGTGATTATTTTATAACTGCTTATGCAGTAGATACTTATGGAAAAGAAGGATTAGAATCAGAACCCTATCCCATACGAATAGGAGATCAACCACCGCGCAAACCTGACATTGATGGGCCAATAAGTGGTAAATCCAAAGTTGAAATTGATTTTCAATTTACAGCAGATGATCCAGAAAATGACAAAGTTTGGTTTGAAATAAACTGGGGAGATGGTAACATTGAAAAAAATGTTGGACCCTCTAATTCTGGAGTACCATTAACAAAATCCCATGTATGGAATACATCAGGAAGGTATACAATAAAAGCACGCGCAAAAGACCTTTATGGATACGAGAGCGTTTGGGGTAGTTTCGATATTAAAATACCAAGGAATAAAGCTATAGATTATAATCTGTTTGAATTCTTGTTTGAACGATTCCCAAATTCATTCCCTATTTTAAAATATCTATTTAATCTATAGATTATTTATTTTATTTTTTTTAATTCCTTTTATATTTTTTATAATAATTATTTTTTTTATTACAATTACTGTTTTTAATAAAGGAATAGTTGCATATTTTTCAGATGGGTTGTTTATTTTTTATATATACAAATTAATCGGTATATTAATTGATACAGATTTTCTACATATTTGTGAAATATTTACTTTTCAAATAAATACATCAAGACCTGCAATTTTAGATGGAGCAGTTATTTTTATATAATATTTATAACAGGTTTATTGCTATTATTCATGATAGATGAATAATGTTTTAAAGGCATAAGAGAGCAGATTTATCATAATTCATTATTATTAATCCTCAAAATGCTTAAAAACCATTTCATATTTTACCTTATATACTAGGCTGCTATCATACGAGGTTATAAATGAATGAATCTATCGAAGATTTGATAAAAGAAAAAGACGAATTTCAGAAAAATGCTAATGAGTTAAAAGAAAAAAGAAATCAGCTGCATCTTAAATCAAAAAAACTTGCAGATGAGCGTGATTTACTGAATTCTTCTATTAGAGATATGAGAAATAAGATAACAGAGCATAAGCAACGAAGAGATGAGCTAAACGAGAGAGTAAAGCATGCAAAGGAACAAAGAAACAAGCTTAATAAAAGCTATAGTGAAATTAAGAAAAAGATTGAAATGTTAGAAAGAGAGCGATCTTTGGCCTCTGGTACAAATTTAAATGAACTGAGGAAACAACTTAGAGCTTTGGAAAACGAGCAAATGACACAACCTATGTCTTCTCACAAGGAAAAAAAACTAATTGAAGTTATATCTGGAATTCATACTAAGATTAAGGAACAAGAAGACAGATTAAACAAAGATCCAAAACTTAAGAAATCTATTGAGGAAGAAAAAATTATCAAACAGAAAGCAGAAAAACAACATGACCAAGTAGAGAAATTGGCAACTAGAGCTCAGGAAGAGCATGAACATATGATTAAACTTATTCAACAGCTTGATAATCTTATTAAAAGGGTAAATGTAATCCAAGAATCAATAGTTATGACAAAAATCGAAGCCGATAATGTTCATAAAGGCTTTATTGAATGTGTTGATAAAATTCATGATTTTGAAAGACAAATCTCAGCTACTCAAGAATTAAAACGTAAAACAAAAAAGGCTGCTGAAGTTACAATTGCTCAGAAAGAGGCTAATGAGATATTTGAAAGATTTAAACGTGGAGAAAAACTTAGTACTGAAGATTTAATGGCCTTACAAAAAGCTGGTTTAATTTAAATTATTTATTTTGTTTGGAGGGATGAAATTACATGCAATGTGAGCTTTGTGGTAGAGATTGTGACTGTAAACCTGCCGCCATTGATGGTGTAAGGATGATGCTTTGTCCGAAATGTATGAGACATGGACAAAGTATTGGTGTCCCAGATAAAACACATGTTAATATAAAAAAACCAATTTTGGATAGAATAAAGAGACCCAAGGTAAAAGATGTTTATCGAAATATGGAGAAAGAACTTGTATCTGATTGGAATGAATTAATTAGAAATGCAAGAGAAAAAAAAGGCCTTAGTCGTGAAGAACTTGGATTTAGAATCGGTGAGAGAACAGTTACGATTTCTAAAATTGAAAATGGTGATTTAAGACCTTCTGATAAAATGGTTGAGAAACTGGAGAAGGAGTTGAATATTTCACTTGTAGAAAAAGTTGCAGATATTTCAACAATAACAAGTAGTTCTCATTCTCGTGGTTATACTATTGGCGATTTTATTAAAAAAGAAGAGTAGATATGGTTAGTTGTGATATCTCAGGGGCAATAACTGCGTTAAAAAACGGAGATATAATAGTATATCCAACTGATACTTTATATGGGATTGGCGCAGATATTTATAATGTTGACGCCGTAAGAAAGGTTTTTAAAATAAAAAAACGTAAATTTGATAATCCACTCCCAATTGCAGTGGCAAGTATTGATGATTTAGAAAATATTGCTTTTATAAATGATATTTCCCGTCGTCTTGCTAAAACCTTTTTACCCGGCAGATTAACACTTATTCTTAAAAAAAGAAGGATTATACCAGATATTGTTACAGCAGGACTTGACAAAGTTGCTATTAGAATTCCTGATAATAAGGTTGCATTGGAATTATTATCAGAATATGGACCTCTTACAGCAACTAGTGCAAATATTCATGGTAATAAAACCCCAGTCATTATAAAAGAAATTTGCATGCAATTTAAAAAAGGAGATATTAGTGTTTATCTTGATATCGGAAAATTAGCTGGTAAACCTTCAACTATAGTTGATACAACTGAAAAACGTATAAATCTAGTTAGAGTAGGTGCTATTTCAGAAAAAGAAATCCTGGATGCGATTTATAATGGATAATTATGTTTATAAAAATTACACTTTTGCTGGTAGGATAGCAGCAAAAGTTAGAGAATATGGTGTTGGTTTATTAAAACCGGGAACATCCTATTTGGAAATCGCTGAAAAAATAGAATCAAAAATCATTGAAAACGGAGCTGGACTTGCTTTTCCTGTAAACATTTCAATTAATGAAATTGCTGCTCATTTTAGCCCAAGACATGACGATGAGTTATTGACTTTAAAAAAAGGGGATGTAGTAAAATTAGACATAGGAACACATTATGAGGGATATATTGCAGATACGGCGATAACCGTTGAGATTGAATCTCATAAATACGATGATATGATTAAAGCATCAAGTGAAGCATTGGATAATGTTATTTCTCTCTTGAAACCTCGAATTAATCTATTTGAAATCGGAAAAAATGTAGAGGATACAATAAAATCCTTTGGATTCAAACCAATTAATAACCTAACAGGGCATAGTATGCAAAGATACATACTTCATGCAGGAATGACTATTCCTAATATTGCTGACCAATCATATAAGGCCAAACCTAAAATTGGTGATGTTTTAGCAATAGAGCCATTTGCCACAAATGGTGCAGGTCATGTTGTTTCTGGAGAAGGAAGTAATATTTACCTTTGTAAAAATTTTTTTAATCCTAGACTTATAAGAGATAACCAAGCAAAAAACATGTTTGGAAAGACTAAAAATATATTTAAGACACTTCCATTTGCTCAAAGATGGTTTGAAAAGCAGTTTTCTAATAGTGAGACAATATTAAGAAAGCTTACCTTTCTAGGAATGATAAAACACTATCCACAACTGATAGATGCAAATAAAGGAATTGTTACTCAAAAAGAACATACAGTTATAATAACGGAAGAAGGATGTGAGGTAATTACATGAAGAATAATAATAGAATAACAGAAAAAAAAATTATAAAATTAGAAGAACTCAGTTGGAAACAAATCGATGAGCTTGATAGAAATAAAACAATTTTCTTTCTACCTATTAGCCCACTTGAGGAGCATGGACCTCATTTACCTGTTGGAACAGATTTACTAACAATAAGAGACATTGTTAATGAGACAGTAAAAATCTTAAAAAAAAGTAACCCAGAATTAACTTATATTGTTATACCTCTAATTCCTATAGGTTACTGTAAATTTAACACTGAATTTCCTGGCAGTATATCTGTTAGTGGTAAAATTGTTAGAGACGTTGTTTATAGTGTTGGATCTTTTCTTGGAAATCATAAATTTAAATATCTAGTTATTTGTACCTTTCACTTGGCTGTGGCACATCTTAGAGGAATATATTCAGCTATGGGTAAGTTAGAATCTGAATTTGGATTAAGATCCTGTGAACCATGGGGACCTTCCTATTACAGAAAAGAAATACAAAAAAGGGAGCCAAAACTTGGTTTTGATACCACAAAGGAAGTTCATGGAGGTTTCAGAGAAACTTCGCTTATGAAGTATCAATATCCGTATCTTGTAGATGAGTCATATAAAAATTTACAAAGTATTTATAGAGATGTTTTTTCTCCTAGAGTTTTTGGTAAGAATTTTAAAGAAATTGGTTTAAAAGATGGTTATATAGGAAGCCCAGCAAGAGCAGATGCTGATTACGGACGCTGGTTCTTTAATGAAATTGTAAATATTTTTGTTGATTCAACAATGAAACTTTATGAAGGAAAAAAACTTCCTGAACTGCCAAATAATATTAAAATTGCGATGAAAACACTTTTTTGGCAATAATTATTATTTCAGATTCTTTCAAATAAAGCATTAATCATAAGAGGAAGCACTACCGTTGCATCACCGTCAATTGTCACATTATCTGCTTTTTCTTTTATTTTACCCCATGAAATTGCCTCATGTGTTTTTGCACCACTTAGACTTCCATCATATTCCTGAGCAGTAGTTATGTAGACAGCATAATCAAGGCCATCCTTAAATTGCGACCACCAAATAACATGATGTTTAGAAATCCCTCCACCAATTATTAGGGCCCCTATTTTTTTTACATTAAATATTATATCTGATAGTTCTTGTTCATCTCTTAAAATATCAATAGTAAAATCTCTATGTTCTTGATAATACATCCATATCTGAGAACCAAATGCACCATCTGTTATACCAGGGATAAATATGGGTATTTTGTTTTTCCAAGCCCAATAAATTATAGAATCCTTACATTTTTTTTCTTTTTCTATTTGTTTTCCAAATTCCCAAACAATTTCCTTTGTTGACCATTTTTGTTTTATGTTATATAATTTAGCAAGGATTGGTTGTATTTTTTTTTCAAGAATTATACCATAAGATTCATTTGGAATAAAGATATTACCAAGTCTGTTAATCCCTTGTTTATGTAGTTCTTTATCATTAACCATGAATGATCCATGATAATAGTTTTTCCATAATCTTGCAAGGTCGTGATCAATTGTTCCCGCAGTAGTAATTACTACATCAAAATATTTTCTTTTAAGTAAATCTTTTATTACCCCTCTTGTGCCAGTTGCACATATGCATGCAGGAAATGAAAGAATTTTTAGGCAGCTATTATCATTAATCATTTTTTCAAGAATATTTGTACCGACAGCAACCTTTTTTGCTGTGAATCCACCTGAATAGTATAATTCTTTGATAAGTTCATTTGTATTTATTCCTTTTTTAAGTTGAACATCTCTAACTGGTACTTTACCCATATTTTTAACCCCTAATAAACTACTAACGCTCCATAACCTACACATGAGGTCCCTGGATGCACTTCATAGGATGTTCCATATCTTAGTAGTTCTGCTTTCTTTGCTCCAAGAATTTTTGTCGCCGTTAGCATAGCTGCAACAGGTCCATACCCACACATAGTAATACTATTTTTATGAACCGTGTCAATTAATCCTTCTGGATTCATTTTAAGAATTTGTTCTATTGCAAGTTTGTCTTGTTTCTCTGCATATTCATCAACTCTCATACCTTCAGGTGGCATACTCATGTAATTAAAACCAGCATGTGAAAAATCAGTACTTGCAATTATTGTGACATTTTTTTCTGTTTTTTTAATTGCATCTGCAATAATTTCTCCAACTTGTGAAGACGTCTCGGAATCCTGCATAGCCATACAAATTGGAACAAAGTCAAATTTTTGTTTACCCGCTGAAAACTGTAAAAAGGGTAATTGTACCTCTATACTGTGTTCATACATATGAGCATTTTCGTCTTTAGCTATGATATCTAAATTTAGCAGTTTTGCTAGTTTTTCATTTATTGGAACTTTCCCAAGGGGCGTAAGCCAAGATCCTTCAGTCATTACTGCAACTCCAGATCCCATTCCTGTATGATTTGGACCAAGAATTATAAAAGTCTCTGCAAAACCCTTACTTGCAAGATAATTGTAGGAGTGGGCTGCAATAGCACCGGAATATATGTAACCTGCATGTGGAACAACTATTCCAATATTTTTTTTGTTTACATCTATTACTTTTGGTAGAACCCTAGGTCCTCTTTTATCTAAAAAACACTCTTTTATTCTCTCATTTAAAGATGTTTCACTACCCTCATAGAACTGACCAGCAACAGCTGGTCTTCTCATTTTCTCCAAAATCTTACCTCCAAATTGCTGTATTACTTATGTTATCATTAAACTTTATCCACAAAAAATATAAATAGAGTTGATGAATTCCCGATTGCAGATTAGGGCGGGAATCCATGGAGACGGTATGCCACATTGAAATAATTAAGGATGGACGAGATTTTGTTGCAAGAGCCCATATGGCAAATGGTTCTATTAAAGAATATAGACATCAAGTTTTCGAAGATGTTTTAACTGAAATGGTAATAGATTTACAAGAAGAACTTGCAGAATAAATAAAATATTATGCCTTTTTTATTTTATTTTTCTTTTTTTTCTATTTTAGAATCATGTTTTTTCATTTCAAAATGACATATTAATGAAACACCAACTGTTGTAACGATTGCAGTTCCCAGAATAACAACGAATGTTACATCTTTAAAAAACCCAATATTTCCTGGGATATACTTATTGACGAACTCATCTCCAAACTTAATTGCTAGTATTGCTGCTGCAAGGCCTCTTGGCATCATTACAAGCATTGTTTGTTTATCAAATCTATCAAATGCACTTTTATAAGATGTAATATAAACAGTAATATACCTACCAATAAGAAGCAATATTAAGATCATTATCCCAAATAATATAAAATTAATGTTTTGAAAAGATACTATCATTCCTAAATAAACAAAAAAGAAGGTTCTAATAACAAAAGAAGTCAATGAATGGAACTGTTTGGTCTCAGCATCCATTTCAAACCCTTCACCCTCATAATTAACCATTTTCAATACTTTTTTACCATTTCCAAGAACAAGACCAAATATAAGACATGATATTGCACCTGCTCCTTCACCACCTTCCCCAATACCTACAATTAATGCAGTAAAAGAATAAACCAAAAATACAACTGCTAGAGTTAAAATATACGAAAACTGCTCCCTTCTTAATTTATTCATGATAAAAAGCCATATGAAACCCAAAATAAAACCTAACACGATTCCAACAGAAAATGTCTTAACTAAATTTCCAATCCCGAGACCTATATTTATTTCCCCAACAACAAATACCATATAATAAATTGCAAAAATAACAACTATACATAGTGGATCTGTTAAAATACTTTCAATTGATAATACCATCTTCGTTTTTTCATGAAGATTCTTAAGACTATAAACAAGGGGTATAACAATAGGGCTACTAGTTCCACCTATTATAGCACCTAGTACAGCTCCAACTACAAAACTATCTCCTTGAATATCTATTACTCCTGTAGCATCAAGACTCACAATAATAAATATTGTTATTAAAAAACTTAAACCAAAACCGCAAATTGTTAATAACAAACCTCTAGGGGCGCCCTTAAAAAGCTGATATATATCAGTATTTATACCACCATCAAATAGTATTATAACAATAGCGATTGCTCCAAAAAAACTGGAAATAGTCATTAGTAATTCAGGGTATGTTACTTGAAAGCTTTCAAATCTAAAAAACGCTCCGACAACAAGTCCAAAAAGTAAAAGCCATACTATACTTGGTATTTGTGTTCTATTGAAAATATAATTTCCAATAAAACCTAAAACCATTATTACTCCTAGAATTATTAAAGCAGATATCACATCCATATGAATTGGAAAATCCTAAAACTTTGATTTAAACCTTCGCTTTTATTTTAAAAATATCTTCCACCAACTACAATTACAATAATTAAAGCAGCAAGCATCCCATACATAAAATAAACTATCAACTTTCTTCTTCTAAGTATAGTTTGATATTTTTGTCTACAATCTTCAGAACAAAGTGTCTCAGAAGTTGGTATGGATTTGCCACACATATGGCAATGAGCATGTGGAGGTATACTTCCTACCATATTAATCAACCTACAATAAACATCTAATATGAAATACTTTCTCTAAATTTTTTTTATAACAACTTTTTCATCTATAATATCAATATTCGCAATAATATCAATATTTATTTTGAATTTTTCAATGATTTTCTTTGAAACATTTCCTTTATCAACTACTATAAAAATTCCTTTAATTATTACTCCCAGTTGTTTAAGTATTGATATTATTGCTAATAGAGTGCCGCCAGTACTTAACACATCATCAACAATTATAATTTTATCGCCCTTTTTTAATCCATTAATGTATAGTTTAGATTTAGAATACCCTGTTGTTTGTTCTACATTAATCTCCCCAGGTAATCCATATGATCTTTTTCTAATAATTACAAAAGGAACTTTCATTTTTAATGATAAAGTTGACGCAATAGGAATTCCCATTGCTTCAATTGTTACAATTTTATCAAAGGAACCACACTTCTTAATTCGTTTTTGCATTTCCTCAATAACTTCATTTAACAACTCTGGCTTTATCTCCGGGACTCCATCTGTTATTGGATGTATAACATAGGAATAATCACCCTTTTTTACAATCGGTGCATCTATCAATGATTGCCTTAATAATTCTAAACTCATAATTCTCCAATACCCCTACATACTTTTTCTAAATCTGGAATAAAATCATCAATTATATCTTTTGTAATCTGAGGCATTATTACAATCCGAATAGCAGATAGTCTTTCCATTTTATTTACTTTCCAACCATATTTAATCAACCTTTTTACAACCATAGATGGATTTTTTAGTTTAATTGCAAGTACATTCATAGTAGGTTCAATAACTAAATTTAGCCCTATCTCATTTATTTTTTTCTTGCTATATTCTGTTATTTTCATACATTCCTTAATCAAATTTTTATAGCCTTTTATCCCTAAATATTTTGAGACAGCATATGCTGCTGCTACTGGCCCTCCTGATCTTGTTGCCAGAAGTCCTGCTTGTTTACTACTACTTATATAAGGCGTTTTAACACTTATTTCATCCAACCAATTTTTATCTCTTATTATTAGGGTTCCTAAAGGAATTGCTGAATATCCCATTTTATGAGCATCTATAGAGATACTGTTCACACCTTTTAATTTGAAGTCGAATTCGGGGATGTTCTTTTTTAATTCTTTTAAAAATGGAATTACAAATCCCCCAAAGGCTGCATCTATATGTAAAAAAATGTTTTTATCATTGCAAATTTCACTCAACTCTGGAATTGGATCAATTGTTCCTAATTCTGTAGAGCCTGCTATTCCAATAATTGCAGCTGTATCTTTGCTTACCTTTTTTTTAAGCTCTGTAATATTCATTGAATAATCCTTATCTAATGGAATATAAACAAGTTTAGTATTCATTAGTGAACCTATTTTTTCAAATGAAAAATGAGCACTTTCAGGGATTAATATCTCATTATTTCCCGTTATTTTTTTTGCCATCCAAATTGCAGTAATGTTGCTCTCAGTTCCCCCACTGGATATTAAACCCGTAGCTGTTTTTGGAGCATTTAACAAATCCATAATAAAAGATAATAATTTAATTTCCATCTCTTTTGTCCCTGGAAAAAGTTCTGGATCTCCAAGATTAGTTTCTAAAAATTTAATATAAGCTTCTTTTGCAATAGAATGCGGTTGAGTACACATAGAACCAAGTATGCGTCCATTTGAAAATGTAAAATCTTTATTATGAAAATTTTGGAGTTCTTTTAATATTTTTTTTCGCTTATTTTCATTAATTTTTACTTTCATTTTGTAAATAACATACTAGCAGGTAGAAAAAAGATTTCGCTTTATTTACCATCACATTTTAATATAGGTAATTGTATTTTGATTACATGATGGA
>Ga0209427_10004522_pt1 | contig 16073 bp, 17 predicted proteins | sample DeeMarSWOR136_30_FD_187465 | JGI IMG/M metagenome (GOLD analysis project Ga0209427, IMG submission 187465) | Marine sediment microbial communities from White Oak River estuary, North Carolina - WOR-1-36_30 (SPAdes) (version 2) | ecosystem: Environmental > Aquatic > Marine > Intertidal zone >...
AACAAGCGGCAAGGTAACCTGGTACACTACGGCTGAGGTAGTCGACGGAAGACCATACCCCGGTCTAACCCCGCCAGGCCACTAAGAACACCCATACCTTTTTTTAATTAAGTATAAATTCCAGATTAACTTGAGTTCTAATCTCCTCGGAAATGTTTTAAACACTATTGCAATTATAAGGCTAGTTGATGCCGATGTCAGAGGTACTCAGAATCGAAAACGTTAGAAAATACTTCGGTAAATTTGCGGCCGTCGACGATATAACCTTCAACCTCAAAGAGGGAGGTATCTACCTTCTTGTAGGCCCCAATGGCTGCGGAAAATCAACCCTGGTCAACTGCATCTCAGGATTCTTCCATCCAGAAGAGGGGAGTATTTACTATCGTGATGCGGAGATCACTAGAGAAGAAATGTTCAAGATCGCTCGCAGAGGACTAGTCAGGACATTCCAGATCGCATCACCATTTCTAAGACTAACCACCCTCGAGAACATGCTAGTGGCGCTACCTGATAACGCAGGTGAGAACATATTCCTAAGTCTCTTTAGGCCCACATGGCAAGAGAGTGAGGTTAACGCAGTTAGAAGGTCGGCTGAGCTCCTCAGGGTCCTTGGCCTGAGGCACGTTTGGAACATGCCTGCCAATACCTTGAGCGGAGGTGAGCTAAAGCTCTTGGAGATCGGTAGGGCTCTGATGTGTGGGGCTGAGACAATCCTACTTGATGAGCCCGTGGGAAGCATCGACCCGAAGCTGTGTCACCAGATCTTCAGCCACGTACTTAGGCTTAGGGATGAGCTGGGTATCACCTTCTTGGTCATAGAGCACAGGCTTGAGGTTGCTGCACAGTACGCGGACCACGTTTTCGCCATGGACCGTGGTAAGCTCATCACGGAGGGGACCGCTGAAGAGGTCTTCGAAGATCCGAGGGTGATCGCGTCATATCTTGGTGAGTGAGATGGCAGACGTAATACTTGAGACTAAAGGATTGAACGTCGGCTACGGACCGATCCACGTAATCTACGACCTCGACTTCAAGGCAACGGACGGCGAGGTGACCGTCATAGTCGGCCCCAACGGCGTCGGGAAGACGACCCTCCTCAAGGCCGTCATGGGTCTTGCTACAGTATACTCGGGCCAGGTCTTCTTCCAGGGTGATGACATCTCCAGACTGCGCGCTCACGAAAGGACGAAGGCAGGTATAGGCTACATGCCCCAGACCGGGAACATCTTCAGCAACCTCACCGTCGAGGATAACCTTAAGATGGCCGCCTATACCGTCAACGACCAGGCGATGTATCAGGAGAAGCTGGAGATGGTTATGAACCTGTTCCCGATTCTCAAGGATTTCATGTCGAGGTCGGCTGGAACCCTGAGCGGAGGGGAACGCCAGATGCTCGCTGAGAGCATGGTCCTCATGAGGGACCCGAAGGTAATGCTGGTAGACGAACCAACCGCGGGACTGATGCCCAAGCTGGTGACCGACGTCCTGAAGAAGCTTGCGGATATGGCAGAGCAGACAGGCCTGCCTATTGTCATGGTCGAGCAGAGAGCCCGCAGAGCCTTGGAGATAGGCGACTACGCCTACATGATGCGCGGAGGCAGGTTCACCTTCGAGGGTCGGGCTGATGACCTACTAAACAACCCCCTGCTCACCGAGATGTACCTTGGAGCCGTCGAGGTCCACGACCTGAAGACAGTCCGCGAATAAACTCCTACCCTTCTTTTTACTAGTTTTCTAAAACCTAGTAGACTCTGGGTATAATCTTCCAGGGAACTCGCCGCACATAATCACGGTAGGCTCTCCCGTACCTCTCTAAGAGAAACTCCTCCTCCCGCTGGATGTAGAAGAGGATGCCTGCGATGGAGAAGAGGGCAAGGGTCACAGTCTCGAATAATGGTATTAGGACTGCCAAGCCTAATGCGAGTGCGAGGAAGCCCGTATAGAAAGGGTGCCTAACCCAGGTGTAGGGACCGCCCGTGAGCAGTTGCCCCTTGTAGTTCGCCTTCCAATAGAAATACCACCTCGCGCAGACGTAAGCGCCCAAGAGAGTGAGGACGCCCCCCACGAAAAAAGAGAAAACAGCCCACGGGGATATCAAGAAAGGAAGCTCCTTTAACCTGAGACCGGGTAGGTCCTCAGCTCCCTGGTCAGCCTTGTCAGCCTCTCGCAGCCCTCCGGCGTGCAGACGACGGTATCCTCGACCCTGACCCCTATATCCCCCGGGATGTAGATGCCCGGCTCGATGGTGAAGGTCATCCCGGGCTCGACTTCCAGACCGTTGTTCCTCACGATGTAGGGGTGCTCGTGGACCTTCAGGCCCACCCCGTGGCCGAGACGGTGGATGAAGTACTCCCCGTAGCCGGCTTCCTCGATAACCTTCCTGGCTGTGGAGTCCAGGGAACCACAGCTGACACCCGGCCTCACCGCCTCGTAGGCGGCCTGATTCGCCTTCTTTACAACGCCGTAGATCTCCCTATGTCGCTCAGCGGGCTCCCCGTAGAAGACGGTCCTCGTCAGATCAGAGAAGTAGCCGCGGATATTAGTCCCCATGTCGACGAGTACGCCCATCCCAGGCTCGAGCTCGGCATCACTCGTCCTGCCGTGGGGTAAGGCTGCCCTCTCCCCGAAGAGGACCCCTATGAAGCCTCCTTCTCCCCCCTTGGCCCTGAGCTCCGATGATATGACGGCAGCCAGTTCCTTCTCCGTTATACCGGTGTGGATCCTCTCGAAGGCCTCCTCAAGGGCCTTATCGGTGATAGCACAGGCCATCCTCATCCAGTCCAGCTCCTGGGGCGTCTTCACCATACGCTCATGGCTCAGGAACTCCGTCGCGTCGACAAAGTGAACGTTGGGTACCCGGTTCTTCAACCTGTTTACCCAGCCCCAAGGGGCGTCTTCAGCTATTCCGATGACTGCGCCGCCCAGCCCCAGGCGCTCCATGTTCTCGGCCAGCAGCTCTATAGGGTCCTCATGCTCCAGCCATACATCCACCTCGCCTATCCAAGTCTTCTGACCCCTAAGCTCCCTCTCCAGCTCGTTCACAATGATCACCGGTTCCCCCTCGAAGGGGATGAGGGCTGCTGCGAGGCGCTCGCTCATGCCTATCGAGAAGCCAGTGTAGTACCCGATATCGGTGCCCGGGAAGAGAAGCAGCGCGTCGGCGCCTCCTCCCCTCATGGCCTCGATGACCTTCTCCGCCTTCTCCTTGTGAAAGTTCGCCATTTCCATCAGTATCAACTCTCCTGAAATCTTATTTAGCTCTGATCGCTCGAGCAAGTTTCATATAAGGGGGTCGGTATAACGGTGCGGTGATTCTATGGTAGAAATAGCGAGTAGACTTAAGATAACGGTCTTGAGGAGGTTTGCCCCGGACGAAGTTTTCGACAGTCCTCCTGTTAAGGGAGGCGCCGTCGACGTCTGCGGAGTCTACGAGGACGGTCAGGTCTTCTACGTAGAGCAAGACGGCAGGATGCCGGAGGGCTTCTGCGGATGGGCGTGGGACGACATATACAAGGATGTTCAGACCCTTCGGTTCCACGGCAACTTCAGCTGGTTCGGGGAGCCCGGTGTCTCGGTGAACTGCTGCACCGACGGCCTGAGGCCAGTGGTTTTCAAGATCGAGAGGGTCGACTGACCCATCTAAGACCCTTTTTTTCTTCAGCCATCCAGGAACTTCTTCATCGACTCATTCACGTCGATGTCGCCAGCCTTAACGGTGGCGATGCTGCGGCCGAGCCTGTCCCACTCAAGGGTTTCGAACTCCACCTTTTTCTTCAGGATTAAGGACTCCAAGTGCTCCTTGGCCCTGGTGTCCTCAGGGGTGCCCGGAGTAGGCGCCTTGACCCCGTGGAGTTTGACAGCCATGTTGGGTCGGATCACGAATGTGACGGCGTTGTTCACCCTTATGACCGTGGCCTTTCGCGCGACCATCCGCAGTATCCTGGGGGATGATCTGTCGACTACAGCCATAAGGCTTCCTGATGGCGATGCCCCAGACAGAACCCTACAAATATCCCGGTCGACCTCTAAAGGGCGATACAGAGTTGTACCGCCGCAAAAGGCTGATATTCAGGCCGATCTCTCCCCTGTATTATCTCGTACTCTCCTCTTTCCTCCTAGTAATGATACCCTATATCATCGTCTTCTTCAGGGGCGCCCTGGCCGTGGGCCTGGGGATACCTCCGGAGACCGTGGGGGGCTTCATGGTGTTGAGCCTCCTGGGCAGCATGGCAAACATACCGCTCTACGAGGTCACGACTAGGAGCCCTATCCACACCTATAGACGTGTCTCCTTCTTCGGGGTGACGTGGAGGCTTCCGGCTATTGAGATGGGCTTCAGGAAGACCCTGGTTACTATGAACGTTGGGGGGGCCCTGATCCCCCTCCTCTTCTCGGCCTACCTCCTCCTCTGGTCGATCCCCAGGGTCTCCCCCGATCCGGTCACCACGTACGTCAAGATGGCCTTCGTACTGACCGTGGTGACCTTTGTGGTCTACCGGTCCTCCAGCCTCATCAAGGGACTGGGCATCGCCACCCCTGCCTTCGTCCCAGCGACGACGGTGGCGGCGGCCACCCTCTTCGTGCACTGGCTGAGCCCCCTCTCCTGCCCCACGCAGATAGCATACGTAGGGGGCACCCTCGGCACACTCATAGGCGCCGACCTCCTAAACCTGAGGAAGATAGCCGACCTGGGGGCGCCGGTCGTCAGCATCGGGGGCGCGGGAACCTTCGACGGCGTCTTCACCACAGGCCTCATCTCCGTCCTCCTCGTACTGCTACTGCTGTGAGGGGCGAAGAGAGCCACTGTCAAACTCTTATAGTCGAAGGGGACAAGTTGGATCGTGGTTCTATGTCTGCAGCTTTCCATGGAGCCAAGTACTGCTGGATGAACGGCGAGGTCGTCGAGACGGAGGAGGCCCTCGTCTCCGCCATGGAGCCCATTTACCTCGGTATCTTCGAGGGGATCAAGGCATACGTGGAGGGCGACATCCTCGGCAGCGGCGGGTTGAACATCATAGGGTGGATGCCCCACATCGACAGGCTCTGGAGGAGCGCCGTCGTCAACGGCATGGAGATCCCCTACTCGAAGGAACAGCTCCTTGAGGCCACGAGGGAGACCATCAGAGCCAATGGCTTCGACACCAACGTCTACATCCAGCCCAGGGTCTGGCCGAGGGCTGGAGAGATGGGCAAGGTGCATGTGGTGGTGCCCACCTGGTTGTTCGAGACCCGGCTGGGCAGGGACAACCCCCATTTCGGGGATGAGCGCCGCTTCATGATCAGCAGCTGGAGGAGGATAGCGAGCGACGCGCTCCCCCCGCAAGCGAAGTCTTGGGCCAACTACGCCAACTCGGCTCTCGCTGGCAGGGAGGCGAGGCGCTGCGGCTACAACAGCGCATTGTTCATGGATCGGCGGGGCTTCGTCTCGGAGGGGACGGGCGCCTGCCTGATGACGGTGAGGAACGGCCGGGTGGTCACGCCTCCCGTCACCGCCTCCATACTCGAGTCCGTCACGCGGGGTTTCTTCATCGAGTTCATCGCCGAGGACCTGGGGATACCCGTAGAGGTCCGGGACCTGACCAGGGTCGAGCTGTACGCCTCTGATGAAGCCTTCCTCTGCGGCACAGGCGGGGAGGTGACCCCCATCACGAGCGTCGACGACATAAAGCTCGGGGACGAGTACCCTGGGCCCATCAGCAGCAGGATCGCCGATTACTACTCAGATATACTAGCCGGGAACGTCGAGAAGAGGCGCGTGTGGCTGACTCCAGTCTAGTCCCTCCCTTTTTCTTCTGCATCGGGCTATTGGTTCGTTTTCTATTCCCAGATTTTATATCCGGGGTATGGATGCCACTGTGGCCGAACCTCGCCCTGGGGGGCATGGGGGGCGTTAAAGACAGGACCATCTACACAGCGGGGAAGGTCATATCGGGTATCATGATGGATTTAGTCACCGATCTTGCGAAGCTTAGGAGGTGTCAGGAAGAGTTCAGGGATAGGACCTCGCCCGAATCCCCGTCTTACTGGGAGCCCCCCTTATTCGAAGCCTGCTCAGCGTCTCGGCCTCCGGGATGCCCTCCTTCGACCATCCCCTCAGCCCGTAGTAGTCGTCCAGCATCCTGTTCAGGTCCTTCTCGATGGCCATGTGCTCGTCCTCATCCTCAGAGACAAGCCTCGGAGGGATGGTGTCATCCGCTCTCCTCAGCCCCCGCCTCAGGTTGAAGAGTCTCTCCATGTTGAGTATCCTCTCCCCGCATTCCCTCAGCTCAGAGGCCTCGAACTCAAGGCCCGTCGCAGCGTATAGGAGCCCACCAAGTTTCCCGAAGCCCAGTGCCGAGCAGCTCTCTCCTGTGAAGAAGTTGCACACGCCGACGGAGTCACCGACGGCCAGGAGGTCCTCGTAGTAGGCGAGCATCGCGGCCTTGCCCTCCTTCTCCCTGGGCTCCAGTGCCATCCTCGTGCCGAACCTCTCCTCGGCCTCGTCGGGGGATAGATACCTGACCACTACGAAGCATTGGCTCCTTGTGTGGCAGCCCCCCCTGCCTGAGACGGCGTGCGCGAGGGCGTTGAAGTAATGGGGGAGCTGCCCCGGCATGAGCTCCAGGCCCTTTATCTCCCTCGCGTAACTGGAAGCCTCTCCTCCCAACCTCCGGGCCATAATCCTTGAGCCCTCAGCCATCAGGTCCCCGACGCCCTCCCTGAAGGCTATGCGCCTCAGTAGCTCGGCGTAGAGGTCGAAGTCCCCATAACCCACCTCAAGGCCGAGCTCCTCCCCGAGGATGCCGGCTTCTGAGAGCTCAGCGGCGAACAGTATGGTAGAGCCCGCTCCGTCCACATCCAGGCCGTACTCCGTCGACAGCTCCGTGAGCCTCAGGAGCTGAGGCCAGTCCCTAACCTTCAGCTTGGAACCGAACTCTATCAGGGGGTTCGCGGGGAAGTTGCCGCTGAAGCATCCGGCCTGGGAGCCGTCAGCCACGGCGTAGTAGTACATGCATTGGGCCGTGCATCCAAAGCAGGTCTTCCTTTTGTAGACGTAGTCGTCGAGGAAGGTCTGGGGGTTCAGTGACCTGAGCTCCTCCTCCCCGTGGTACCCGGCGAGCATCCCTCTCATTAGGCCGATCTCTGACAGGCTTCTGAACTGGGAGTGGGTCTTCACCCTCTCGTGGGCGTCCAGCGCCGCCTCCTCGAAGGCCCCAGGATCGGCCACGCGGACTCCCTTCGTCCCCCGGACGACGATGGCCTTAAGGTTCTTTGAGCCCATGACTGCGCCGACTCCCGTCCTGCCTGCGACGCTGTAGCCGTCGCCCACCACGCACGCGTACCTCACAAGGTTCTCACCGGCGGGGCCTATGCATAGTATCTGGGCGTCCGTTTCTCCCACGGCCTCCCTGAGGGATTCGCTGGTCTCCCTCGTGTTCTGCCCCCAGACATCTCCGGCCTCGACTACCCTGCAGTCGTCGTCGAGGATGCTAATGTAGACAGGAGTCTCCGCCCTCCCCGAGACCACTATGTGGTCATAGCCCGCGTACCTCAGCTCAGGTCCCCAGTGGCCACCTATGCTAGAGTCGCCAACCATCCCCGTGAGCGGCGAAAGGGTGGTTAACCTCGTCCTGCATGCCCCCGGGGCTAGGGTCCCGACGAGGGGGCCTACGCCGTAGGCGATTATGTTATCCGGATCGAAGGCGTCCAGCTCAGGTCCGATGCTATCGTAGAGGATTTTGGCGTTGATGCCCCTCCCGCCCAGGTATAACCTGACGGCGCTGTCAGGGACCTCCTCCGTGGAGTGTCTCCTCGTCGTCAGGTCTATCCGCAGGAGCCTCGGACGGTACTTGTAGGTCACTTGCTTCCCTCCTCCCTTACCCAGATTGCCCCGTTGGGGCAGATCTCGACGCACCTGGGACTCCCTTCGCAAAGGTCGCAGACTATGGGGTTTCCCTCCGGGTCCAGAAGCAAGCCGCCCTTGGGGCTTATAACGGGGGTGAAGATGCCCCTCTTCTCGTGCTTGATGATCCTCACGGCTGACCTTGCTGGGTTGAACTCCCCCCACATCCTTAGGCTGCATACTAATTCGCACAGCCTGCAACCGTCGCATCTAGTCTGATCGACTACCAGCTCCAAGCGTGAAGCCCTCCTCGATGAGTCGGTGGTGCCGTATTAGACTTAAAATCTTTGGAGAAGCTAAACATTAGGACTTGGACTCACTTCAAAGTGGATTTCGGGTCTTCCTAGAGGTTCAGATCAATAAAAAAAACATATGTTTTACGGACGCCTGGGATGGGATTGAGAATTAAGTTTATTAGCGAGTATATCGCTAGTGATAAATGGCTGGTGACTTGACGATCTTTCTCTGGATGCTGTTCGCAGCTTTCCTATTCATGGGCATGATAGGCATGACGATCCTGGGCATAGGGGCTTTCATAGGTTTACTGATAAACCTAGTGCTGCTACCCCTGCGAATCGTGCTATGGATAATAAAGGGCTTTTTCGGCTTGTTCTGAGTTTTACCTATAGGAAGGTGCCCGTTCAATATTTTGAAGGTATTGGAGCATTGGTCTTAATGTGCCTTCTCTGGTTGGTGAGCAAACTGAGAATAGGGATTCTGACTCAGGTGTCCCAGAACTGCTCTGAGGAGGCCTCCACAGGCCCCTTGCTGAAGGGGCAGACAGCTATGCATGTGCTGCAGTCGGCCCCGTTATCGCACCAGAACTGGTAGCACTTCTCTGCGTCTACGTACCACTTGAGAACCCCGGGGTTGTTGCTGCTGCAAGCCGGCTCCCAGGAGGGCTCAGGGGCGTTGGTGATTGCCCCCACCTCGCAAGCCTCCGCGCATAGGCTACATCCCTTGCAGTAATCCGTAACGCCGAAGTCGATGGGCCTATCCGGCTCTAGGGGGAGATCGGTGAGGACCTTGCACAGCTTTATGCACGATCCATACTCCGGCGTAATGAGAAGCCCGTTCCTCCCCAGCTGCCCCAAACCAGCGTCGATGGCCAGAGGGACGCTTAAGCCTAGGCCGTTTCCAGCCGGGATCGCGATGTAGCCAAGGTTCCTTATGAACTCAGCCAGGGTTGAGGCAGTGAAGGCCATCTTGGAGTATCCCAGCCCCGTCGCGGCCGCCGCCAGGACCTCGGGCGAGGTGGCTACCCCCAGCTCATCCACCGCGATGGCCATGACGACCGCGTACCTTACGCCCTCGGGTAGCTCTATGGGCTCCAGATCTCTACGCCTGTTTGCGTAGATCCAGCGCATATCTAATTCTGCGACTCCCACCGAGTCCGCGCCGTAGAATCGGGCAGCCCTCTTTAGCTGAGCCGTCATCTTGTGTGTGTCCTCGACCTCGAACCTACCTATGTACCACCGCTCCCCCATGAGGCTGGGACCTCCTGGCCTCAACAGCCTATCAGGATTGAAGGAGTCCTCCCAGACGTCGTGCACCGTCCACGCGGCCTCTGAGAGGGCATAATCAAGACGGGTATAGCCCGGTTTTCTCTCTGCAATATTCCTCAGCCCCTGCTCCTCCTCCGTGCACATGTAGCTCTCCCAATCAGGATCCTGCCAGATACGGTTGAAGATGAGACGCTCCTGATCGTACCTCCTTAGAACGCTCTCGTCTACAGTATAGGTCGGTTCGTCCAACTTTCTAATCTGTAGCTTTCTCTTGTCTGAAGATTCGCTTATCATTAATCCGGAACCCAGACCCATTAATGAATGGCAGGAAATAACACTTCCCTCAAATAGCTGACCAGCAAATATTGCAATGGCCAAGGTAGCCACCTAGAAAGACCTGTCACAAATCTCAGAAGAGGTAAAAAAGAAGGGAAAAAGGTCAGGCGTATGGGTCCCTGGGAGCCCCGTGGGTTGGCACGTCCCTCCAGATCAGCGCCCAGATTTCCTCATCGAAGATCATGTCCCTCTTCAGCACGGCCTCCAGAAGGTTCGACAGGAAGGCGTGGTGCCTCACCTCGTCCGCGTAGATCTCCTCCAGCAGCCTCCTCGCCCTGTCGTCCTCTTCGCCCTCTAGAAGCTCCCTAGATTCGGCCAGCATCTTCTCCTCGACCTCAATATGCCTCTTCAGCGATGCCTCGAGACGGTCGTACTCCACATCCGTGATCGCCAGAGGGCCCTTCAGTATAGCCGCGATCGCCCTATACAGCCCCGCGTGCTTCCTAGAGTCCAGCGCCACGCTCGCCATCAGCCCCGCGATAGCCACGTTCCCCAGGCCGGCGACGTCATCATCGTAGTCGACAGCGTACTCCTCCTCCATCTCCGCCATCTGCTCCATCCTCTTGATCCTATCGTCCAATAGAACTCACCGATCAGGCTTTCGAAAGCGCCATCTATAAACTTTAGTCACCGTGAATTCCCTTTGTTCTATGTTTTTGAACAGTTGTTCTAAGTGATGGGTTAATAATCTTCCATGATGCTTGCTAGTATCGGTAAAGAATGAACACGAATCGAAAATACCTTCCCATACTCGCAATCTGCTTGTCTATTATCTTGTCGGCTGCAATCATATCCTACAAGCCCTTCCAGCCAAAGGAAGTCGATGACACATTTAAATTCCCAGTTGGTATACCGCCTTCGCTAGGATCTTTCCAATCGGTAGAAGTCGGCGATGATCAAGTCTATGTAATTCATGTTACCGGCTCTGGGAGTTCCTCGGCTAAGGCGAACGAAGCCACGGTGACTCTGGGAGTGTACACTGAAGACGAGTACGCGGCAGAAGCAATAGAAGAAAACGATGTCATCATGAATGCCGTTATTGATGCTATCGTTGGAGTACCGATCCCAGAGGATGACATTAAGACTGTCAGCTACAGTGTAAATCCCAACTACGACTGGGAACTGAGGCGAACTGTTGGTTATAGGGTTACAAACATGATACAAATAGAGGTAGAGGAAATCAACAAGGTTGGGGAAGTCCTTGATGCAGCGACAGGCGCAGGCGCAAACAACGTACAGGGGATAGGCTTCGGCCTCAGTGACGATGTCTCCACTTCTCTTCGGGATGAAGCCTACGTCGATGCTCTGAACGATGCAAGGGGGAAAGCCGATCTAATCGCAGACACACTGAGTTTGAGGATTACTGGCGTATTGTCGGTAAGTGAAAGTGCCTACTACCCGTATACCCCCTACAGGGCATACGCTGAAGCAGATATGGAGAGCGTTGGGGCGCCTACACCTATCTTGGAAGGAACCCTGAGCGTTTCAGTAAGCGTACAAGTTGTTTTCACTTTTGAGCAGATTGCTTAAACACCTTTTTCCCTTTTTATTTCATCTCGATATCGTACCTAGGTAATGCTATTTTCAGTTCGTCTACATACCTGATTTTTCCTGGTCCCCACAGGTGTTACATGTCTACTGATGAATTTTTAAATAAGGTAAAGCGGAGAACATAGTATCCCCCTCGATCGTAGCGAAGACGAGGGCATACACGAGGCAGAAGAGTTAGGTAGAGAATAGGAGGAAGTGAAACCGAGATGTCGAGTATCAGCTCGAAGAAGCTCACCTTGGTCGCTCTGCTGGCTGCCGTCTACGCCTTGGGCAGCTTCCTTCCTGGGTTTCCACTGCTGGGAATGCCGGGATCGACGATTGACATCGTCCGATGCCTGGAGATGGGCTACGGCTTCTTGTTAGGGCCTGTGATGGGGCCGGCAACGGCGTTCCTCGGCGCAATCGTGGGTAAGCTCCTCAAGGGAGGGGGCTTCGGGATGTACTTCACCCCCCTCGCGGCTGTATCTGCTTTGGTGGCGGCGCTCCTAGCCAGACGCGAGGTCCTCGGGGTCAAGGGCTGGATGGGGGCTGCCGGAGTCCTAGCCTTGCTGACTCTGGGCTGGTACGCGACACCCGAGGGGCGTGTCGTACCTCTGTATCCCGTCCTGCATTTCGTTGCTCTGGGGGTGATACTCGTCCTAAGGGGTAGGTTGACCGACTTCCTGGAGTCCGAGGACAAGAAGATGCTTTCCCTGGGAGTTGCCCTCAGCAGCTACTCGTCCACGATGGCCGGGCATATGCTCGGCAACCTCATCTATATCGTCCTTCTCCATCCTTCCCCCCTCTTCTTCATGACAATCCTACCGGTCACCGCGGCCGAGCGGATAGTTATCACAATACTGTCAACCGTCATCGCCGCGCCGCTGATTGTGGTGGTGAGGAGCCTGTACCCCGAGCTGATCAGCAGTTTCTAGAGCTTTTTTTAGACTGGATCGGGGTAGGGGGGCTTGTGCCATAGCTCCCTGGCCTCTCCGACCAAGAATACGGAGCCCACGACGATGACCATGTCGTTCTCCTCTGCCATCTCCACCGCCGCCTCGACGGCGTCCTTCACGGATGGGATGATTTGGTAGGATCTGGAGTGTTTCTCTACCTCGCCGGTGATCACGGATGGCTCTGCTGCTCTCCCCATCACCCTGTGGGTGGTCACGATGAAATGGTCGACGATCTGGGCTAGGTGGCCTATCATCTCGGGTATGTTCTTGTCGGAGGAGATGCTTACAACCGCGATCAGCCTGTTGTAGGTGAATTCCTCCAGTATCGCGTCCCTGGCTGCTCTAGCAGCCTCCGTGTCCTTAGCGCTGTCAAGTACGACTAAGGGGCTCTCCTGCATGACCTCAAGCCTGCCCGGCCAGCTGACCCTTCTCAGGCCTTTTACGATTGCCTCTTCTGGGATCTGAATGCTGTGGAGTCCCAGGGCCTCGATGGCGCCCACGGCTGTGGAGGCGTTGACCAGTTGATGTCTACCTATCAGGGGGATGAAGAGTTCTCCGAGCCTGTGAGAGAGTCCGTTGTATTGGAACCACTGCCCTTCCAGGTTCGCCCTTAGTTTCTTGAACCTGATGTCTCCTCCAACCCTGAATATCCTTGAGCCTTCCTCTTTGCAGATGTCCGAGAATAGATCGTAGACGGCGTCGTCCTCGGTCGCCGTTATTAGGACTCCGCCCTTCTTGATGATGCCAGCCTTCTTCTCGGCTATCTCCAGCACCGTGTCTCCAAGTACGTAGGTGTGCTCGAGGCTCACGTTAGTGATCACCGAGACGAGGGATTGGACGACGTTGGTAGCGTCGAGCCTCCCTCCCATGCCCACCTCCAGGACAGCGAAGTCGACGCCCTGCTCGGAGAAGTACTTGAAGGCGATGCCGGTTATGACCTCGAAGAACGTCGGGTGCCTGAGCCCCTCCGTTTCCGCCATCTCCTCTACATGGGGCCTGATCTCGTCGACTATCCTCACGACCTCTGCGGGCGGGATCGGCTTGCCGTTCACTCTGATCCTCTCCGTGAAGCTCGAGAGGTGTGGCGAGGTGAACATGCCGACTCGGTGGCCCGCTGCGTGGAGGATGGAGGAGATCATGGCGGTGGTCGAGCCCTTGCCGCTGGTTCCAGTTATGTGGATGGACTTGAAGCTCTCATGGGGGTCGCCCAGAAGCCCGAGGAGGTGGCGTATGTTGACGAGACCCAGCTTCGAACCGAACCTCTGGATGCCGAAGAGCCACTCTACTGTCTCATTATATCGCTGTGGCGTATTCGACTGCTTGTTCTCCGCCAATTCCTCGTGCCACGTTCAATTGCTGGGGATCTCTATTTAACTCTGATTGGTCTGTGTCTTTGAATAATCTCTAGAGGAACTATCGTACGATTTTCCTTCCGTTCTAAATTTTCATCTCCGCTTAGCTTTTTATTCTTTGATATCTAAACGAAAGGATGTGAAGTTCGAGTATAGTCTTGGCCTCTTCTTCTTCGGTCTGACCGTGGCAGCCTACCTCATTCTCTTCTATCTTGGGAGGAAGTGGCGGAAGGAGTTCGAGGCTAAAGGGGTAGGTTATTGGCAGGCCCCGAAGGAGGAGAGGGTCCGGGAGCTGACTGAGTCGGTCTTCAGGCCCGGACTCATAGCCCTTTTCTACGGCCTCGCGTACTTCGCTAATGGCTACATGAAGATTACCTTCTCCATGTGGGCTCCCATATACCTGCTTCAGACTCGGGGGATAAGCACGTTCGATGCGGCTCTCTTCCTCGGCCTCGTCTACGTGTCCTGGCAGTGGAAGATGTTCATCGGGATGCTTTCCGATGCGGTGCCGGTTCGCTTCAGGGGGAAGTCGTACAGGAGGCATCCATGGTTCTTTGCCACGGGTCTGCTTAGCATTATGGCGATCATTGGCTTTGTCTCGATGGATCTGACCGATATTCCGGTCTGGACATACTTCTTTCCCCTTTGCCTCGCGATGACTACTGCCGGTGCACTTTTCGACATTGCCGCCGACTCGTTCGCCATCGATGTGACCCCACCGGGCTGGCACGCCAGGGTTCTAGGAGGTGTGAATAACTTCGGTATGGCTGTTGGTGGCGTGGTCTCCAGCATCCTGAGTCCGCTTCTGATATCCTGGGGAGGTTACAGGCTTGTATTCATAAGCGGTGGCCTGGTGGGCCTCTTCGCCTTTCTCTTTCTCATCCTCGAGGAGCCGGAGCTGGAGAAGGAGCGCGTTTTCAGCAGGGAGGCCATCGCCTTCACCTTCACCGAGAGGAGCGTGCTCATCGCGTCCATGCTGATGATCGGATCGGCCATAGGGACACGCAGGCTGAGCGACCCCACGGGCGGCATGTTCTCCCTCGTCATGAACGAGATAGTCGGGGGATTCACCCCGAGTAAGGCCGGGTACATAGCTATGGTGACACTGCTCTCCGGTATACCCGCCTCCTTCTTGGGCGGGTGGGCGGCTGATAAGTGGGGGCATCGCCGTCTCTACTGTATCTCTGGCGTGTTCATGATGCTGTCAGGGTACCTCTGGATGACGCTGAAGCCGGGAATGACGACGTGGTTCGTCGTGCTGGCCATCATCTCTAACTTTATTGAGAGAGTAAATAAGGGCGGGAGGATGGCCCTCATGGGGGACGCCACGCCCCTGGCCCTCTCGGCGACCGTCTTCCAGATGTACATGTCGTTCTCCTGGGTGGGGAACATCCCGGCGGCCCTTATCGTAGGCGTCCTGCTGCCGGTGAACATCCCCCTGTTGTTCGCGGTCTTGTCCACCTTCACCTTGGCCCCCCTCATACTGGTCAGGTACCTCAAGCCGTATGAGGCTGCGAAGGCGACTATCGTGTAAGGGGCCTCTGGGTCAGAGCTCCACCACTCCGACCCCGTCTTCCTTGGTGATCTCTGTGCCGTAGGGCGCGGACAGCTTTATCATGGTGTCCAGTATCTCGTCTGCGAGTTCTCCAGAGGCTAGTCTGGGTCGCCCTCTCTGGCTGCGGGGCTCGTCTTGTCCCAGTTCGGTGGGGTAGATCTTGAGCTCGGTCAGGAGGTCTCCCTCGAACCTCATGACCGGGATGAAGCTGAGCCAGTACTTCCTGTCATCTGTGAACCAGACGGGTTTGCGGAATCCTGGTCGGAGCTCCGCCTTCTGCCTTGCGTCGAATGCCTGGCTGGGGGTTCCGGCGTAAGGGTCTAGCTTGTAGCGCTCGTAGAAGTCGGCGGGCATCTTGTAGACGGTTTCGTTCTGGAATATGAAGTTGCCCAGGCTGTAGAATATGGGTTTAGCGTCGCGTATCTCGATCCCCCTCATAGCGTGGTGGCCGTGGCCGATGATCGCGTGGGCTCCGGCGTCGATGGCTGCTCTCGCGAACTCCTCTATGAAGTCCGCGGGCTCCTCTGAGTCATTCCATCCGCCCTCGTGGGCGTGGAGGCTGAACAGGACCCAGTTGGCCTGTCTCGCGGCGTCACGGATGGCCTCCAGGTTGCCCTCCATGTCGGCCTTGTTGGGCTTTGTGTGGATTCCTGTTTCCTCTCCTGCGACGAACTTTGTATGGAGGAAATGGTACTCGTTGGGGTCCTCGGGCTGTATGATATCATTGAACCCAATCTCGTCGCTTATCTCCTTGATCTTCTTGAGGGTTTCCGTCCTCACGGTGTACCAGGTATCGTAGCGGAGGGGATTTAGACCTGGACGTCCCTGCATATCCCTCCTAGCTGCTCCAGCCCTCCCGTGGGGGGCGAACGTGGATGCAGCTGCTATCAGTGCGACCCTTCCCTGAGGTGTCTCTAGGTACGTGGGCTGGCGGGCCTCGGCGAGGTCTTTCCCTGT
>Ga0209427_10004525_pt1 | contig 16070 bp, 8 predicted proteins | sample DeeMarSWOR136_30_FD_187465 | JGI IMG/M metagenome (GOLD analysis project Ga0209427, IMG submission 187465) | Marine sediment microbial communities from White Oak River estuary, North Carolina - WOR-1-36_30 (SPAdes) (version 2) | ecosystem: Environmental > Aquatic > Marine > Intertidal zone >...
TATTTATGTAGGCGAGTTTTCTTGGGTCGATGAGATCAGTGAGAATAGCATAACAAATAATTCAGGCGCGGGAATCCACTCTGATATGTGGTCTTCCCCAGTAATCATTAACGGTAACTATGTAGCTCGCAATGGCGGTTATGGCATTTACGCTGGCGGTCCACCCTACGGCAGGGGAGTCCGAAACAACACTGTTGTCTATAACGGCGGAACTGGAATCTATACGTGGGACGGAGCAAAAATATTGGATAACTATGTTGCTCACAATGGTGGGCATGGCATCTATTTCACAGGTCGGCATAGCTCTATTGTAGGAAATGAGGTTTTCAACAACACTGGGACAGGCATTTACCTGAATTATGTTTCAGCTGCCGTTTACAAGAATAACGTAAAAGGTAACAATTATGGAATCTTTCTAGCGATACCACTTCGCCCATATGACCCCGTCACTGCGTATGTTTCGCTCAATAGTTTCATGAACAACACTAATCAAGCCTACATTTCTGACACTCGAATACCCCATGTTTGGGACAATGGCGGCGAAGGCAACTATTGGAGCGACTACGCTGGCACCGATGCGAATAATGATGGTATAGGCGATGTTCCCTATGTGATAGACGCAAACAACACAGACAGGTATCCCCTCATGCTCCCGTACAAAGGTCACAACATTGCTGTCTCAGGCGTTGAAATCAACAGAACCATAATTCCAAAAGGGGTAATCCAAAAAATCGACGTCGACATCACCAACACCGGATCATTCCCCCAATCCTTCACCGTCAGCGTCTACGCCAACACAACAGCCACACAAACATTCGCAGCCAACCTCACAGCCGGAAACTCTACAACCCTCACATTCTACTGGGACACAGCCAACTTCCCCTACGGAAACTACACCATAACCGCAAACGCCTCACAAACCCTCGGCGAAACAAACACACAAGACAACACCCACACAATCAGCCAAATATTCATCTCAATCCTAGGCGACATAAACGGCCCAAACGGCTGGCCCGACGGCAAAGTTGACATCAGAGACATAGCACTCGTCGCCAGCAAATTCGGCGTCGTCTATCCAGATCCCCGCTACGACCCCAACTGTGACATAACAGGCCCCACAATCGGAGTAGCCGACGGAAAAATCGACATAAGAGACGTAGCAGTAGTAGCTCTACATTTCGGAGAAGAATATTAACCACGATGTTTGCACTTCTTATATTTGAGTGAAATGTCTTCAGCATAATCCTCATGTTTCAAGAAGATGGAAAAAGAAGAATTTATAACTCCTTGATTTTCCATATTCTGACGCGCACGTAGTTCCAGTAGGCATCGATTGTCCCTCTGTATAGCGTTAAGGAGTCACGTATCGAGTCTTCCAAATCAAACCTGATTCACAATCGGTCTTAACTAACCAGATATCATAATGCGCACGAGTCTCATTCCCAAGGTTGAGCCAAGAAAGGAAGGATGTAGGGTATAACGTTTTTCAATAGTCTGTAATCAGGCACACTGGAGCATTCCGGCGAGGTTGATCGGGTGCTTCCCTGTTCTTTCTTCCGTGACAGCGGTTGAGTATAGTGTCTTAGTTTCTTAGAAGACTTTTCCGAATTCTTTTGCCACTGTTGCTATATCCTTAATATCTATCTTGCCGTCATCGTTCATGTCTGCTCTGGCATCGTATTTGGGATCTCCATAGTTGGCTCCAAACCTGATCGCCACCATAGAAACGTCTCGGATGTCAACTTTCCAGTCTGGAACCCATTGTGTTGGGCCAGTCATATCGCCCAAGCAGTAGAAGAAGAACACTTGACTTGAAGAGCCCATGCCACCATCAGTGCCGTTGGCATAAACGCTTATGATGTGCAATCCATCGTCTATTTCAGTTAGGTTAACAGGGCCTAGAATTGTCACGTTGGCTTCTCCGTTTAGACTGTAACCGATCCATGATACAGGCTCCGAAAGATCGAAAATTAATGGGATGTAGGTCTTATAGTAGTAGTATGGGTATTCGGGCGATGACAAGGTTATTCTTGGAGGGGCGTCTACTGTAAACAAGGCGATCTCAGAGACTCCCATGTTGCCCACAGTATCGTTTGCGTACAAGATGATGCTATGTGAGCCATCTGTTAAGATTATTAGAGTAGTGTTCCCAGTTATGGTAACATTTGGATTGTTGTCTAAGCTATAGCCAATCCATGATGTTGGCTCGTTTACTGTGAACTCCAAGGGAACAGCCCGTGTTGTGTAAGTTGTGTTGGCTGGTGAAGTTAGGGTCATGAGCGGATGTGATGTATCTTCTATTCCTGTAAAGATGGTGAAGTGAGTAACGTTTGCCCAAACGTAGTCTGCCGTCGTGTTGACTCCTGAATTCGGTACCAGACTCCAATCATTCAGCGTGGCATTCCAATAATGCATTCTCAAAGTGGATTCTTCAACAGTCAATTTGCTTTCATCATACTGAACTGTGATGTAGGCCCATTCGAACGGTGCATTTGCTGTAATGTTCAGGAAGATTCCTATCGAACCTTCGGTTCCTCCGATCTCGAAATTAGGGTCTGAGACATTCTCTATGCGTATAAATATTGGCGTGGATGCTTTCACGGTTACATCTGTGCCCAAGGTTGAGTTTGAAAATTTTGACGTTAGTGTTAAGGGTAGCCAGTCGCCTCCCAGTGTGATGTTTCCGCCTGAGTTGTACGGTAATCCAGTGTCTCCTAAGCCATCTCCGTCATTATCGACCCCACTATAGTCGCTCCAGTAGTTTCCACCTAAGTATGGTTTTCCAACAATGTTAGGGGACAACAGTCTAGTGGTGTTCCAATCAGATGTGAATGGCATTCTACCAAGCGAGTCAGTCTTAATCAACCAAACGTCTTCGTAACCAGCACCATAGGAGGTGGTTGTACCCGCCATTACATATCCACGATCAGGTTTAGTTTGAACCACAGAATAAGCACAGTCAGTGAATGCTCCTTCATACGTCTGGTTCCACTCCATGGTTCCAGACGCATCAGTCTTAACCAGCCAAAAATCACCGCTAACATCATAGAGGTAAGTTACACCTGCCATTGCATATCCATGATCATCTGTTTGAACCATAGAAAGAGCAACATCAGTGAGTGATCCTCCGTATGTCTTATTCCACACGTGGTTACCATCGGCATCAGTCTTAACAAGCCAGAAATCGTATTCGCCAGCACCAAAAGACCAAGTGCTACCCGCTATTGCATATCCACCATCAACCGTCTCAACCAAACCCCAGGCTTCATCCCAGCCTGTTCCTCCAAAGGTTTTGTTCCATAAGTGGTTGCCTGCAGAATCAGTCTTAACCAGCCAAAAGTCTTGGTAACCGGCACCATATGAGTAGGTCGTACCTGCTATTGCGTATCCGCCGTCAGGTTCAGGTCCAGTTTGAACCACTGATAGGGCAGCGTCATAGGCTGTTCCTCCATACGTCTTGTTCCATAAGTGGTTGCCTGCAGAATCAGTCTTAACCAGCCAAAAATCAAATTCGCCAGCACCAAAAGACCAAGTACCGCCCGCAATTGCGTATCCGCCGTCAGGTTCAGTTTGAACCACAGAATAAGCAGCGTCAAAGCTCGCTCCTCCGTATGTCTTGTTCCACTCTTCGTTTCCACTCGCATCAGTCTTAACCAGCCAAAAATCGCTGGCAACACCATAGGAATTAGTTGCACCTACTATTGCGTATCCGCCGTCAGGTTCAGTTTGAACCACAGAATAAGCATGGTCATTACTTGTTCCTCCGTATGTCTTGTTCCACTCCATGGTTCCAGACGCATCAGTCTTAACCAGCCAAAAATCGCCGCTAGGACCATAGGAGTATGTTGTGCCTGCTATTGCATATCCACCATCATCAGTTTGAATCATGGACCCTACAAGGTCCAAATCTGATCCGCCAAACGTTTTGTTTATTCTTGTGTTTTCAATTTCCCATACATTGGTCTGGAGGTTTGAAAAGAAGTTGTTATAGATTTTACCCTTTTCCGTGCGGTTAAATGCGATTCCGATATTGTTGTCTGAAATTGCGTTCCCTATGACTGTGTTGTTTTCGGATGAAGCGAGGAGAATTCCAACATTGTAATTGTGAACATTACAGTTCCTTATGGTTACGTTGTCGAATCCCGGGTTGTATATGCCGGTGCCTGAGCCTGTTCCGTTTAGCGTGAGCCCGTTGCAGTCCAGTTCTATGTTAGACGCGTTAACTATTATGACGCCCCTGTCACTGGTGTCTTCGATGTTGTGCCACACAGGCCCGAGGGTTGTACTTGAGTTAACGTAGTAATCGTCGCCATCAATAAACGCTTCATCTACAGTACCATCACAGTCATTGTCTAATCCATCATCATTGATTTCAACTGCATCGGGATTTATGGCGGAGTTATCGTCATCGCAGTCCACATCAGTGAAGAAACTATCCCCATCATAGTCGATAGGCGTTCGGAGAGGCTCCACTAGTCCGGTTGAAGGCCAACCGTTAGTGATAAGGAGTTGAAACTCGTCCACCCGTGCAAATTCGGGATCGACATACATAAACGGGTCTCCGAGAGCCTGTGAGTGACCAGTCCCACTGAGCGCTTCTTCGCCCTTTCTTACTACAGTGACTCTCGTGCTGGCGTGGACGGTGATAAAAATAGTATTGGGGGTCTCAACTTCGAAGCTCAGTGTCCCTTCAGGCGATGCTGGAATATCGTAGATATGTGCCTCGTAATCGGTGAATTTACAATTCAGACCCCGGTCATCATGAATACACCTAACGTATTGCCCATAATCGTATTGGCCATCCTGCTTATACTTGAGCCATATCGCGGCGTGAGCGTATGACCCGGTTTCCCGAAGCTCCCCGTCGAGATAATAAGTCGGATTGGAGGCAGATACACTCATGCGATAGTCGATCTTAATTGGAACGCGATCGCTAATACTTGGATCGTCCTTCCTGGCAATAGTATATCGCATGTCACTAACTGTTGCGTCAGACGCGGCAGACAGGTCGATTCCTACAAAGTCGAATCCGAGGAGATTGTGATAAGTCTCAGCCACTGCCATAGGTTCGATTCCGTCTCCGTAATAGACAGCCGCCGCCCTAACGTAACTGTGAACACTGTCGATATAATCCTCCATGCCACTCACTGTCGACCAGAGCCCAGAACCAAACAATGGCTCATAGACTCCAGTACCAGGGTTAGTCTCAAGTTTTGAATTGATCACGATTGCGCGTGCAGGGAAAATCGATGAATTGGCAAAAATGAGACTAACCAACAACAGAGTGAGTAGGACAGGGAGCGCCCGCCGCTGCTTGAATTCCAGAGTGTGAGGGCGAACAAGCCGCATCAACTTACGCCTAAAATCCTTCTGTTTTACCAAAGAAGCGAAGGAACAAAGAGACATAATGATCAGCATAGGTGGACCAATTGCTTTGAAACTCTGCAGAAACATTTGCAAAGATTGAAGCATCTGCGAGATAGGTATAGTGAAGAAACCCATGGTTACCATTGTAAGGCCACCTAACAACTTCATTGAGCGCTTGCTCCTGCTGCTCCATTCTCTAACCTTTCTCGTGGAGAACAGGTTTGAGTAGATAAGCAAAGAGATCAGTAGAAGTGGCAGAACAAAAATCAAGCTGTAATAGGCCAACAGCGGAATCGTCTGAAGCCTCGTGGCGGTATTCGCCAACTGCCCCAGGATGAACAGGTAAGGTCCACCGGTACATGGTAATTCGAAGCAGGCAGCAGCGAAGCCTACTGCGAAAGCCCCCACGGGGCTAGTAACGCCTTTGAGCAGTCTAGTGAGCAGCGGCTTCAACGACCGTGGAACCTCCATCACGAACCCGCCTTTACCATACCAGAAAACGTCTTTGAAATAGAAGATTCCTGCCAAGATAGCGATGAGTCCAGCCAGTAGACTGAATGTGCCCGAGAAACCAGCCTGCTGTACGATTGAGAGCACTCCGAGCCCAAACAAAAAATAGGCAAGGAAGACAGCGAGACAGAAGCTTAAGCCTACTTTCAGAGCTCTCTTTCTATGGTCAGCTCCAAGCACCCTTGCACCTATCAGGAACACTAGGATGGCGATGGAGCAAGGACTGATAGAGTCCACCAAAGCAGCAACTGTGACAGCCCAGATGGAGGGTCCTGCAACTGCATAGACATCGGTCTGACACGAGTCCACGGGAAGGTCAGCATCTGAAACCGTAACCAACGTACCTTCCTTCAATGCTTTCTCAACGGTTTCTTCAAACCCTTCAAGAATCGGCGCGTCACCGACAAAGTGGAAGTCAGAGACGAACACTGCAGGAACACCTCTGGTCTCCAACGTAAGACCGTGCTCGGCTGAGTACTCGTCAAACAGTGCTATTGCGCTTCGATTGTTGTAGATGTCAAACCTGTGCAGAGCCAGGTTATACTTCTGCTCCATCTCAACGAGAAAGGGCTCAACTCTTGCGCAGTGGGGACACCCGTCACCATAAAAATAATACACGTCCAAACTTTTCCCGTAGGCGGGGCCAGAAATGCCTTTCAATTCCGAAGATGATTCATTTCCCCCGCCAACAAACAGGGAAACAACAAACAGAGCGGACAAGAACAATGGCACATAAAACAACTTCCTCAAATCCCAGCACCTTCCCTGATTACTGTCGAGTCTAACTGTATATAACGCTTGTGAAGAAATGTTCTATTGATGCAGAAACGGACCTCTTATTAGTTATTAAAATTCATTCTGCGGCGCGCGCGTCCACAATCTCATATAGAGAAATGAAAAATCGAACGATTTTCTAATATCAGAGCAATTTTGGAAAACCACTGTCACGCGCATAACTTACCATGTGCCCTTGATTGCTGTTACGAAGTCTACTTGTACATGTAAAGCACTACTGCAGCAACTATGAAAAAGGCTCCTAACGATTCAAGCGCTGCCAAGAGCCAAAGACTCCATTCAAGCCCTATTAACATTTGGAGGATAGGAGTAAGAACCAATGTTCCTCCAGCGGCTCCGAACGCACCAATAAGGCGATTATGAGTATTCTTCCTTTTCATGATGTTTTTTATGAACGTACTTCTATTAAAATCTGTATCCTTTTTACAGGAAACTTGCCATTTGTTGTACAACTAATTCGAATACAGCTATTCTTGTATGCATGAACACAAGAAAACACATTAGAACCAAAAAAAGAGGGGTTCTGAGGGTTGCATTATATGCTTGTGTATCGATTAAAGCATAACTGCTTTCATGTTGTAACCGTTGATTTCGAAAACGAGCCATCGAACATCCTTGAAGTCATTGGGTAGTAGAAATTCGAGGCGGATGTTTTCTTCAGGAGCTAAGTTGACTCTCGTATCATCGTCGGAAGACAACTCTGAAGTCACTGAGCCGAGTCCTGAATGTTGAGCGGTAACTAAAGTAGATTCGAGGCGATTAAATTCGGAGTCTATAGCATATAGCTTGATGCAGTCTATGTGGCTTGTGAATTCGTCAAGTTCTTTCAACTTGAGATGGACAATTCTTCCAGAAGCCTCTGCAAAACTCAACATGTAGTGCAAAGTCACGTCTGAATCGCTATGAATATTCAGGAAGCTCTCCTCAACGAACTCGTTGCCGTTCCAAGAGAAAATCGTTGGACAACCCCCTCCGCCTCCCCCGCCTCCCGGTGGTGGAGGAGGAGGTGGACTTGGATTTCCTCTTGCGATGGCATCGTAGAAGGTTACCGAACCTACACGAAGATATCCATAAACTAGGAACCCGCCCATCATGAACTCTATGGCCAAAATAGGGCTGAGTGCAACAAGGGCAGCGATGGTCCAACAGTTGCCGAGAACCCATTGTAGAAACGCATTGCTAACCCACCACCAAATGCAGCTTTGCTCGTCAAGCCAAAGCTCAGCAAGAACCCATCCTAAGACTACTCCAGCTACGGCACCAGCGACTGCTCCTACAATTGCGCCAGGTCCATCTCCAGCTACAGCGCCAATTGTGGCGCCTATCGCAGCTCCAATAATACTAGGTCCTCCTCTGGCCAGTGTTATAGAAGAGTCACGATCGATTTGAAAGTGCGATAACCTAGAGCCGACAATCGACCAACAGCTGAATGGAGAAATCGTATAGTAATCTCTGTCCGGATGTGGATATTTGATATACTGACCTGAACCGACGAAGTAGACACTATCCCACCAATAATACGTGTTAGCTTGTACGACAGGCAGAAACGACGCACATACAATGAAAAACATCAGCGAAATTGCAATTGCAGTAGAATACTTCTTCATTATTTTTCCTCCCCGTTTTAATTGTCTATGTGATGAGTTTATAAATTTTTGCATACAAGTTGTCTATTGAGTGGATCCATAAAGGCTGTTACACTAGTCCTGACAACTATTTAAAAAGCACTTAACAACTAACAAGCCAACCATTCCCAACCCCACCCACCCATCTAAAACTTCCTCCGAAATCTAACATCTCCCAAAATTTTCCTAAAATTTCCTAACAAATTCTTACAAAATTTTTACTGAACTTTCTCTCGCGCGCGTAACTGCTATGACCCCTCCACCAGATAGAAGTTTTTAGGTGCGCAAATCATAAAAGCTGAACAACCATATCATGTGATGATGAACCATGAGTAGGAAGCTTCTGTTGTGTACGAGTTTGGTGATTGTTCTGGTGTGCATGTTGGGTTTCTCAACTGAAGTTCAGCAAGCAAAGGCCCAGGTTACATTTTATATAAGAGCCGACGGAAGTATCGATCCGCCAACAGCACCAATCTCCACCTTCGACAGCCTAACCTACACCTTCACGGGCAACATCTTCAATCCAATTGTTATTGAGAGGGACAACATCACAATTGATGGATCAGGGCACATCCTTCAAGGACCTGGACCTGGACCCTATTACGCAATGAACCTGACTGAAAGATACAACGTGACCGTCAAAAAGACGATAATCGAGAATTTCGGCATGGGAATCTATGTTGTAGACTCCTCAAAGATCACCATATTGCAGAACATAGTTCGGAACAACGCTGCGACAGGTGTCTATATTTACCGATCTTCCAACTGCAATGTGATTGACAACAAACTAATCAATGACGGGCGAGGTCTCGGGGTTTACTTGTTTTCAGGTTATAACACTATTTCAGGAAACCTAGTCAAAGATAACTCCGAGCGTGGTATGTATCTCAACGCACGAAGCAACCTGTATTACGGTAACAACTTCATAAACAACACAGTGCACGTTCTTTATACAACAATCTACTCCGAAGACTTTTGGGATAATGGGGTGGAAGGAAACTATTGGGACAATTACACAGGGCATGATCTAGACAGTGATGGAATTGGAGACTCATCCCACCGTATTGACGTGAACAACCGAGACTTTCACCCGTTGATGGGCATGTTTTCAGGCTTCCAAGCAACTCAAGAACACCGCATTGAAACTGTCAGCAACTCCACTCTATCTGATTTTAAGTTCAACAGCACTGCCCTGAGTTACAACGTTACTGGAGCTCATGCAACAGCTGGCTTTTGCAGAGTCAAGATTCCAGCAGCTTTGATGAATATAACTTACAGGGTGTTTGTGAACAGCACAGAAATACTACCCCCACCCGAACCTTTACCGTGCTCCACAAGCACCCACAACTACCTCTACTTCACCTACAACCATTCGACACAAGAAGTAATAATAATCCCAGAGTTTTCATCACTAATTATTATATCACTATTCATGATAGTATCAATTTTAGTTATCACTATTCACAAGGTAACGAAGAGAAGCACGCAACATTTTGAAAAAACAACGATTCATACAAAATGCTTGACGAATGCTGGAAAATGTGCGTGCGCACTTTTTCAAGACCAGACCAAGTGAAAAACGAAATTACGTCACTCTTTTATTTTGCCTTGCGCGGCGTCGGGATGTTAAGACCACGAGTAGTGTCGATATCATGAAGAGGGGAAGAAGGAGGAATATCGGTACTTTTGGAATAATGAAGCCTTCGAGGCTTAACTGCGTGCGAACTTCTATTTTAGACCTTCCCCATTTCTTGGCATGATAATGGTGAATTGAGCTCCTTCATGATGCTTACCAGTTTCTCGAATGTCCCAGCCATAAACGTCGCAAATCTTCCTTATTAAGTAAAGCCCGTATCCTGTGTCACTTCCGTATCCTTCGTCAAAGATTCTTTCTTTCTCCGATTTGGAAATGCCTACACCATCATCCTCATAAATCAGCATGCGGTGCTCTCCAGTCTCCTTGTAATATATTCTAATCTGACTGACTTTCACCCCATGTTTAAGTGAGTTGTCGATTAAATTATAAAAGAGCTGTCTCAGCAACGTATCTGCCAAAACCACTAATCCATGGCAATCATTAACTATCTCAACATCATTCATGTTCGAAAGGATGGAGATTGCGCTGTCAATACTTTTTCCCACATCAGTAGGAGCCATTTTTTCGACTCCTAGGTTCTCGTAGTCCCTTGCGAAATCGAAAATTCCCTCTACCTGCCGAACGGAAGATTCAATTTCCTCCAAATACTTGAAAATTTGACGGTTAGTCGTGTGTTTCTTTGCCAAATATGCGTTGCCTATTATTACTAATAGTTTGTTTCGAACATCGTGCCTAGTCAGGTTTCCAACAACGTGTAGCTTTTCTTCCATCTTCTTTCTGTTAGATATGTCGCGGAACACGACAAGGTCTGCAGGTTTGCCTTTGTATTCTATCTTTGATGCATTCAATTCGTATGGTATTACTCTACCTTTCTTTGTGAGCACTTCAACCTCGTAAGGAGGCATGTGTAAACCAAGCATCCGTTTCGCTAAATTTTTCATCATAATTGCCTTGCTCTTCCTTGTTGCAATCTTTGTTCTCAAAAAATTCTTTTCAAGAAGCTCATCTCTTTTGAACCCTGTCACTTCTTCTACTTTTTTTGTGATTTCCAATATTGTCCCTTTCTTATCCACGATAGCTACTGGATCGGCCATTAGGTTGAATAATGCCTGAAAATGTTTTCTTGACTCCCTCAATTCCTCCTCAGTTTTTTCTTGGGCTGTAATATCTTTGTACAAAGCCACGTGACCTACAAGCTTGCCTTCAACAGTCAGCGGAGCAGCAGAAATGGATACTGGAATTAGATCTCCATTCTTTCTTCTTCTAATGGTGTTATAGTAAACGTATCCACTTTCAGCTTTTTTGTCCAGCATCCTTGCCTCTTCAATCTTGTCTTCGGGCACTATGATATTGTCAATTCGCTTGCCTTTGATTTCTCCTAAAGAATATCCGAAGAGCTGAGCGAAACGAGGATTGACATCTAATATTTGAAAGTTTGAATCCACATATATGGCAGCCTCAGGATTACCAATGAACAATCGTTCAAATTTTTCCTTGTTCTCTACAAGCGCTTTTTCTGCCTTCTTATGTTCGCTGACATTTATTATCTCGGCTACAGTTTGTACTCTACCTTGACTATTACGAATAGTGGCGGCCTTCATCTCTACCCTAATTCTCTCTCCATTCTTACAAACCATTTCAAATTCGTATGTTGAGGGCACATTTTCGCCTTTCTGCCGACGAATATACCTGTCCTGAACGAGAGACTTGTTGGTACCATGAAGAAACTTTCTAAAATCCTGCCCAACCATTTCATCTCTTGAGTAGCCAAGGAGGTGAGTGATTTGATCGTTGATGTACTCAATTTTGAAATCGTCGTCTACAATTCCTATGCCATCATGACTGTTCTCAACAATGGACCGAAAACGCTCTTCACTCTCCTGCAGTGCAATCTCATATCTCTTACGCTCAGTGATGTCAGTCACTATCCCAAGAATGGCGTTTTCTCCATTGAATTTTATCAACTTCGTCGTGATAATTGCCTCTATTCTTTTGCCTTCTTTGGTGATAAGGGTATATTCATATGGAGCCACCTCCTCACCTTTCATGTGTCTTTTGAAGGCTGCGGTTACAATCTCTCTGCTCTCTGGAGCAATTAATGTAAAAAAATCAAAATCAGAGTAATACTTTTTCTTAGAGTACCCCATGACCATTGTGCATTTATCGTTAGCATAAACTATTTTCCCATCCTTATTGATAAAAATCATGTTAGGGGATTTTTCTGCAAGATTTCTGAATTTTTCTTCGGATTCCTTAATTCTTCTCTCTGCTCTTTTTCTTCTTACAGCTTGATTGATGCTATGGGCGAGTTCGTAGTAAACTGCTTCAGGGCAACCGTTCTTATTGACATATTGATCGGCCCCTAAATTTAATGCTTCAATGACCACCTCCTCTCTTCCTTTCCCAGTGAATATAATGAACAGAACATCGTCTCCATTGTCTCTAAGTTCTTTTAAGAACACTAGACCACTCTTAACTGGCATCATGTAGTCGCAAATGATGACATCGTAAGATTTCTTCTCCATCTTTTTCTGCGCTTCTTCAACAGATGATGCAGTGTCCACCAGAAAGTTGCCTTCCATTTCCAGACATTGCTTGGCGATTTTCAATAAACTCAGTTCATCATCTACGTGTAGGACTAGAATTGGCTCCTTGTTTAGATTGACAACAATAGGCGTTGCCGAATGCGTGATGGATTCCATCATCTGAACCAACTTTTATTCATTATAACCTTGGCATGTAAATGGTATATTTCAAGGAGAACCGAGTTAAACGTTGTGAACAAGCAATCAATATTCAAAGCTACATACACATAAACTTCTGAAAATTGTTGCTTAACCATTCTTCTGGTGAAGCAATGGTTGTTGAGCTTAGCGTATTGATAGAGACAATTGAGAACTCTTAGGAAGTTTTCGCACGCGCAGAGTACCGAATAATCTATTACTTATGTCGCAGAGAGAAATAGTATTTAGATACGTGGTGGTTGACATGGATAAGGAAAAGTTTCTCAAGTTTCTCAAGGAAACAAAGCGAACTAAGCCAAATCCAAAGAGCCAGATTGGTCATGTTAGACTACTTGAGGATTTTCTACAAAGAGAAGAAGGCAACAAACCTCTAGAAGCAGCAACGTCCAAAGATCTCAGAGAATTTGCTGCATGGAAACAGATGTCTCCAGCCACAGCTGCCCACGCATTAATTAATGGGATTCGCAACTACTACCGCTTCCTTTCTAAAGAAGATCTGGTGAAGACGACGGGCGAATTATACGCCGAATACTGTGAACACCAACGGCAGACAAGCAAGCGCACGTGGACTGAGCGATGGCTTATCGATATGATGAAAGGGCTAGATGAACACGTCGATGAAGAAACACGAACCAAGCTAATGCATCTGTGTGGTCAGACATGTTTCAATACTCCATGGCATCAAGCAGAATTCAAGAGGTGGAAAACACTCCATAAACATTCAAAGGATCTTGATGACTTCCTAGACAAGCTTGAAAAGGCGAATCCCAACTGGTTTAAGCGAGAAGGGAAAGTTATCCATGCTACTTTCGAATTTCTAGATGGGTGTGTGTGTCCAGTCATCAAGAAGATTCCTCATGATAGTTTGTCTGGAACTTGGTGCCTTTGTTCCGCCGGACTGCACAAGGCTCTGTTTGAAGAAACTTTGGGTCGTCCCGTAGATGTAGTCTTGGAAGAGTCAAGGCGAACCGGTGCTGATAAGTGCAAGTTTCGAATTACACTATGAGAATCAGAGCTTTGAACCCGGGACAAACGGAGATGTCACCCGGTACCCGCGAATTCCCTAATTTCTGGTAGAATTATGGCCAGAAGTGGCTGAGGTAAGGTGGTTTAGCCCAGGGTGGAGATATCTCCTGCATTATCCTCTTTTTTGGGGTCTCTTCTGCCTCTGCGGGATTCCTGAGCTGATCATTCCTAGAACTATGAAGAGTCCTCCTATGGTCCTGTGGAATACTATAGGTTCACTCCCCAAAGTCCATGCGAACAACCCAGCGAAGACCGGCTCAAGTGTAAGTATCAAAGAGACTCGGAATGGTTTCGTGATCTTCTGCGCTACAACTTGAATAACAAAGGCAGACAATGTTGGGAGAAGTGCAAGAAACACGATCATCCCAGTAGTTTTTGTCCCAATGACTGAGAAATCTAGACCGATGACTGCACCTATTAGCAGGCTTACTGCGCCTACAAATAAGAATTGTTGCAAACTGAGGAGGTAAGGATCATCACCCTCCTTAATGTACTTATCAAGAACTAGAATGTGAAGGGCATAAGTTGCTGCGGCAACAAGTGTAAAGAGGTCACCCCCGTTAATATCTGTTAGTCCCCCTGTTAGCATCCATAGCCCCAAAAGACACACGGCGGTTGCAACCACGTCAGTTAGCGCAGGCATTTTTCTGAAAAGAATTAGGGAGAATATTGGCACGAAGGCTACAAAGAGGCCCGTGATAAATCCTGAATTCGAGGCTGTCGTAATACCAAGCCCGATAGTTTGAGAGACATACAAAAGCCATAGGACAAACCCGGCAAGAAGCCCATGTCTCACGTTTCTATACAACTGTTTTCTTGCGGCCAGACAGAATACACCAAGTACGGCTGCTGCGAGGATAAAGCGGTAGCCTACCAAGACTATTGGATCGACGTTCTGCAACACATCTTTTACGATGAAAAAAGTTGCTCCCCAAATCGCTGCTGAATAGAATAAACCAAGCTCGGACAGCAACTTTGCATGTTTAGGTATATTGTTCATAGATTATCTAGAGGCCATTCAGTTACTATAAATGCTATTCCAGCTCAGAGAAGGAAGCGTGCCAACTTATAGAGGCTGGTTTCGAATACTTTACTGATTGATGCGCACGCATACAAAACCCTGTTTCATCCATTAAGGTATAAAAGCGACTTGCCTGTCCTAATTGTTTTGGTTAGTCGTTTTTGCCGTTGGTTGGCTTACGAACCTAGGCTTTTCGTCCGTCAGGCTGGTTGAATAAAATTTCTAACCCAACCAATTCGGCTCAGAGACTCTTTTATGGGTCGCCTGTGCTGTAGTACAGGAGGTGAATAAAGAATGAAGATGAAGTACCGTGTTCATAGATTCGACATTGATATGACTAGAGACCAGAGGGAGCTAGAACAATTCTTAAACAATCTGGAAGGCGAGGTTGTAGCAATCATCCCAAGTGTTAATCCAAAGTTCACAGCCGGAGGGATGGGCGCCAAGGTGAACTTCCTGTTAATCGTGGAAAAGAACAAGAACGACTAAGCTGACTCCTAACTTCCATACACTCCTCCATGACCCATCCCACAAACATCGAAGTAGGAGGAAACGCTTAAGATTTGGTCGGGGTTGGTTAGAATAAATTTTGGTTCCTAGCATTTAGCAAGTGCGACTAAATTCCAGGGAAATCAAACTGGAGTCCTCATTCTTGAAACGATAACTTGATCCAACATGATTGTGATTCATAGAGAAAAACTGGAATATTAAATTGATAGAGGTTAACCTAAACTCTGCGCTCACTATAATTACTCATTCAGTAGCTTTGCGTGTGCGCACGCACAAAGTTTACTTAACAACCACTAAACAACTCCACAAACACCACCAAAAATCAATACGCACACTGATTTTTCAAGAAGATATAAAAAAGAAGAATTTATGGCTCCTTGATTTTCCATGCGTGCAGAATAATCCACCTTTCGGAATGTGTCACCCATGGAAGCGAGGCTAATATCGAATAAGTCTATTGAACCAACCAGTGAAAACAGCCATGCAACACGCGCGCGACCCATCAAAAACTAGAAATGCGTTGAAAGGAATTGCTATAGCCCTTACAGTTTTCACCTTCTTCTGCATAATGTCCCGAATCGATTACATCGTACATAGCCACTTGTACAAATTCGGCCTCCAATTCTCATATGAATGGGCTACTGAATATTGGATCCTATACACATTCGTGTACGTAATTTTCTCCTTAGCAATTGGACTAATGTTCTGGTTAGGCTCCCACAGAACTCTTAGAGACTGCAAAATTTCAATTGCGATAGTTGCCACCGTGGTCCTCCTCACAATAGGAGGTCTACAAGACCTCCTGTTTTTTGTGCTGTGGGCTGGAGGTCTGCCTCTTCCTAATGTTGTTTGGTGGTGGAATCCATTACATCACA
>Ga0209427_10004529_pt1 | contig 16065 bp, 16 predicted proteins | sample DeeMarSWOR136_30_FD_187465 | JGI IMG/M metagenome (GOLD analysis project Ga0209427, IMG submission 187465) | Marine sediment microbial communities from White Oak River estuary, North Carolina - WOR-1-36_30 (SPAdes) (version 2) | ecosystem: Environmental > Aquatic > Marine > Intertidal zone >...
TGCTAGCTAGCTTTCGTAGGCCATGTTACCCCATTGTATTCTAAAAACATAAATTTAAGCCCCGTAACTTACACTAGTGAGGTTGCGGGCATGGTAAGGGGTGCTTCAAAATGGGTTGTCTACATCGTTGCTGCTGCGCTTATACTCCTTGGAGGCCTTTTCCTGATGGCCTCCTTTCCACCCCACGAAAATAGGCTGCCGGTTGGCCTTGCCTTCATCGCCGTTGCCATTGTCCTCCTTTACTTTTCCCGGGAGAAGAAGCCCATCGAGATTCGGCAGACCGTGACGGTCTCGGGTCCGATCAAGGTGAAGGCGATTCATTGCCCCAACTGCGGTGCAAGCTTGGATGTGCAGAAGATGATGGTGGTTGATGGCCGGCCCTTCATGAGTTGTGAATACTGCGGGAACAAGTTTGAGGTGACCGAGGAGCCTACATGGTGATGAGGGGTACGTACAAGATCAGCCTGCTCTTGCTCGTTGTAGCCGTAACGGCTGCTCTCCCGCCCAGTATTGTGGCCTTCACTCCCCGCGATGCGGCCGCGATTCAGTATCGTATCGATAAGGAATGGGCTGTGATCTGGATCAAGGACGATGCTTCCATCGACCTCCTCTATAACATCACGATCACCTACGAGTCGTCTGCCCTCGGATACCTTACCCTAGGGCTTCCCGCCCGAGGCTTCACTATTGTTTCGGTGAAGAACCTGGTAGGTACCAGCTTGAGCTACGACGACGTGAGCAGCGGCAGCTTCTACGCCGTCGAGGTCTATTTCGGTCATCCGATGAGTCCGGGGGACCGTGACACGGTTCTCCTCGTCGCGACGGTGCCCAACATGTGTTTCCCCGACGAGATGAATCCCGGGTACGTGGGCATGCAGTTTATGCCCACCTACTTCGATGCGTGGACGACGGATCTTCGGGTCGCCATTGTGCCCCCGGCGGGGGTTACGGCGGACACCATCAAAACGTCGGAGACGGCGTTCTTCACGACCGTCGACGGGGACTTCGCGGTCTACTGGGAGCGCAGCAACCTAGCCCCAAACACGAAGGTAACCTTCGGCGTCTCCGTCCCAGAAGAGTACGTGACCCTTCCGTCGCCAGGTCCAAGCATCTGGTTCTACCTCGCTCCTCTCTTCATTATCGGAGCGGTCGTTGTCGTCATCATCGCCATTCGACGTCGACGGATGGCCTATGAGAAGCCCAAGGTCATGATTGAGGCGTTAGGCCCGAGGAGGGGGTTGACCTCTGTTGAGGCCGCGGTGGTCGTCGGTGTCCCGCCCGTGAAGGTTCTGACCATGATTCTTTTCGGCCTCTTGCTGAAGGGACTTGTGGTTATTGAGGAAGTCGCGCCCCTGGTCAAAGTGAGACAAATGGACGCGGTGACTCCGGATGAAAAAGCGCCGCGGCAGCGGTACTACGAAATCGACTTTCTCCGCGTCATCGAACCGGATGGTTCACTGAACGAACAGCGGCTGGCTCGAACCTACCTCAGCCTCCGCGACAATGTAGACCGGAAGATGCGCGGCTACGCCCGTGCTGACACCGTCAACTATTACAAGGCCATCGTCGACAAGGCGTGGACCCAAGTGACCCGAGCCGCCACGCCCCAGCTTCAAGCGTCGGCGATTGAGGAGAATATCCAGTGGCTCCTCGTCGACGAGAACTACGGCGACAAGTTCAAGACCGCGTTTCCCCCCGGCCTCATGATCCTTCCCCGTCCAAGCTGGTTCTGGTACTGGTACGGGCCCGCCTTTCCCCGCGGGGCGGCGACGCCCACTCCAACCGCGAGGCCCACCCCCTCGCCCGGAGATGTCCAACCCCTTCCCGTGCAAGAGTTTGCTGACCGCGTCGTGTCGGGACTGGAGCGTGCGACGAATCATATCGTCAAGGATGTGGAGAACTTTGCCAACCGCCTCATCCCCTCTTCCCGGTCTACCCAGTCCTCGGAGCCGGTGCGGGGGCGGTCGAGCTGTGTCTGCGCCTGCGCCCATTGCGCCTGTGCGTGTGCCTGTGTTTCCTGCGCCTGTGCCTGTGCTGGTGGAGGAGCCCGATAGCCATGAAGGCCTTTAAACGCCTCTTTCCGACGAGGGTTAAGACGGGGATGTACCATTATCGCGCCACGGGAAAGTGGCAGGGTCTCCGGTTACACCTTCGGATTGAAGCCGATGGCCGAGGGGTGCTCATTATCAACGCCTCCCGCGTGCTCTTCCTGAACCGGACGGCCGCGGAGCACGTTTACCATTTTGTTACGGGGAAGACGGAGGCCGAGGCGGCTGCCGCCATTCACAAGGTCTTCAACGTCGGGTATGACGACGCGTTGAACGATCATCAGGACCTTCTCTTCATCATCAACACCTTTGCGAAGACGAGTGACGTCTGCCCCGTGTCCTACTTGGGCGTTGAAAAACTGGAGCCCTTTACAACGGAGTTATCCGCCCCCTACCGGATGGATCTGGCCTTAACCTATCAGTGTAACAACCAATGCCTTCACTGTTATGCCGGGGGACCGCGGGAGACGAAAGAGCTGGACACTGAGAGCTGGTTCAGGGTGATTGACCGCGTCTTTGACCTGGGCATCCCCCACGTCGTGTTCACGGGGGGGGAGCCCACCCTCCGGGACGATCTGCCGCAACTGGTTCGCTACGCCGAGGAGAAGGGGTTGGTGAGCGGCCTCGTGACGAATGGGCGGCGGCTGAAGGACGCGCAGTACGTGGATGAGTTGGTTCAGGCCGGGATTGACCACATGCAGATCACCCTCGAATCCCACGATGCGGCGGTTCATGATCGGATTACGGGCGTGGCGGGGAGTTGGCGGGAGACGGTGCAAGGCTTAAAGAACGCCATTGCCACCCCGGTCTACACCCTCACCAACACCACTCTGAACCAATACAACGTCGACGACGTCGTCGAAACCATCAAGTTCGTTCACGACCTCGGCCTCACCCAGTTTGCGTGTAACAGTTACATCTATTCGGGGAAGCGGCCCGAGGCGGCTCAGGCGTTTGCCCTCGACGAAGCGAGCTTGGAGCCCGTGCTCCGCAAGATCCGGGACTACGCGGATATGTTGGGCATGGAGTTCCTCTGGTACACGCCGACCCAGTACTGCGTCCTAAATCCCCTGGAATTGGGGCTGGGGATCAAGAGTTGTAGTGCGTGTCGGATCAGTATGTGTGTCGAGCCGACGGGCGACGTGATTCCCTGTCAGAGCTATTTCACGCCCCTGGGCAACATCCTCGACGACCCGTGGGAAACGATTTGGCATCACCCGTCATGCGTGGAAATCCGTGAAAGACAGTATGCTCCCGAGAAATGCGTTGGCTGCCCCCAGCTCGATGTATGCGGCGCCGGGTGCCCCTTAAAGCTCCAGCATGACGCTTATATCTGCGGTGGCGTGGCGTCTTAGACCGTGGGCGTCCGCGACGGCGTGGGCTTCTGCTTGTACGCTTCTGGCACGTTCATAACCCGCACGACATTGGTGCTTTTGATCATGTAGACGGGGTTCCCCAAGGGGTCGTACTTGTTGTTGAGGCGCACCACGCCCGCCAACACGAGCTTGACTTTGAGAGTGGTGCCGTCTTTTAGCTTGTAGCTGTTCCAGTCTTCCTTGAGCGCGTCGAAGTCCACTTCTTCCCCGTTCTGAAGGGGCTGTCTTCTCATTCTTCCACCTCTCCTCCAACAAGGCCGCCTTCTACACTAATACTTTATGCTTCAAGAACTCCTGATCGGGTGCGGGTTGTTTATTCCCAAAACAGGGGAAGGTGTCCTCCAAAGGGAAGGCGGGTTGGGAACAACACGTCGAGTAGGTGCATCGCACGTTTTCCGCCCTTTACGTTAACTTGAGGATTGGTCGCAATCTCGCTGATGGTTTTGTAGCCGGTTATCAACGGATTTAAGCACTCTAAGGGGGTATCCAGTTGATAGTCGCTTTCGGTCCCCGTCTCTCTCACGGAGACTTGGCCGTGCGTAATGTCGAATACGGCGGATTGCCCGCCGCTAGCAATCGTTAAGGTGCACTCTATCCCGTGAAGTGCGGAGGCGGAGAGTCGGCGTGTCCATTCTTTCTCCATCGTGGTTAACAGGGGTCCCAGATTGAGAACGCGGGCCATCCCTGCTCCTCCCTCACTTCGGATCCGTATCTCCCCATTTTGGTGGAGGGCGAAGCGCGTGAAGGGGTGGGATGGATGAAGAAGGCAAACGAATTCTTTCAGCTTCTTCTTTTGTGCCGTGTCGAGAAGTCGGTTCCAGATGTCTCTACAGGCTTCTTCGTCTTGAACGCCGATTTCGTGGGCGCATGGGCGCCCCCAGTCGGTTCCCAGAGCGAAATACCCCCTCACGTCCCCCTCTGTATTGATGACCACTTCCAGTGTAACCGTCGAGCTTCTGGGCTTCCACGTCCACATGGTTGGCGCCCTTACTTCGGCGCAGGTTCTCGTGGCTGTATTCTGGTGATAGATGTGGGTAATTTGGGGTACATCGGCTTCTTTGAACGGTCTGCTTTCGTAGGGGCCTGTCTCCACTGACGCGCTTTGTTGAGGCTTTATGACCAGCTCCGTTTTCACCATGGCCGGGGAGTATCCGTAGCGCGGATAGAGCCACGGGATTCCCCATAAGAGGGATAATTCTAAGCCCTGGGTCTGCATGTATTGAATCAGGTTCTTCATGACTGCTGAGCAGTAGCCTTTTCGCTGATGGTCGGGATGGGTGGCGACAGGAGCGACGAGGGCGCCCTTCACGAGGGCGGTGCCTATCCGTATTGGTCGCCGGATGAGCATCGCTATGCCCACGATCGTTCCATCCACCTTTACGACTCGGAGATCGCCCTTCTGGAAGGCGGGGTCTTCCCGGGTGGTGGCCTGGATGATGGTGCTCTCGAGGGTCGAGTGGTTGTTTGCCCTCTCGACCATTTCGCTGATGGCCTCATATTCCTCGGGGTCGGCGGCTTTCACGATCATTTCGCATCGCACCACGGGGGGATTCGCGTAGCGTCAACCGGGGAAGGGTATAGGCGGTGCCTCGCTTTTTGCTTTTCCGCTTTGGCCTTCTGGCACGAGTCCTTCGTTCCGTCTTCCTTGACGCAAGGTCCTGCCTTGCCGCCTTCTCCCGCCTCTTGAGGAACGGGGCCTTCGATGCGGGGTAACAATCACGAGATCCCTCACGGCACGTTCGACGGCGTGTTCTCCGCCTCTTCGCTGAGCGCGTTGCCGTTTATATCATGTTAAAATCTTGCCGTCGTAGATCGACTTGGATGATTCCGCATTTCCTACATCGCGAGGCTCGTAGGATCAAGGATCTCCCTGGAAGCCGGACGTGGTATGGGGCTAAGGGCTCTCCCATCATTTCCGGTCCTGGAAACGGCATGTCCAAGCTGTACGGATGGATGCTTCGACTCCAGTAGATTCCTCGTGGACCGGCTACGTACCCGTTCTCCATCGCATCGCCACATCTTGGACACACCGTCTCGATCGTGGGTTCCGGAGGCGCCTCCACCGGTTTGTCCCAAGACTTTACTATCATACGGTACCGTAGGAGGGGGAAGACGTGACGATATTGGTATACCACGATTAACACCGCCACGAGAAGGAGCACAAAAATCAAGTTTCCGGGGTCCAAAGCCGTGTTCGCCCGTTTTACCCTCTTCAGCCTGTTCTATTAAACTTTTGGAAAGTGATGCGGCTGTGAGACGTGGTCGCTTGCGTGCTTCTATGGGTTCCGTGGCTGCGGTTGCAAGGCGTGTGGGGGCGGGGGCGGTGTGGTTCTGGGGTATGTCTGGATGACCTTTGTGTTGGGGGATGTCCTGGAAAACGGCGTGGTTTCGCGTGGGGGCCGTGGAAACGCAGTATCGCACGGGACGCCTTGGGATATATGGGGCCTCATGGGGCGCGGTGGGGCCTCATGGGGCGGATGTGGGGTGGCAAAGGGCGCGTGTGCTTACGCCTTGACGGAGGGGAACCTTGTGGTGAGCCGTCGGGGGGCGCCCTCGGTTCGGCTTGATGGCCTCGTTTTTCGTGGCTTCGGGGGGTGCCATCCTGTGGGCGTCCTTGTGGGGAGGCCTCGAGGCTGTCGTAGACCCGGGCGCGCTCACCCGTCTCCTTCTATGCCTCTCCGGGGGGCAGAGGCGCCGGGCCCTCGCGTCGCTTGATCCGTCTTGATCGCGGTGTTCCACGGGAGCGGGGGACGTATCGCCGTTGACAGTAGCAGGTTCCGGGAGCGGTGAGCGCCATGGGGGGCGGCGGGACCATGGTCGGCCGCCGGCTGGTCGTCGTTGACGCCCTCTCGCGTGACGTGAACGCTTAGACATTTAAATAATCGGAGTGGCTTAGACAACGGGTTTACCGATTTTTAGAAACGACAAACAGTGGTGACCTGGAGTGACAAGTATAAACGAGCCAAAACTCTGGATCAGTCGAGACTACGTGAAGTGTAGTGGGTGCCGACGATGCGAGATCGCGTGCACCCTGTTCCACGAGGGTCGAATCTGGCCCGAGGCATCGCGGGTCCGGGTCTTCATGCTCATTCCCGGCGTGGAGATCCCGCACCTCTGTGCGCAGTGCCACGACTATCCGTGTGTTTCCAGCTGCCCCGAAACCGCCCTCTCGATCAGCGATGCAACCTCCGCGGTCGTGGTGGACCGGGAGACGTGTACCGCCTGTGGGCTCTGCATCGCGGCCTGTCCGGGGAAGATCCCGCACATCCATCCCCAGGATAAGTACGCGCTCATCTGCGATTTGTGTGCGGGTGACCCTCAGTGCGTCAAGGTGTGCACCGAGGCCGGGTACAATGCCCTGCAGGCGGTGACGGAGCTGAAGTCCTTCTCCCACAAACTCTTCTCGAAGACGCCGCAGCAATTGACGAAGGCCGTCGCCGAGAACCTGTACCTGGATCAGGCCGAGGAGTTGATGTAGCATGGTGGGTGGATACGCGGGGAAATTCATCGACGTTGACCTCGCCACGGAACGCGTTGAGGAGACGCGGTTCTCCGACGAGGTCTTACGCCGCTACGTGGGGGGTCGCGGCCTGGGGTCTCGGATCCTCTGGGATCGCTTGGGCTCCCGATGGGCTGACGTCGATGCCTTGGGCCCCGAGAACCTGTTACTCGTGTTGGCCGGGCCGCTCACGGGGTACTTCCACGGCGCCCGGGTCTGTGTCACGGGGAAGTCGCCGCAAAGTAATGGGATCATCGGGTCCACCGTCGCCGGGGAGTTCCCCGTCGAGCTCAAGTGCGCAGGGTGGGACGGCATCATTGTCTCCGGACGAGCGGAGGCGCCCGTCTACCTCTTCGTCGACAATGAGCGGGTGGAGATCCGGAGCGCCACGCACCTCTGGGGATTAGAGGGCAAGGAGAGCCTCAAGACCATCACGCGGGAGGTCAAGGCCGACCTTGACGCCCGCTACGCCGGCCTGGGGATACAGAAGGAGCCTGCGGTCTTATACATCGGTCCGGCGGGCGAGAACCGGGTGCGGACCGCTGCGGTCATCCAGAAGTGGACGCATGCAGCGGGCTACGGGGGCTATGGCGCGGTCATGGGGTCCAAGCACCTCAAGGCCCTGGTGGCCAAGGGGACGGGGCCGCTGCCTGTGGTTGCTCGACCGGACGAGGTGACGGCGCTCATCGACGAAACGGACCGGTTTGCCTACACCAAGGATCGACTGCGGCGGTGGGGCACCGGGTATGCGGGCTACGAGGTGGGCGCCGATCGAAACTCGGAACCGGTGCGGAACTGGCAGGAGGAGTGGCATGACGAGACGGCCATAGGGGGCGACCAGTTCGACTTACGGTATTGGGTGAAGCGGTACTGGGGCGACTACGGCTGCCCCATCACCTGCATGAAACTCGCCGCCGTCAGGGCCGGGCCCTACAAGGGGGCGATCACCGATAACCCTGACTACGAGTTAGAGGCGTACCTCGGGCCCAACCTCGGCGTCTTCGAACCCAGCGCCATCATTCACCTGAGCTCCCTCATCGAGGACCTGGGCTACTCGGGAATCAATGGCGGCAACATCTTGGCCTTCACCGCCGAACTCTATCAACGCGGCATCTTGACCAAGGCGGACCTTGACGGCCTCGCGGTGGCGTGGGGCGACGTCGACGCCTTCGCCGAGCTCGCGAAACGGATTGCCTATCGAAAGGGGACGTACTTTGACCTCCTGGCGGAAGGGACCTACCGGGCAGCCGTGAAGATCTCGGCGCTTAAGGGGGTAGACGTCCTCCCCTACGCGGTGCACGTGAAGGGGGTGGAAGTCGGGGCGCATGGCACGCGAAGTGGACTGGACTTCACGAAGGACATCTGTTACGCGTGCTCCGTGCAGGGCGGGGACCATACGTCGATCGTCTCCGATGCCTACGATGACATGGACACGGTCTTCCAGGACTCGGCGGTATACTGTAACGTCATCAGCTGGGGCGGGGGCTTAGGCGATCTGCCGTGGCGGTTCCTCCGGGCGGTAACCGGCTGGGATACCACAGAGGACGCGTGGAAGCGCGCCCTCGGCCCTCGGATCATGCACATCCAGCGGGCTGCCGAGCTGTTAGGTGGACCGGACGTCACGTGGCACCCGCCGACGGACGATGATAACCCACCCCGATTCTACGAGCCGTTGCCCTCCGGCCCTCACAAGGGCGCCACGACGGACCGCGCCGTGGTTCAGCGACGCAAGAAGGAATACTACGCCCTGATGGGCTGGGATGACGACGGCATCCCGCAATCCCACGTGCTACAACAACTCGGATTACACGATGTGGACATGGCTCTGGCCGGCCTCCGACGTTAGGGCACCCGTTTTCCCCCCTTTTTTTCCCACCTGAACGGGGAACGCGACCGCTTGTATTGAGAAAGGTTTAACAGAGGCAAGTGTCTAAGCACCATACAGCCGGATGAAGGGGGGTACGTGCCACCTATCCCGAACCTTTAAGAAGACGGCCAGCATGAACAAGTGAAAGGCGAGTTACGGTGTATAAATACGCGACAAACATCCTGAAAAATACCGAGAGCCCCGACCTGAAGGCGCTTGCGAAGCAGAGAAAAATCGCGTGGCGACGACAGCATGCCATCGTGCGCGTGGAACGGCCCTTGCGGCTGACGCGGGCGAGGAGTCTGGGATACAAAGCGAAGCAGGGCTTCGTCGTGGTGCGCGTGCGAGTTCGGCGGGGCGGCTTGCGGAAGACGCGTCCGACCGGGGGACGGCGGCAGCGGCGCCTCGGTGTGACCAAGTTCGTTCCAGCGAAGAGCATGAAGCTGATTGCTGAGGAGCGGGCGGGGAAGGCGTATCAAACCCTTGAAGTCTTAAACTCCTACTGGGTGGGGGAGGACGGGCAGTACAAGTGGTTTGAAGTGATTCTTGTGGACCCCCATCACCCCTCCATCCAGGGGGATGACGATGTCAACTGGATCTGTGACCGTTCCCAGCGGGGCCGGGTTCACCGCGGGTTGACAAGCGCGGGCAAAAAGGTGAGGGGGCTAACCCATTAGTCAACCAGCCTCCATCGCCCACGTCCACGTCTCCGCGTTCATTCACGCCACGGAAGACCCCGATAAAGTGTTGGCCGCGTGTAAGCACGTGTTTCCACAAGCATATGCTGATGCAATCGTCTTCACTCGCAGCGACTTGGTGGGGCACTACGGCAACCCCATCACCCTCGTAAACGCGCGGATATCGGACCAGACCATTATTGAGGCATTTATTGAAGGGTTAGCCCGTAGCCTCAGCGACGTTGACAAGAACGAACTGTCCTCCGAAGTCAACCGGCACCTGGACAAGAAAGGCGCCCTTTACCTGCGTCTGGATAAGCAAGACGCGTTTGTTGGGAAAATACGGCTGGGACGCGGCGATTCGATACGCGTTCAGATAAAGCTGAGAGCCCGAAGACACGTGGACGACGCAATTACTTTTTATCGAAGCCTCGATCTGCTGTGAGGGACGGGGAGCCTTGAGACGATCCCTGAGAAAACGATACGTCGGTTTTCGACTCGTGTCCAGTCGGCCCTATACGCGCCATCAGGTTGTTCGCCTCATCTTTTCCGAGTTATCCACGCTGAAGCCTCCGCGTGACCGTGATACGCGCATACGCCTCATAGCCTACGACGCAGACCAGTCGTGGGGGATCGTGAGGTGTGACCACCGATCCGTTGACCAGATCCGGTGCCTCGTCCGTCATATCAATACGAAGCGTGAAGGACAGCTGGCCCTCCAAATCGTCGGTGTTTCAGGAACCCTAAAGGCGCTGAAACGGAAATTTCTGAGCCCGATCCAATAGCCTCACGCTGCACAATACGAAAAAGCTTTAAATCGCCCAAATACCATCAAATGCGAAGGTAAGGAAGAGGTGAAAAAATAATCATGGCCATGTTTACCGCCCCTGGCGCCTACGACAGGGCGATCACCGTTTTTTCCCCTGATGGACGCTTGTTCCAAGTCGAATACGCCCTTGAAACAGTGAAGCGAGGATCCACTGTGATGGGCATCGCGTGTCCTGAAGGCGTGGTTTTAGCCGCTGAAGAGCGGTCAACCTCGCGATTACAAGACCCCGAGTTCTCTTGGAAGATCTTTCAGATCGATGAACATGTTGGTGCCGCCATATCTGGCCTCAGCTCTGATGCGCGGATCTTAATCAATCAAGCTCGCATTTACGCGCAGGGTAACCGACTGACCTACGACGAGTTAGCGGATATCGAAGTGCTATCGAAGCGGGTCGGGGACATCAAGCAAATGTACACGCAGCACGCGGGGGTCCGCCCCTTCGGCGTCTCCATCATTTTCGGCGGCGTTGACAAGGGCGGCAGTAAAATCCTGCAAACCGATCCGAGCGGCGCGGTCTGGGCGTACAAAGCCGTCTCCGTCGGCTCTGGAAACGAGGCAGTGAAAGAAACCCTGGAACAGAAGTACACGGACGAGTTAACCCTGGACGAGGCCATTCAGCTCGCGGTTGAATGCCTCTCCAAAGTCGTAGAAGGGAAACTTGACCCCGAGAAAATCAAGATTGCCACGATTCCTGCGGACACACGAAAGATGACTCGCTTACCCGATCAAGAGGTGGCCAAATACATACGCACCATGGCGTCCTAAACTGTCTCACAGTTGGTAGCCCTGAATGAGTGAACGGCACACCACCACCCGCTTAACCGTGGCGGGTGAACGCTTCGAAATTCTCGTACGTCCAGAGCCCGCCCTGGCCTTCAAACGGGGCACGCCACAACCGATCTTCCACGTGCTAGTTGCGGACGAAATCTTTACCGACGCGAGCAAAGGCCTCCGTGCGTCCGACGACAAACTGCAGAAGGCCTTTCACACCACGGACATCGGGGAGATCGCGCAGACGATTTTGAAGCGGGGCGAACTCCAGCTGACGATGGAGCAAAGACGGAGCCTGGTTGAGGAAAAACGGCGGCAAATCGTGGCCTTTATCTCACGGCACTGTGTGGACCCCCGAACCGGCTTTCCTCATCCGCCGCTGCGGATCGAACAGGCCATGGAACAGATCAGGCTGGTGGTGGACCCCTTTAAGGACGGGGAAGAACAAGCCCGCGCCGTCATCGACGAGTTACGGCCGTTTCTTCCGCTGAAGATGGAGCAAGTAACCATGGCGCTCAAGGTCCCTGCCGAGTATGCTGCCCAAACCATAGGGGTGGCAAAGGATTTTGCGCGGGTCAGGCAGGAAGAATGGCAGAAGGACGGTTCCTGGATCGGTGTCATTGAGATGCCTGCGGGCCTCCACGCGTCCTTTCTGGAGCGGGTTGGCAAGGTCACTCATGGCAACTTTCAGACAAAAATACTCCGATAACGACGGAACCTTTAAGTGACTAGATGGAGGACTTGTTTAATTCGAGAGTGGATACACGTAGTAGACGAATGACGTGTCTTTTCTTGAATGACGATGGATACGTATATCATGGGAGAGTGAATGAGAGAAGTGTCCTTTATTATTGAAAAACGAAAATTTGTCATACCGGGCGAGTTATTGGCTGAGGGGGATTATAATGCTGGGAGCAATGCCTTCAAAGAGGGGAACAAGGTGTACTCGTCAATGGTTGGACTGAGTAATAATGTCGGGAGAAACGTGTATGTGGTGTCTCTTAAGGGCTGTTATCTCCCACGCGCTGGAGACTTGGTGATCGGGAAGGTCGTTGAGATGCGGCTTGGAAGCTGGAACGTCGACATCAATTCGCCGTATACCGCTATTCTCTTCACGTCTGAGGCTCTTGACCGCCCCTTTAACTCGCGAAAAGAGGATATGACGCAGATTCTTGATGTGGGCGACCTGGTGTTAGCTCAAGTCATCTCGTTCGATCGGGCGAGGGGGCCGGCGCTAACCATTCGCGACTCAGGCTTGGGACGGATCGTTCACGGCAACATTGTGAAAATGACGCCGACCAAGATTCCCCGGCTGATTGGCCGAAGAGGATCCATGATTAACATGATCAAACGCGAGATTGGCTGTCATATTACCATCGGTCAAAACGGGCTCATTCTCGTCAGCGGAAAAAAGCCGGCGCTCGAAGCGTTGGCGATCAAGATCATCCGCAAAATTGAAGAAGAGGCTCACACCTCTGGACTAACGAATCGGATAACAGAATTTATTGCCAAGGAGAAGAGTGGTTTAAATGACGAAAAAAGCAACGAGTGAAAAACTGATACGTAAAGGAATTCGGACGGATGGACGTAAGCCCCCGGATTTACGGAAAATCAAAATCGACGTTGGGCCTCTGGAGAAGGCCGATGGATCCGCGTACATCGAATGGGGCAAGAACAAGATCCTCGTCGCGGTGTATGGGCCTCGAGAAGTCCATCCACGACATCTCGCCCTACCCGATAGAGCGTTTTTCCGATGCCGCTATCACATGGCGCCCTTCTCAACGGATGAGCGAAAACGGCCGGCGCCGTCACGGCGGGAGATTGAGCTCTCCAAGGTCATTCGGGTCGCCCTCGAACCGGCCATCTTAACCGAGTTCTATCCCAAGACGGGAATCGATGTCCACATCGAAGTCCTCGAGTCGGATGGTGGGACGCGATGTGCCAGCATCACCGCGGCCTCCATCGCCCTCGCCGACGCGGGGGTTCCCTTGAAAGACCTGGTTGTGGCCTGCGCTGCGGGGAAGATCGATGGCACCATCGTCCTAGATCTGGACGACGTGGAGGATCAGAAGGGTGAAGCCGATGTTCCCGTGGCCATTATGCCGCGAAACGGCGCCATCTCGCTCCTACAGATGGATGGAATCCTTAACCACGCGGAATTCAAAGAGGCCCTTGACCTGGCCATCGAAGGCTGTAAACAAGTCTATACCCTGCAGAAAGAAGCGTTAACGAAAGCCTATATTAGCGAAGAAGGACCGATTGAAGAAGACATCGAAAGCAGTGGAGGGGAACCGAATGAGTGATTCGTATAAAGTCGTGTCCAAGATCACGGCGAAGAAGATTATGGAGGCAGTAAGCCAAAACACGAGGCTGGATGGCCGAGGCCTGCTGGAGTATCGGGAGATTAAGGCGGAGACCGGCCTCATTAGTAAGGCTTCCGGCTCCGCCCTCGTCTCCATCGGAAAGACGAAGATCCTCGCGGGCGTGAAGGTCGAGACGGGCGAACCCTACTCAGACAAGCCGGACGCGGGCGTTTTAACGGTTAACGCCGAGTTAACGCCCTTAGCCTCCCCACGCTTTGAGCCCGGCCCACCCAGTGAAGACGCCATTGAACTGGCGAGAGTCGTGGACCGCGGCATCCGCGAATCCAAGGCCCTGGACCTGCAGAAGCTCTGCATCACGCCGGGGAAAAAGGTGTTCGTTGTCTTCATCGATTTAAACATTTTAGACCACGACGGAAACCTCTTTGACACGGCAGCCCTCGCCTCCATCCTCGCGCTCATGAGCGCGAAGATCCAGAAGTACACCGTTACCAAAGACGGCCAGCTGAAGTTCAAGACCGGCACCATCACCCTCCCCCTCACCAATTTTCCCGTGGAAGTAACGATCGCGAAGATCGGCGACAAGTTGGTGGTGGACCCATCCCTCGACGAAGAAGCGGTGATCGAGGCCCAGATCACCATCGCCCTCGGCAAGGACGATGAGGTTTGTGCGGTGCAAAAGAGTCTGACGGGAACCTTCTCGCTGGACGAGGTCTCTACGGTGCTGGACATCGCCACGACTAAGGTCAAAGCAATGAGAGAGAACGTGTTACGGGGCGTGGGTGGATGGTTAGACGGAAAAGAGTGAATCCCGTCGGTCGATTAGGCGTACGCTATGGTAAACGGGTGCGTGATAGGTTATCCGCTGCGGAAGCTGATTTACGGCGGAAGCATGCGTGTCCCAACTGCGGATTTACCGCGGTGGCGCGGGTGAGCGTAGGCATTTGGGCGTGCAGGAAATGCGGATTCACCTTTAGTGGCGCAGCCTACTCGCCGTCCAGCGAAGTGGGCGTAGCAGCGGGGCGGAGCATTAGGACGTGAATGTAGGCGTCTACCCGTCGAGAACGTGGGACGACCTCACTTTATCCTTGTAGCGGATCGACGTCCCCCCGCTTCTTTACGAGATAGTTGGTCACGTCGTAGCACAGGTCGAAGCAGAGGAAGCCCAGGAGCTGTAGTGCTTGGATCTGTGCGCTGAGGGCTAAGCCAATCATCGCAAGTTTCAGCGAGAGCCTGTACTGGAAGAAGACGGCTGGAACCCCCTTGTGCCGCCGTAGTTTTTCGTGGCCGAGTTCATCGATGAACGTGAATAACGCGACCGTGATCAGCAGCCACGGCGTGGGTGTCTGTACCCCGAAGTAGATGGCGAAGCCAAGGGTCAGAATCACCCCCAACACCAGGTTGGGCCGGTTCACCTTCTTGGACGCGATCACGCCGAGGATTAAGCCAAAGATGAGGGATGCGGAGAAGCCGCTTTCTGACGTTAACAGGCCGAACAGGACGGCCGATATCGTGGCCGCGAGAAAGGAGCGCCGGGTCTTTCCCGTCTCCCCTAACACGTCGGCTGCCTTTAAGGTCACTCCGCTCAGGGCGTAGGCTACAAGGACGAGTTCTGGATGCAGCGTCAAATCGTGGCTAATTCCTTTGGGATTCCATGATGGTTACGAGATAGTTGAAGATGGCGAGCGCGGTCACCTCGGGGGGAACCCTGCTTATCAGGGGTTTTAGAACGCAGAGGCCGCTCAGATCCTGCGTCTGGGCCAGGCCGAGGATCAATCCCATCGCGCCCGCGAGTTCGCCGTGGCTGAAGATCTTCCCGCCGCAGGCGTTTACGACGTGGGCGGCGAGCGTTTCCGAGGTCGCGGCGACGTAGATGCTGTTGTCAGGGTGCTCCGTCGGGAAGCCCCCGTAGCTGAGGACGTGGGTGCAGCCGATTGCCTTGGCGTACGTCACGATCGTGGTGAAGACCTCGTAGTTGGCGGCGGGGCCTTCGGGGAGCTGTTGCATGTTGCTGGTGAGGAGCACGATGTTGGGGGTGAGGTGATTGTTTGCGGAGAATTCGCATCGGGGGAGGGTGCAGAGGCCGTCTTCTCCGGCGATGATGTAGTCGGGGAAGTGGGGGGAGTAAAGTTCCGCGAATTTGTGGGGATTCGCGTATTGAAGGAGAAGCCGGGTCACGGCTATGGAGACGGGGTCGGAGAGGGCTAATGCTTGGATGAAGATGGGGTTGACCAGCTTCGGGGCGTAGAGGGTTTTGATCCAGGACTTATCCAACGCAACGCCTTCTCGTCTGTTCCTCGGGGTGGGTTAGGAGCGGGTGACGGTTAATTGCACGGAGGTGGCATCGGCCAAGGCTCGCTCCGACCCCTCGATGGAAAAGACCTCCACGAAGATGGTATAGGTTTGGGCTTCCCCAATTGGATCCAGGCCTTCGACGAGGACGCGGATTTTGGTGCTTCCTTGGGTGTCCAGGGTGCCCGTGGTGGGATACGTGAGGTTGGCGTAGGTGCCGTGCTGCGAGATGTCGTGCAGGGCGGTTTTGGTGATGCCGTCGTAGAAGGTGAGGGTTCCGCTGTAGATGAGGTGAAGTTCGAAGGTTTTGGGCTGGGGCGACCAGTTCTTGAGGATGATCATGAGGGTGGTGTTTTCCCCGAGTTTGATGGTGTCCCGCTCGATG
>Ga0209427_10004531_pt1 | contig 16063 bp, 20 predicted proteins | sample DeeMarSWOR136_30_FD_187465 | JGI IMG/M metagenome (GOLD analysis project Ga0209427, IMG submission 187465) | Marine sediment microbial communities from White Oak River estuary, North Carolina - WOR-1-36_30 (SPAdes) (version 2) | ecosystem: Environmental > Aquatic > Marine > Intertidal zone >...
CCCAGGTTGAACCTAATTCAAAGTTGGCTTTCATGGAGGATTTCGCAGCCAACCCCGTCTTGATCAGTTGTCATGCATAACACCTCCAAATTCATTGGATTTCGAGTGGAAGATAGCAGGCAATCGGCTCGTATTAAGATTTTGGTCAAATTTTTTTAACCAAAATAACGACAAACCAGGGCAAGTACCCACAGCTAATCCTTTTATTCCCCATTTTTCTGAGAACTTCATAGGTGTAATCCATATGAAAGATTTCGACTTCGAGTATGTGTGTGTGCAAGTTAACCATCACAAAAATATCGCAAGGACAATTGCTGAATACCAAAAAGATGGGTGGCGGCTCCATACCTATCAAGCTACAGGTGATCCGAACTGGATTAATCACTACCTTCTCTTCCAACGAGAAATTTCTTGGTAGCCGTGTGATTATTTCTCCTAAACTTCACCGTCGGTATTGTCACAAAACGTTATTATAACGGATGTTGGAGTTATGAACTCTGAAAACAATACTGGGGACAGCATCTAATGGTATATCTTGTTGGTGAAGCACTCGTTGGAAAAGGAAACGAAATTGCCCATATCGACCTAATTATCGGAGAAAAGTCGGGCCCCGTTGGTACGGCTTTCGCTCATGGAATGACAAATGTCTCACATGGCCATTCCCCGCTCTTAGCAGTTATCAGACCAAATCTACCACCTAAACCTCACACACTCATCATCCCTAAAGTGACAGTGAAAGATATGGGTGATGCAGAGAAGATCTTTGGTCCCGCCCAAGCTGCTGTGGCCAAAGCCGTTGCCGACGCCTTAGAAGAGGGTATGATTCCCAAAGGAAAAGAGGATGAGTGGGTGATTATTTGTAGTGTTTTCATTCATCCTGACGCAAAGGACTATCGACGGATTTATCATTACAATTACGCAGCAACAAAACTATCAATTCAGCGTGCCCTATCCAATTATCCGCCTGTGGACAAAATCATGTATGACAAGGATCGAGCAACACATCCAATCATGGGTTTTCGGGTACCACGGTTATGGCGACCACCTTATCTTCAAATCGCGCTAGATCTGCCAAGTATAGAGGCGACCAAGAAGATTATTGCCGCCTTACCGCGAAGTGATAATATTATCCTCGAAGCAGGCACGCCTCTCATTAAGCGGTACGGTACAGCAGTGCTCAGTGATATCCGTGAAGTAGCCAAAGACAAATTCTTGGTTGCTGACCTCAAAACACTTGACGTAGGCAAGGTTGAAGTTGACTTGGCATTCGATGAATCAGCTGATGCCGTAGTCGTTGCAGGTTTAGCATCAATTGATACCATAGATCAGTTCATCTATGAAACCAATCGTTTAGGAATTTACTCCTTTGTTGACATGATGAACGTTGAAGATCCTATCACTAAGTTACAGAGCCTGAAAATGCCACCTAACGTCGTCATAATGCATCGGGGAATCGACACCGAAGGTCGAGCCGATCATAAGTGGGATGTAGTAAAGGAAGTTAAAGCAGCATTCAAAGGAAAACGACTCCTTGTCTCAGTGGCAGGGGGTATTCAACCTAATAACATCGACGCAGCTCTCAAAGCGAAAGCTGACATTATTGTCGTTGGACGCTATATCACCCAATCACGAGATGTTGAGCGCTCATCCCGGGAATTTCTAACGCAAATGCAAGGCGATATAGACCTCTTCCGCGTTCACACCGAATAAGAATGCATTTCCGTGTATATCATAATCACCGCGTTCGAAATGCGTTAGTATTTGTTGTACTTTTGTTGAATAGAAAACTTCAAGAACTTTCACAAACCTAACACATCTAAGCAATTTATGATGAAGATTGCTGGGAGTGTATTCCGAAGATGCCTTCGGGTATCAAACGACTCGTTCTAGATGTTCTCAAACCGCATGTCCCTAATCTCGTGGACATAGCAACATTGGTTGGTAAAGTAAATGGCGTCGTTGGTGTCAACGTTGCCCTTGTCGAAGTTGACTCCCATACTGAGTCAATTAAAGTTACTGTTGAAGGTGAGAACCTCGGATTTGAAGAGGTTAAAGCTGCTCTCGAGGCCTGTGGTGCCTCGGTTCATTCGATTGATCAAGTAGTTGCAGGACGTACTGTTGTGGAAGAAGTTAAAACCCATATGGAAAATGGCGGTTAATCTCCCATTTCGGCTCTAGATCTTTCAATCAAAGCCTCAACATGGGGTAACAGATTCTCGTATAAGGAGTTATAAAACACCTTTGGAAGAATCTGTAGTACATTGAATATGCGATTCAGAAGAACCCTTACAATGGGTTCTAAAAGAAGAGGGCGACCACTAATTTTCGAAGTTAAGACAGCATCAACTGCTGCCTCTTCAGCCAAAGCGTCAATTAGCCGAAAGATTGGTCCTGCTCGTTCAAGATAATAGGGAAGTCCTCGTTCATCGTATAAGACAATGATGTCTAATTTTTCTACGATTCGCTTTGCATACCAATCTATGCTCGTATCCTTAACATCAAATGATTGGTGAAATAGGGGCTCTGCTGGCCTTCGCTTTGCAGTTTGGGATGCTTCTGCTGAGAAATAGCTCCGAGGAACGAGATTCGGGTAGGTATTAGGATGGCGAAAGGCAATGTAGATAGCGGCTGCAAAGAGTGCTTCAGGTTCACGCCCAATCTCCTGGGTTCCAAGGTGATTTGCGAGGATACGTAGTGAAGGTAGGATTAGATTTTGGTGGACCTGTTTTGAAGTATACAGGTGGTATGCCTGTTTCAAAAAACTGGTTGTTGCCTTCGACTCTGTTCGAACAGCTCCATCCACTCTAACCTTCGATGCCAAATCTGGTGGGCTCCTCAGGAAACTTACTACCCCCTTAATGAGATATCATCCTACATATATTTTGAGCGGTCTCCTGGCAAGATCTGAAATTCCCACATTCACTATGTAACATGACCTGATTCTTCAAGATATTGCATCTCTTCCACAGTCAAATGGGACTTAACGAAGGCAACACCTCTCTCCGTTAGTGAAATTTGTGCTCTCGTTTTCGTCTTTAAAAACACCGTCACATATTCTCGTTTCTTTAGTCGTTGAAGGGATGTGAAGATTATTTTGTTTAATTCATCATCGGTGACATTTGGTTTCCCGTTATAGCGTTGAAATTCCGGAGTATGTTTCAGAACATGACGCAACGATGCTAGTGAACGACGTCTGGTTTCATGGGGGTTAGAATAAAGCCATAAAATTAGCACATAATCTATCACTTCTCCTGAGTGTTGGCGATACAACTGTTTTGCAAGATAATAGACGGCAGGCATATCTCTGTTCCATGTTAGATAGATTGCTTATTTTTAACTTGCCAATCCTGGTGAAAAACTAATCCCCTGTCCACCGATAGGTTCCTGTTGAGGTCTTAAGAACGTACCCTTGATTACGTAGGAGATTCAAGGCCTCTTCAATTCCTGCACTCGAAACACCTTTCTTCTCAAGTTGAGTAGCCAACTCATCTTGAGTTACCGGACCTGACGAATCGCGAAGAACGTTTCGGAGTAGTTGGGCTAGTTTTGTCGAACTGATTTCTGTTGACTGCTTATCAGCCAATGCTTCCTTCTCTGTCACTAGTTGAATTAACCAGGGCTTAGGTGAAATCAGGTGTCCTGAACGAATAAGGGATTCTATCTGTTGAACAACCCATTCCCAAGAAACCCCGGCCCTAAGACACTCTTGTTCTAATATCTCGAGATCAAGGGGTTCTTTTCGGGCACGTTGATATAGAATGCGTTCTAATTCTCGGCGTCGCATGGATACTGGTTGAGTTATCTGTTTGGAATCCTGAAGCTGTTCTAAATTCAGATTCGTATCCGGAATAAGTGATTGGATCTTGTCACGCGATTTCTCCACTGCATCCATGTAATCTTTGTAGTGTTTTCCTGTCTGATAGAATTTAACTCTTGAACGGGCGGTCTTTGCATCATCCACAAAGACAGCATCTAATGGATTAATTTTGAAGATTTTTTGACAGTATACACACAATCGTGTTTTTTGATGCGTGGAAGCATAGGTGTAACGCCCACATCTCGGACATCGAATTATGTAAAATCCTTCTCGGGCCATCAACACCACCACCGCCACAAGCCTAATTAGCCTTTCGTGTTTAAAGTCTTCAAATGGGAAAGACGAGATGAGTTTTGGTTTAGATCCGTATTTCAAAAAAGAAAAACCTGCTAAGAAGAAAGATTCAGAAGTCAAGGAAGAGAGTAAAACAGAAATTTTGGAACCCACCCCTTCTGGTGCCCGAGATTGGCGGACTATTCTGGAGGAGACAGTAAAATCCATGGTCCTCTATCCTCATCTTCTCGATTACACTCGAACCAAAATTTTCCCTAAACGTCCCACAATAACTGAAGAGGAACTAGCAATTCAACTTCGTGTCCCTTTGGGTGTGGCAATCATACTTCTTGATAAACTTCAACGTGAGACACAAGAAACAAAATGACTTGTTTTTAGGTCAGTGGTTCAGCCGATTGATAAAGATATAAAAAGTAGATTTTCGCCAACTCTCCCAGCTCGGTATGGCTTGTCCAAATTGCCAGAGACTCAGTAGGCTTTGTCGTCAGCATAATTATTGCCTGTTTTTCATCAATAATTGCTCCACCACCATAGATTTCCTTTCGCTTCCTACCTTCGCCTACTGCTGATATGAGCCGTTGTACTCTCTCGGTTAGGGTTTGTTCAGATACCAGAATCTGTATTTTCACTCCCCGATCACGAAGGTGGAGTAACGTGGGGCTAATGAACTCGATATCTTCTTCACTAATGATCCCCCACGAAAGAAGCACGCTTCGTTCTGCTCGTCCGAGTGCTACATTCAACTTTGCCCGAACGTTATTCGAACCATGGAGAATATGAACCTCTGGAGCAGAGATTTTTGTTTTTTCGTCAAATAATGGCTGCAGGTTCTCGATTACCTGTTGTTCCCATTCCGCTAAACGGTCTTGAGCTGAGAGAACTGCGGCTTTCGCCGTTTCACGAGGACTTTTAGGAACATAATGCTTCGGGCGTCCCTGTTCCACAGTAATCCACCCCCCTCGCTCAAGGGCTGCTAAAACATCATAGACTCGACTAAAAGGTATTCGAGATTGTGAACTGACTTCACTGGCGGTGAGTGCTCCATTTCTGACCAATGAGATGTAAACACGAGCCTCATAACTGCTTAGCCCCAAACTTCGCAGTGCTCGTGTTGTTCCTTCGTCCATACGTTCACCCATTTCTACCACACACCGACACCTCATAACATTCGAAAAAACCTTTTTGGTCACGGAGTGAATTGTTCTACAGGTGACATCATGGGAAAAATACGACAGCCAGCCGCATTCGGGTTCTATCCTCCAGAAAAAAAGGACCTTGAAAAATCAATTCGCACGGCATTTGCAGACCCTCATGGTGCTGGCCAAATACCTCCAATTAATCCTAAACGTGTGAATAGACTAGTTGCAGGAGTTGTTCCACACGCAGGTTACATTTACTCGGGACCTATCGCTTCCCACCTTTACAAAGCAACTGCCGAGGAGGGATTTCCAGCGACATTCATAATCATCGGGACAAAACATAGACCTCTACGATTTCCCGGAGCTGCTTTGATGTCAGAAGGCGAATGGGAAACTCCACTCGGACGGTGTAAAATAGATTCTTCTCTTGCCAAGACCATATTGAACCAAGATCAAGCTTCTTCGACTGACTGTGTGATGGATAGTACGGAAGCCCATTTGGGTGAGCATTCAATTGAGGTACAGTTACCCTTTCTCCACTTCTTAGGTAAAGACTCTGATTTTCAAATTGTACCATTTGTGATTTCATCGTCGAAATATTCCATTTGTGAAAAAGTGGGCCGCACTATCGCTGATGCCGTTAAAAAGAGTAAACGTGATGTATTTGTTATCGCCAGCACTGATTTCACACATTATGGTAAATACTACTACGATTATGCTCCTGTCGGAAGTGGTCCGGTTGACAAAATCGTTAAATGGGTTCATGAAACGGATGGTGACCTTATTAACAAAATTGAGCAACTGGATGGCAAAGCCCTTCTAGACACGGTGGTACAAAAGAATCGAACGATGTGTGGAGGAAGCGCGGTTGCCACCACTATCGCGACGGCAAAAGAGTTAGGTGCTAAACATGGAACGTGCCTGAAATATGCGACAAGTTATGATATTCGCGGTAGCTCAGAGGCAATTGTTGGTTATGCATCCATTACCCTAAACCGCTAGATTGTAATCGTCTTTTTTGAAGCTTTTTTTCCCTTTTCAAAGGCGGAAATGTTCATAGCGTGATACCTTTCAGGGAGATTCTCCTTTATAGACGCAATCACAGTTTCCTCTTTAATGGGAATTAGGTTCAAGCCGATGATAGCTCCAATTAAGACTGTATTCATAGTCAGGATACCTCCTGACTCCTGAGCCAGCTTAGCCGCATCAAAGGTGATGACTTTCGCGAACTTGGCTAAGTCCTGTAATATCGCCTCATCGCTAGGGTATTTATCTCGTCCAAGAAAAACTCCCGTGGGTGTAATCCGGTATTCACCCACAATAATCGTACCCGAGGGCATTATTCGATCGACATTTCGTAAGGCTTCAACAGGCTCAACACTCACAAGCAAATTTGCCCTACCTGTCGGTATAATTGGGCCATGAACGTTTTTCCCTATTCGAATGCTACAGTTCACTGCACCCCCTCTCTGCGCCATCCCGTGAATTTCGCCCATTCGAACGTTTTCTCCTTCAGCGAGTGCAGCTGAGGCTAGGATTCGGGCCGCGGTTAGTACACCGGTTCCACCCACTCCCGTAAACATGATGTTATACTCTTTCAGTGGCCTCTACCTCATGAATTGCTTTGTAAGGACAAATTTGTGCACACACGCCACATCCTGAACACAAGTCCGCGTCAATTGCCGCATGTTCGCCTGTCCAAATAGATGCGGCACATCCTAATTTGTCTGTACATACCCGGCAACCTTGACAAATCTCTGGATTAACTTCATAGGGGATTATTGGTTCATTTGCACCTCGCTTCCGGGCCCCTTCCACAAGTGCGCATGGGCTTCGCGAGATAATCACTGCCGGACCATTATAGGCTAAGGCTTCACGCATTACCCGAATCGATTCCTTGACTTGGAGAGGATCAATTACCTTAACGTATTCAACCCCAACACCCCGTACCACGTTCTCAATACTGATTTGTGTACCTGGAACACCCATACCAGTCATTCCCGTTCCTGGATGTGGCTGATGGCCGGTCATTGCGGTTGTTTGATTATCCACCACGATAATTTTCACTGGATGTTGGTTATACACCGCATTAACAAGACCGGGAATTCCTGAATGGAAAAATGTGGAATCACCAATAGCTCCTACAATGGGTTTATCTAAAACAGCTGTAAGTCCGCAAGAAGTTCCGATGCTTGATCCCATGCAAAGAAGCAAATCCGCCATTTCAAGAGGAGGCTGAATTACCAATGTATAACACCCAATATCTGATGGGTAAATGCCCTTTCGTCCAGTTGCGGTTGCGATCTCATAAAAAGTTGCACGATGTGGGCACCCTGCACAGAGGATAGGAGGTCGAGGAGGAGCTGCGGAAAGGGTTTCAGAAACTTTGTTATCAATCTCTACGTAGTTCGGAGGTATTGCTTTTCCTAAGGCCTTAGCAATGCCTTCAATGACTGTCCTAGGGGTGAATTCACCAATTTCAGAGAAATATCCCTGGCTCTTCCCCAGAATTGGAACCATGATTTCTTTTTCCTGTGCGAAAGCACGTGCGTGATTTTCAAGGTAAGGTTTTAGCTCCTCTACGACAATGACCTTTTCTTTTGAAGCCATGAACTTCTGAATTTTTTTCTTTGGCAAAGGATAAGACATTCCAATCTTGAAGACTGCCGCTTTCAACTGTAGCGTTTCAAGGGCTTCCATTACATAATTGAAACTCACACCAGAAGTAATGACACCTAGTTCTCCTTTTCCAACGATTTTATTCCAAGGAGTTTTTTCTGAGATTTCTGTAGCTTGTTTCACCTTTTCAAGCAGAATTGGGTGTCGCTTTCTAGCGACAGCCGGAATAGTTACAAATCGAAATGGGTTTCGTTCAAAATTCGGGTTATTCCGCGGGGGACGAATTTCTCCTAGCTCAACACCTGAACGTGTATGGCTGACACGTGTAGTTACGCGGAGTAACACAGGCTGTTCTAATTCTTCAGATAAATCGAATGCGGCAACAGTCATATCTTTTGCTTCTTGTGGATCTGCTGGCTCGAGCATCGTGGTATCACCTAACATCGCATATAACCGATTATCCTGCTCGTTTTGAGAACTCCAGCAGCCAGGATCATCTGCTGACACAATGACCAAGCCCGCTCGAACACCGATGTAGTTTAACGTCATGAACGCATCAGATGCAACGTTGAGCCCAACGTGTTTCATGATTACAAGGGATCTGGCATTCGCCACTGCTGCAGCACCAGCCACTTCCATTGCGACCTTTTCATTCGTGCAATACTCGAAGAAGTAATTCCCCTGCTTAACTGCCCTGAAGAGGCTGTCACCAATTTCTGAGGATGGAGTGCCAGGATAAGTGGCTGCAAGTTCCAATCCTGCCTCAATTGCACCACGTGCAATCGCTTCATTTCCTAAGAGCAAATACTGTCTACCAGCTGCTCCCTTTGTTAGAATCTCGGCGATATCCATCTGATTCACCAGCTTGCCGAACCGTTTAAACGGAATTGTAATACACTATTTTACAGTTTGTAATTTATAGTAAATGTGGGTGGCTGCCAGTGGATCAGTGGCGAATTACACTAAGGTCAAAAGAACGTGTTCTAAGTGATGTACTTGACAAAACCGGTGCACATATGATTCGTCCAAGATATATCAATGAACTGAAAGGGATTTCGCAAACTCACAAGGTTGACTTTCAGGTAAAATCACCTGAAGGGATAAACAGACTTCCTTCAAGCTTCGTCGTTGTTGAACTAGTCAAAGCAGAAAACAAAATGCCCACAGTTACAGGCCTTTTTGAGTATTCCTACGGGGCGATTCGGCTTGTAGCGCTTGATAATGAAGAACTCGTTACAAAAAATGCAGATGATATTATCGCCTTCTTCGAAGCTCCCCTTCAAAGAAAGACTGGATATTCTATTCGCGTCTATGAGGCGAAAAACAAGTTATAATTCCATGAAATTTTCGTTTTAAGTTGATGCCATAAATGGCAATACTGCTTTCGTAAGAATCCATAATGCCTGTGCTCCTATCTGTGTTGAGCCAGTTCTAGACACTTCAATAACTGGTAATTTCGAAGAGAGTTGATTTTCTGATAAATAGTAACGAAGCGTCGCTTCTGCCGATGTGAATGTTCTTCGGATCTTAGTATAATATCGACCATTTTTCAAAAAGGCTGCAGGATGTTTCTCTATGAACTGGTTAACGCCTTCAACATGGCTCTGTTGAGGTCCTGCCCTTGTATACGATTGACTCACTTTCGCCTTTTCTACGTAAAGCGCAACTGCGAAAATATCACCTTGAAAAACCTCTTCAAAGGTTACGAATCCGAATCGTGATTCTCCTGTTGGTTCCTGTTTGAGGAAACGTGCAAGCTTTGAGAAATAGCGATAGAGTTTATCACGGGTTTTAGTGTAATGCCACCCAGTCTGGTCATGGAACTCGATGACAAAGTAGTTTGGGCCCAACAAAGCAAGTTCCGTCGCAGATAATTGGGGAATGGGTCTCCTGTCAAAGAATACTTCAGAGGGGTCCTGTAACAGTTGGCGTGACTTGTGGCTAGTGTAACGGTAGGCACGTTGTGAAATACTAGAGGCAATGTTGCGGTTCGGATCCACTGGGTCTGAGATGATGAAAAAATCGTTAGGGAATTTTCGTTTCAAGGAATCGGCATCACGATTGAAGAAATCGAGTGGTTGTGGTGTTGATTGAGACAAATATTCCAATGCTGGTTCTAGTGCTTTTGTATGAAAGATTAGCATCTCAGTACTAAATCCCGTAAATCCACTCCGACCAACAGGGCTCGAATCCCCGTAGACATATGCGGTGTGAAAGAAGGCTTTGAGAAGACGGACATCATCACGTTGGGCTACGGTAAGGTGCTTATCCACAAAATTGGAATGGTGCGGCGTCCGATCGACGGCAGTGATTGGACCATTATTGACAATATAGTCTTTGGTTAAATCGAAGCAAAAAACGATATCAACCTTATAATTATCAATTTGAGCTATCACATAGGGATGCTCCGCATAAGCAATTTCGACTTCTTTGGATCCCGCACTTCTTGCAGCATTAACAGCTATATCCTTCACCATTTTTTTAAGCAAACGACGAATCACGGGTTTTCTAATTTTCTTGTCTTCAAGTGAGTGCGATAAGATTGACACCGGTAATCCAACGAATATATCCAGCTCTTTCCAACCACGAAGCTGTGTCTGTTTTCGACCAGACGAACCTTCTAAATTAATAAACGCAACAGTGATTTTCTGATCTTCTGCTTCTAATTCAATAGCCTTACGAACCTTATCAAAAACAAAGGATGATTCTTGAATATCAGACTCGGTTGGGCGAATTTCGTTCAGACACTTAAGCCATATAGTATTAGGAATGGACATCGAATGGTTTCTTGGCGACTATGCTTTTAAGTCATAAAGTCTAAGCCCTATTTCGAGGGAGCTCTACAGATGTTAGATGAAGTTGATTTGCAGATTCTCCAAGTCCTCCAAACCAATTCGAGAATCTCATTCTCTGAGTTAGGACGGAGTGTTGGGTTAAGCGCAACTGCAGCCCGAAATCGAATCAACAGTCTTGTCTCTCGAGGAATAATAAGAAAGCTGGGTGCAGAACTCGATTGGGCAAAAATTGGGTGGCCAATTCAATCCATATTATTAATCCGCACAGAGCATGGTAAAGCTGAAGCGGTTACAAAGCAACTCCACAAAATCCCTCAAATCCTTTCGATAACCAAGACCGCTGGAAATATCGATTTGGTTGTCCGCTTTCTTGCAGGTGGTATTTCAGATTTCACAACATTTCTTCATAAATCGCTATCAAAGATTCCTGGAATCACAAGTATTGATACTTTAATGGTACTCGAAGAAGTAAATAATACGCCCCCACTCCAATTTGAAACACTGTAGTTTAAAACTCCCGTGCTCTTATTTCTCCATTCGGAACTGATTCTGCAAAAATCTGAGCCTGAAATTTTAGAATCTTTACTCCAGGATCCAAATAGCAACTGGGAGGAAGTCCAGCTTTTTGGCAACAACCCTGTAAAAATTCTTCAGCATTCCAACCTTGTTCGGGGGCAACTTGTGGAAGTAGAAGGCCTCGGTGCCAGCCTCTTCCCTGAACAATTAGACCATCAGTACCAATCGTGATTTGATTAGAAAGCTTGGCCCTATCAGTCGTCAAGATTTCCTGAGGTAATGTTAGAACGCTGGTTTCTACAAGGATGGATTCCAATTCATCGGCACGTACAGGAGGAAATCGGGGGTCTTCGAGCGCAGAACTCAATGCCGCTTGACGTGTAGCCTCAAGTAAAGAAATCGATTGGTGGTGACTATCTGGTCCAGGTTGTAAATGACCAATACAGCCTCTCAATTCCCATTTCTGATCATTTCGTGGATGTCGTTTTTTCAGCGTAACGAAAACACCGCGATGCTCCGTTAACGCCTCTGAGGGGGATTTGGGGAAGGTTGCCTTTTGATTATAGAGGATAAAATGTTCAATGGTTTGTCGAGCAAACCTAGTGAGTACAATTCCATCTTCAAGTGTCAGGAGTCTAGCCATCGCTCTGTCTCCCAAATACTTTCAAGCAGCTTTTTTTGGGTTGAAATGACTTGCAACTAATTTCACAAGACTACGTCTAATGAGAATGCTTTGCATGAACTCTTTTTTCATTACGGGTAAAAGGTGTTGGTGTTCGCGTAGCAGTAATTTCGCGGCCTCACCAACAGTCATCTCAGGAGTTGTAGTCAAGTCCGTCCTTGTAAGAATGTTTGATACAAGAAACTCTCGTAATCGTGCACTCTGGTACTTGGCGGGAATTTCCCGTCGAAACGCGGCAAATCCGAGCGCTAGCCGCTTCTTAGTAACCAACCCAACAACCTTCCCTTCGTCAAAAACAGGGAGCCCAGGCATTTTTTCAGCTAGCATTAACTGCCGGGCATGAACTACTCGGTCTGTGGGGCTCACACTGATTGGCTTTTCTAATTCCAGGTCCTGCACCCTAATATTGGTAATATCTTGACACTGTCTCACGAAATGCTTATTGGTTATAATGCCCACAACTTCCCCATCTTTTACAACGGGTAATGCCCGCTCTTGGCGTTGCAGAAGTAACTTTGCTGCCTCAAACATATCCAATGATGGGTCAACGGTTTGTGGATTAAACTCCATGACTGAGCTGATATGAATGCTTGCAGGTGATAATTTGCCTGCGCGTGCAGATCCTAATCGATCAACAAGGTCTAGTTCTGTGATTAATCCAATTAAGCGGTTTTCCTCTGTAACAGGAATTGCAGATATCCCTAGCTTCTCCATGATGTCTAATGCAGTGGGGACTGTTTGATCTTTATCGATCGTCTTTACAGGGCTTGCCATAACATTCTCTACTTGCACCAACCTCACCTCGATATAGAATATTTTCAAATTACCTTGAAAATACTTTGGCTTTTCTATCTCAATTGATAATAAGTGGTTCATTAATCACTTATGAAGTCAACCGGGCCTGGAGGCAACATAGCAATTATCTCGTCAATACTTAGGGCATGAACTTGGTCTTGTAGGTTTTCAGGAACTTGATCGGCAAATTGCTTGCGTATTCGTTTTGCGGCATCTGACGTTTTCATCTTTCCGGGAATAAGTACAACAAAGACTTCACTGTGATGTTGAACCGCGGGTTCAGGTCCGGCAATGATGATTGGAAAACCCTCTTCTACACTCAGTCCTACTGCAACACGAACGGTTGCATTTCGAATATAGTTTCTGTCACCCCTAACCATCACGGAACCCTTTGGAAGAAATTCTCCTGATGGCGCACTCAACGAAACTTGGTTTTGCTTCACCCAATAGGTATCTGCTGTACTCCACCCCGCTTTCCATGCACGTGAATAACTAACGGCAAAGGCGGCAATTTCAAGAAGTTCATTATCCGTAACTTCTCGCCCCTGGGTTTTCGCAATCACTATGGGTGCCCCTGCGAAATCAGCATGGAAGAATAAATCCGGTTCTTCAAGATACTTGCGGATTAATTGCTGGTTGCTTCCAGCGTCCCGTCCTCCAAGAACCAGCATACCATGAGATGTTCGAAACCATCTAAATTTCTCATACCAATGCCTTCTTCGCCGTGTAACTAGTTTTTCGGATTCTACCTTAACTAGTTCATCTTCTCGTTTTTCTCGGAGTGTTGCAATCTTGGCTTCTGTGTCATCGATTGCGATAGTCGCACCTTTCACCTTCTTTTCCAGCTGTTTACTACGCTGAAAGAGCTGGTTAGCATTATCTGTTGCAGATAAACGGATATCCAAAGTTAATGGTAACTCATCTAAATTAACATGGATACGACCTGCATGCTTGTTGATTTTGACAAAAATCATTGCCGCTGGTATTTGTTTATGTTTTCCATCTTCGAGGCGTTTGGTGATATCATCCCAGGATAGATTCTGTTGGCGTGCATCTCGAACTGTAGCTAGAAGTTCTTCAACGATATTGAGATGTTGGTAGATCGCATTTGCTGCGTCACGGCTAGATGCGGCACGGGACCGCATATCATCTAGGTGTTGTTCCTGTTGGGTTCGTAGCCGTTGGAGTTTTGTTAGTTCCTGTTGATACTTGTCTTCCACAATCTCAACAGCCGTATCTTCCTTTCGTGTTGAATAGAAGCTATCTAAAGCCTCATTGAATGTTGAAAACTTCTTCATCCGGGTATTTGAGTAAAGGCTGCTTTCGGTAACTATGACCCTTGTGGGTTCATCCTCTTCGTCGAAGATTATCCGAGGATTAAGTGGTTCTTCTGTGAGAATACGGAAATACTCTTGCATCCCCTGGTATAGTGTTTCTCTCTGATTTGCTAAAAGACTTGAGGCACGTAATTTGGGATCGAGGTTTGCACGTGCCAAGATTTCTTCAACCGTGGTGCCGCTCATATTCAGATTTCGGGCTAGAGTCCGAACCAGCTCATGGTCTGATTCATCAAGAATAGTGTTTAAGTCCTCCGAGGATATGTTCCGGGGATCCATCGCTCGAAGTGGGGGAAACTGGAAAGAGGCTCCTCGAACAATATCGCGATCCTTCATCCGACGAAACGTCATAGCTGACACAATTCTGTCCTTTGGATCCAGTAGAATCGCATTTCCACCACCGAAAAGTTCAATCACTAACGTGAACCGTTTTTCGGGTGGTCCAGCACGGAGGTACACTACACGATCAAAGTCGTGCTGTTCAATTTCCGAGACTTTATGATCACGGAGTTGTTTCCGTAACGCCTTACAGAAAGCTCGGAGCTTCGATTCCCGTTCATAGGTAAGTGCAGTGAGGTGCATTCGTTTACCCGGCTCGATTACCAGCCACGTCTTATTTGGTGAATCAGAACTGAATTTAAAAAGCAATGTACCGTTAAGTTGATAAATATTCAGAATCCATTTGCCGATTAACTCATCCTTGATTTCGCGTAACATAACGAAAACATCAGATGCGGACATTCCAGAACTCACGGAGGTTCACCCTTGCCGAAGAAACCAATACCTGAAGAACCATTGCCATGGAATCAATTTTGGCGTAGCAAAATTACTCCTGAAGACCTAATCTACTACACGCGACTTATCTTCGCCTTTATTGGAGCAGCAATTGCCTTAGCCTTTAACTTTTGGGGTCCCTTGGGACTCGTAGGCTTTTTTTTGGGAGTTATATTTGTCGTCGTGTCCTATCTCATTCCAATTTATGTTTTGGGCGTTAATCCTGAAGAAGTTGGTGGGCATGGAAAAGGGCTCATGAAGGGTCTGGGCACAGGATTGCTAATGTTTCTTGTAGTGTGGTTCTTAGTGTTCAATTTCGTCTATTACTACACAGCCCTACCTCCTTGAACGACATTAAGGATTTCGCTTAATAACTGAATATTGTTTGAGGAAACCTTAATAGGCGCCCTTCCCCAATGAAGTTTTAGACAGTTTTCCACCGAGGGAGTTAAGTGAAACTGGATGACAAGGATCTACATATCCTCTCTTTGCTCCAACAAGATGGTCGAGCGAAGTATACACAAATTGCCAGAACATTGTCGAAGGCAATGGATCAGAGCATTCCAGATACAACAATTTTGTTCCGCATTCGTAAACTTCAGCAAGCAGGGGTGATTAAACGCTTCACCGTGAGCGTTGATCAAGAAATGCTTGGCTATACCGTATCTGGTGTCATGTTCATCGAAATTGGTGGTCACATTTTACGCGATATAACGATAGAACACACTCAAAAAATCAAAGCGGAACTTGAAAGCCGGCCTAATGTCATCTTTCTTGCGTTAAATGAAACTGAAACCGGGATTTTTGCGTTTATACTCGGTAAACAAACACAGGATCTTCAAGAAATCTTTGACAAATTAAAAGACAACCCTGATGTGGTTGATGCAAGACTCTGGTTTCTAAAAAAGCCCACAAAGGGGGACAATCTGATCGGTACAGGATTACCTATCAATGGAAAGGAGGAAAAAGCCGATGTCTGAGACATCTGAACGGGTGAAAACAGGCATTCCTGGGTTAGATGGAATCCTTCATGGTGGATTCATACCAGGAAGTAATGTACTCGTCTCTGGTGGAGCAGGGACGGGAAAGACGATCTTCTGTATGCAGTTTCTCTATTCAGGGGCGATTAATTTCGGAGACAGTGGTGTCTTTGTCACCTTGGAAGAGCGACCGAAAGAGTTACGCCACGAAGCAACACGTTTTGGATGGAACTTCGAAAAATTGCAAGAAGAAGAAAAACTGATTATCGTTGATGCTGCCTCAAGTAAAGCTGGACTACCGACAACTGAACCGCA
>Ga0209427_10004533_pt1 | contig 16061 bp, 18 predicted proteins | sample DeeMarSWOR136_30_FD_187465 | JGI IMG/M metagenome (GOLD analysis project Ga0209427, IMG submission 187465) | Marine sediment microbial communities from White Oak River estuary, North Carolina - WOR-1-36_30 (SPAdes) (version 2) | ecosystem: Environmental > Aquatic > Marine > Intertidal zone >...
ACCGCCCTGTGATTTCCTTTGAAAGATTTGACGGCATACGTGCGGCTCCTCTTCTAGGATAGACTAAGGTATGGGTGGAAAATCGATGTTGGCGTCTTACCCGCACTTATCGTAACTTGATGAGGCGTCCTTATGTTGGGCAGAGTCAAAATTGCCCTCCTCTTCGGTGACCTACCTAAGGTGCTGGTTTGTATGCTTTATCTGAGACTATACGTAATTGACCCTGGTGAGTGTTAAGGCTGCCTATGGCGTTTTTCATGGTTTGATCTCCCGTACACTAGCAAGCCCCCCTCGTCCCCACCAACCCCTTTTCAGAAAAAGCGTTGACGGACGGAAAAACCTTCGTGAGTTTTTCAGTTATTGGGGGCTTCTAATCGTCGAATCGCTTCTTTGAGGGCGTTTCCGTGCGTTAAAGCCCTATTCACGCCTCTATCTTTCACTAGCTAGCTAGCGCTGCTGTTGGCAATCACGACAGATGCCATACAAATCGATCCGTTGGCCCTGTATGTTAAAATGCGTGTGTTCTGCGACGTGGGTCAGGAGTTCATCGACTTTCTCGTGATAGCGATCGGTAATTGTTCCACAGCGTGTGCAGATGAGGTTGATGTGCGGCTTCATGTTCGCGTCAACCCGCGTCTTCCCGTCGTAGAAGGCGAGTTCCTGAATCATTCCCGCCTCCTTTAAGATTTGGAGGGTTTTATACACGGTGGCAGGGCTGATGGTCGGAAATTTGGTCTTCACGTGATTGTACACGTCTTCCACGCTGGGGTGGTCGCGACTTTCCGTGACCAGCTTGAGGATTTCGATTCTCTGAGCGGTTATTCTGAGCCCCCGCTTCCGCAGGGTTTCGATGTATCTGTTCAGCTTCCTCACCGTGGTAACCGCTTGAACCGGGTTCTTCCGGTCGCGTGTGCGGTTCTCGGTTCTGTGTTATGGAAGTTACCTAATAAACGTTTGCTATTAATAGAGATTCTTACTTAATATTAAATCTTTATTAAGACCGACAACCATTATACACAGAAAAACCAGGGGAATTCAATGTGACAAAAGACAAAAAGCGAATGACCACGAGCTTCGGCGCTCCGGTCGACGATGATCAGAATAGCATGACCGCCGGCGTCTCGGGCCCCGTCCTCCTCCAAGATGTCCACCTGATTCAGAAACTGGCGCACTTCAATCGGGAACGGGTTCCCGAGCGCGTTGTCCACGCCAAAGGCGCGGGCGCCTTCGGCTACTTCGAGGTCACGCACGACCTCACCCAGTATACCTGCGCGAAGTTTTTGTCCGACGTAGGCAAACGTACCGACGTGGTCGTACGGTTTTCGACGGTCGGCGGCGAGAAGGGGTCCGCCGATGCGGAACGTGACCCCCGCGGCTTTGCCGTGAAGTTCTATACCGAGGATGGCAACTATGACCTGGTGATGAATAACACCCCGGTCTTCTTCATCCGTGACCCTCTCAAGTTCCCGGACTTCATCCACACGCAGAAGCGGAACCCTGCAACCAACTGTAAAGATCCCGACATGTTCTGGGACTTCCTCTCCCTCACCCCTGAGTCCATTCACCAGGTGACTGTCCTCTTCTCGGATCGCGGGATCCCCAAGTCCTTTCGACACATGAATGGCTATAGCGGCCACACCTTCCTGTGGTACAACGCTCAAGGTGAAAAATACTGGGTCAAGTATCATTTTAAGACCGCCCAAGGCATCCAAAACCTGACGCGGCAAGAAGCCGAGGTACTGAAAGGCAAAGATCCGGACCACGCCACCCGGGACCTATATAACGCCATTGCGCGCAGCGAGTACCCGGCGTGGGATGTCCAGGTGCAGATCATTCCCTTCGACGACGGGGCGACCTACCGCTTCAACATCTTTGACATAACCAAAGTGTGGCCCCACGGCGACTATCCTGTGAAACCCTTAGGGCGACTCGTCCTCAACCGCAACCCCGCTAACTATTTCGCCGATGTAGAGCAGGCGGCCTTCTGTCCAGGTAACCTCGTCCCAGGCATCGCGCCGTCACCGGATAAGATGCTGCAAGCCCGCCTCTTCTCCTATCATGACGCGCATCGATATCGCCTGGGCGCCAACTACGAACAACTGCCCGTGAACGCGCCCAAAGCCGCCGTCCACACCTATCAACGCGACGGGGCGATGACCTATGCACACTTCGGTGGAGCACCGAATTACTGGCCCAATAGCTTCGGCGGACCTGAGCCCGACCCGCATGCGGCTGCCCCGGGCATTCACGTCTCGGGCGTCGCAACACGCCATCCCTATCAGCACCCCAACGACGACTTCGTTCAGCCCCGAGCCCTCTACGAACAGGTCATGACGGATCTCGACCGCGCCCACCTCGTCGGAAACATCGTAAGTCATCTCAGCGGGGCCAACAAAGCGATTCAACTCCGTCAGACTGTGCTCTTCTACAAGGTTCACGCAGAGTATGGCACGCGCGTGGCGGAAGGCCTCGGATTAGCCGTCGAAGACGTCAAGCGGTTATCGCAGCAATAGCCGCACCCCTCCTCTTTTTTACCGTGACGCCATGGGCTGGATCTCAGAGAAGGTCAAACGAATCCTCTTCATCGTGGTAGGCACGATCCTGCTTGGAATAGGCGGCCTGGGGGTCCTTCTTCCCATTGTACCCACGACGCCGTTTCTGTTACTGGCTACCGCCTGTTATGCCCGGGGTTCAAAACGGATACATCGCTGGATGCTGAGAAACCGCGTCTTCGGGGCGTTTATCCGAAATTACGTGGAGAGAAAAGGGATAACGCCCCGACAGAAAACCGTTACCTTGGGCTTCTTATGGGTGACGATGACGTTCACCATTGTCTTTGTGGTTGACTCCCTCATCCTTAGGCTCTTCTTGGTCCTGATCGCTCTCGCTGTGAGTGGTCACATTCTCAAGCTGCCAACCTTGACGTCAGCCTCCTAACGGGGAGCGTCCTCCCTGCCTAGGGGAAATAGGAATACACTCATTCTGTTGTGAGAGCACATGGCGAGTGCGCTGAAGACGGACTTTAGTTTCGGTACATATCGTACGCGTCGTTACGTAGCCCTTTAAATAGGATCTTACCGCATACTTCTTTACCCATACTGTACGTGTCAGCGCGTACAGGGCTCTCAGGAAGGGCTATCACTGGCTAGCTACGAAGTACGGAAGGAAATACTCTGATAGCTAGCAAGCGACGAGGGGGGATTATATGGCCGACGTCATAAAAATTGGAGCCATCGCAGTAGCTATTATCCTCGCTATCGTAAGTGTTGGGCTGTATACCAGTCACCAAAATCAACTGAACGAACTCACTTCGACCTATGATGCGTATATGGCGACCCATCAATATACCGACGCCGAATATCTCGCCCTGCAGGACCAGATCCGTAATTTGACGGATATTCTGACCCTACAGAAACACCACGTCCTCCTGAATCATTATGACGTGAACCAGCCGGCAGGCGGGTATAACTCTTGGGCCTTCACCAACATCAATCATACCGGCTACCTCAGGATCACGATTCACTCTTCTACGACCGCAACAGCGTATGCGCGCGTCGTGTACACCTACAACGGAACGACGTGGGCGCTCAGTAAAACACTGGGTACAACGGGGACAGCGGATTTTCCCGTCCTGCCGTCCTCCAGCATTGAGGTAGGCATCGGCAACACGAATACCTATGACCCCGCGGCCCACGACGTCTCCATCGTGTATCACTACTAGGCGTCTCCTGCTTCACGACTGGTAGCTAGCTCGCGCTCCTGGCGTGGCCGCTTCTGAGTCACCGTCCTCTTCGCGATAATCCCGTAGTTCGCAGCCGCTTCCTCCGAACTGGCCCTGTCATCGTCCTGCATGATGAGTGATATGAGCGCAAGCCAGCTCACGGGAACCTTCTATCGGGTCTCTTTCCTCTTCTCGGAACAAGTATTATATTTTTGTGTCATGCATTACAGCCTATATCGTGGGACGAGTTGGGGTGGATATGTCCGAAGAGAATCGCACAAGCAGGTGGAACCGCGTATTAGCTATCCTGTTCCTGGGCCTCATTGTGGTAAACGCCTATTTCTGGTATGGGAAATATCCCGCGGATCTTCAAACCAGCCACGATCACGGCTTCCTCGTGGGCTACACCGAAGGGAACCAAACCGGGTACGATCTAGGGTATCACGGGGGCAACCACAGTGGCTACCTGCTTGGCTACGACGCAGGCAACACCTCGGGCCATCAATCGGGCTATACCGCAGGGCATTCGGCAGGTTACACGGCAGGATATGAGGCAGGCTATCGCCAAGGCGTAGACGACGTTGCAGAAACAGGATACGTGCTTCGCGATCCCACCTATGCCGAAGCCATCCGCTTCATAACGGATGATCACACCGATACCAACGCGTATACGGACACCTACCAATGCCGGCACTTCGCGGCCGACGTCGTCAACCATGCGGTTGACGCGGGATACGCGAGTGGCTATGTGTACGTGGGGTTCCCCGACGGCGCCCATGCGATCGTCTGTTTTAACACCACGGACAGCGGCCTGATCTTCATCGAGCCCCAGGACGACGCGGTCGTGCAAGTGGTCGTCGGGCAACCCTATTGGGATCGGACAAAATATCATCCCTCGTACGATGATACCGTCGTGGAATATCTCATCATCTGGTGACCCCGACGCATTTCCCTATCTCTCGCGAGCGCTGCGGAGTCGAATCACTCCGTATTGGACTCCACGCTCTCGCCTTTTCGCTTAGCGATGAGGATGCCGAGCCCAAACGCGACGAGGGCGATCTCGAGAAACTCGTGGTTCGTCACGTCCTCCATATTGAACCACACCCCGCTGGTAATTTTGTGGTGAATCAACAGCACCACGGCTAAACCTATACAGACCCAAGCGACTTTCTCCTTCACCTTCGCGGCCTCCTTCCTGCGCGGGATAGCTTCTCCCCATGAATCGGGATTCCTCCTTCGTATATGAAGTTATTCCTACCATGGATCCCACGCGCCTCGCTCAAGCGCCTCATCGCTGCGACCTGGGTCAGCTAGCCCCCTTCCCTTGATTTAGCTCGCGTTTGCCTCACCGGGTGGTACGGGCTCTCCCCGCCTTACACCCCAACCCGAAATAGTGGACCGGTTCTGAAGCCGTCTTCCATTCCTGGGAAAACAGGCCACCTTTTTCCTCATAGGGGGTAATTGTTCCCTTTTTCGTTAGGCTTGCCTTAAATACCTCGTTTTCTAACGATAAATCAGAAAAACAAATTAGAATACTGACTTAGAACCAGAAGGAGAGAAACCCATGAGAAAAATATTGCTCTTCGAGAGGCGTAAATCGAAGGAATCCGCTGCGGCTGAGGTCAACGAATTGGACGACCAACCGGAGCGCGTCGAGGGAACCGAGGGGAACCAGGGCGAGCTGTGGGTGGAAGCGGGCACGACCGACGTCGCCGACGGTCTTCCCGAGACCGACGTCTTCGAAAACTTGGGACAGCTGAGGCGGGAATTGAAAGAATTCGAGAAGTTCAGGGGCGGGATACGGACCACCCTCACCTCCATCGAGAAGCTGGTGCCCCGCCTGAACGAACGGAAAGCCCGCCTCGTCAAGGATATCGAGACAAAACAGAGGGAAGTTGAGCAGCTCACCCAACAACTACCCCAACTGACTAAGCAGAAAACAGACCTCCTGCAGAGCATCGACCAGAAGCAGGAGCAAAAGAAACGCTTAGAAACCGAGATAACGGAGAGACAACGGAACGTTGAGCAGCTAACCACCCAAATCCCCACGCTCAAAGCGCAGGAAACCACGCTCGTCCACCAAATCCAACGGAACCAGAAAGACCTTACCCAGATTAACGAACACATCAACGAAGTTGAGAGCATCCAGAAATACGGCATCGACTTCGTCAGCGCACTAGTCTACGCATCCCAAAAAAACAAACCATAGATCAAGCCCCCAGTCCCTCGCACACGAGATCGCACCGCTGGATACGCCTCAAGACGAAGCGCCCCAGGTCGCAGAGGGAACGCCACACCAATCGTCCTCCCCCACTCCCGCCCAATACCTCCCTCCTTCCCCCCATTTTTCCCACGTTCTCCCCACGGCGCCCGTTTTGTCCCGTCCAATACACCGTTAACCAACCGATTTCCGCGAATCCCCCCCGAATCCACGGGAATCCCCCCACTCAGTTTTCCTTCTGTACAGACGCAGACCCCACGACAGACCACGAGGCGAAACCGAAGGAACCGAGCCCCTGCGCGCGCTCGCTGACCCCCGAAGTGAGAGCCACGCAAATGCCGTTCCTGGACGACGTCGCAGGGGACCTCCTCGCGATGCCTTCAATCTGGCTGACCACGATGTCCAAAGAGCGCAATCAGCAACGCAACCTGACTGAGACGCTCCCCTCCCGCACGCGGGTTCCCACTTGCCCTCCCTCCAATACGTTTACAAGGCACTGGCGCGTTACTCAAGCGACAACCCGTGAGAGGGATTCCCCTTGATTTTTCAACGACGCGATTTTGACACCGTGATTCTTCTCGACGCCTGCCGCTACGACTATTACCGTCGATTCCGGCACGCGGACCCCATCCGCGCCGCCGCAACCCAGACCCTGCCCGCCATCCGACGCATGTTTCCCCACAAGTACCCGGACACCATCTACGTCTCAGGCAACCCCTTCATTAACGGCCGCCACGTGGTCTTCGACCACTACGACGCCCTGGACCACTTCGCTCACGTGGACGATGTGTGGGACCACGGGTGGGAAACCGTGGACGGCGTCGATACCGTGCCCCCCTGGAACGTGTTCGACGCCGCGATCAAATACCAACGACGTGGCTATGCCACCGTCCTCCATTTCATCCAGCCCCACGGCCCCTATATCGGAAAAATCAAGTTACTGACCCACGACTTTGTGTGGAGCCGCAACGCTGCTCTGCGGACAGACCGTCGCCCTATCAACCCCGTAACCGCCCCGCCGAACCACACCATCGACATCAACCGACTGCACGCCGCATACTACCACAATTTACAGCTGGTCCTCAAATACGCCGTCAAGGCCGTCAACGGCAAAACCTGTATCACGTCAGACCACGGAGAACTGTTAGGCGAAGACGGGCTCTTTCACCACGGCACCCTTCAGCAAGCCCTGGACCACCCCAAACTATGGGAGGTCCCCTTGGAAACCTTCACCTAATCAGCGCCACGTCCCCTTCCCCCGTGACCCCCTACTTCTGACGAAATCTTGTCAAACGCAGAAATCTTCTTTAACTACCCTCCCCCGTCTCTTACCGCTGACCACCAGACTTCTAACATACTAGGAGCGGCGTCAGGTATGAAGTACCGCGTTTTGGGCCGAACGGGCTTGACCGTGTCTGAGCTGGGGCTTGGAGGCCACGAGTACGCCCGCTTCCTCAGCCCATACCACTTTCCCGTCCAACGACAACCGGAAGAACAAGTGAGTGAAGCCGACCTGTTCGCGTCGCAGGAGCCGAGAACCCACCTCGTCGAGCGGGCCATCGAGGCAGGGGTCAACTTCTTCGACACGGGCATCATCGAGGAACCCCAGTCCTTGGGGTTGGCGTTGAAGGTCCTTGGTCGCAGGGACGAGGTGCATATTGCTGCGGAGACGATGGGGCCCGTGCGGAAGTTGAAGGACGTGCCGAAAGCGCGATGGCGAGACATCCTACTAGACGGCGTGGACGAACGGTTACGCGTGCTCCACACGGATCATATTGAGGTCTTCAACGCCCACGAGCTGGCCGGTGGCTATTCCCGCGACCGGTTTGAGTTCGTTCTCGCGGTGTTACGCGAACTCCAAGCTCAAGGCACCATCGGGGCGATCGGCACGGCCGGCCATCACCCCCGCTTCCTCGCGGAACTCATCCGGAAATACGATTGCTTCGACGCCGTCATGATTCCCTACAACTATCACCTCCAAGACGCGCGGGAGACTCTCTTTCCCCTCTGTAAAGCCTTGAACATCGGCGTCGTCGTCATGAAGCCCTTTAATTGGCCCTACTACGGCATCCCCTTCACCCACTTCTGCCCCCCAGATCTCCCCGTGGGCGATTATACCCCCCCACAAACCAGCCTCAAGTGGATCCTAACGTCCCCCGAGGTCAGCACCATCGTGCCAGGCACCAACACCCTGGCGGAGTTAGCCGAAAACCTGGCCACCTTCGACAAGGAAGGCCGCATAGATGAACGTGTGCTGGCCCGATGCCTTGAGCTCGCGCTGAGTCCCCACGGACACGCGAAACTTCGCGACCTCTGCGAAGACGCGGAACTCGCCCGCACACGGAAATATATCCGCGGCTATGCGAAGCGGGCCCTACAGCAGCGCTAGCTCGCCGTCGCCTCCGCCTTCTCCCAGACGACCATCCCGCTCGGCGCGTGGATCTGGCTCACCGCGTCGACTCGCGACCTCCCCCAAGATCGCGACAAGCCAGGGACACCCGTCTCAGAGGGTCTCTTCCCCCGATACTATATTAAGGGCTACTCCTAGACTGGAGAACATGCTAAAGGCCGTCATCTTTGATATGGACGGGGTACTCATTGATAGTGAACCCCTCTGGCAGGAGGCGGAGATAGGCGTCTTTAGCCAAGTGGGGATCCCGCTGACCGCGGCGGATGTCCGGGGAACCATGGGCCTTCGGGTGGATGACGTCGTGGCGTACTGGTTTTTCCGTCGTCCCTGGACGGAGCCCTCGAAAAAAGCGGTTGAAGACGTTATCGTCGAGACAGTGGTGGCGTTGGTTGAGGCAGAGGGAACGGCCTGTGACGGCGTGGACGAGATTATTGCCCTCTTCAAAAACAGGAATATCCCCTTAGCCATCGCCTCCTCTTCTCCCCGCAGGCTCATTGAGGCGGTTCTGGATAAGCTCTCCCTCCGTCAGCATATTTCCATCATCCACTCCGCCGAGAGGGAAGTTCGGGGTAAGCCTCACCCGGCGGTCTATCTCACCACGGCGCAGAAACTGGGGCTCCGCCCCGAGCAATGTCTGGTCTTCGAAGATTCCCCGAATGGGGTGTTAGCCGCGAAAGCGGCTACCATGCGGTGCGTAGCAGTTCCGACCTCGGCAGTTCAAGATGACCCGATCTTCGCCATCGCTGATCTGACGATTACTTCGCTGAAAGATTTCCGCTGGGACCACGTAGACCAGATCTTTCGATAGCCTCTCGTGAAGACTCCACCCGCACTCTTCAGGGAAGATACGCAAAAGCATCCGTACTGAACGGGGTGACCCCCGCTCTTCGAAAAGATCCGTCACCGTCCCACTCAGAGATGAGCAAGCCCGTCACCCATTAATTCGCCACAATCCTTCATGGCTCGTGGGTGCGTCGAAACGACGTCGATTCCTGCCCGCGCTAGTCTTTGCCAATATTCACTACTGCTGCTTTCGTCACCGTTCTGATATCCCTGGGATCGATCTCCAGCAGGGCGTTCACGGCACCTCCACCCCCATACACTTTGTCAAAGGTCATGACCTTTGCGTCGATAAACGTCCGAATGTGATTCTTATGGCCGACAGGAGGCAGCGCACCGACCTCATAGCCAGTCACGCGTTTCACTACGTGGGGACGAGTGAAGGCGATTTCGTGAGCCCCACAACACGCCCTCAGCTTTTTCGCATCCACCCGTTTATCCCCCGTCACAATCCCCATCACAACCCCTCCTTTCTCGTCTGTGAACAGCATACTCTTGATAATGCGTTCACGGCTCACTCCCAACTCCCGTTCAGCGTCTTCCACGGTCATCGTATGGTTCGCGAAGATCAAGATTCTGGCAGTAAGCCCTTTCTCCCGAAGATAATCCCTCAACGTTTCCTGAGACATCGTGATCCCCCAAGATAGGTTCTCAGAACATATATCAGTCTTTAGCTATCGACGAGTCCGTCACTCGACTCGCTCCGAGAACCGAGACTCAGACGGTGGCGGCTGGCTCATTTACAAGCAACGAAACCAGCTAACGAGTGTCTTGCCGACCCCCGTCTTGCTCAGCTATCTCCACTCAGACAAGAGGGTAGTTTAATTGGCTTGGACGGCCACTCTTCTGATGAGCGTCGGCTCGGTGTAGGATAAGTTGAATTTCTGCAAGTTCTCTCTGACGCGAAGAGGGGTTCGTAGTAGCGCTCGTAGTCCCTCTACGTGGGCCGCGCCGACAAAGGTCAGGATTCGTGGATTGTCATCGTCTTCCAGCTTCGCCGATGTTATGCTTGCCAGCCTTGCGGCCATTAACGCGTTCCGTTCATCGATCAACACCCGCCAGACCGATGGGAAATATCGTCGTTCGGCTTCGATCTGTCTTTTGGAGTTGTTGATAACTTGGTCTTTGAAGCCTCTCTCCCACAGCCACGTCGGGTTCTCCCTGCCATAACGATACCGTCCATGGGCCGCGTTCCTTCTCTCAAGGGGGGTCATCAGGCCTCGTATTCGGGTTCGCATTTCTCGTTCACTCATGTCTATGAGCCATATATTGGCGTTGACGTTTCCTAACGTATCGGAGGCCACCGTGAATTCGCAGATGCCTTTACAGGAGTCGCGTCGTGGACACCCGATGCACGCAGTGTTGAGCTGTTGGAAGCGTCTCCAGTCGAGCTCAAGAGCTATGTCCTTGGGCCTTGACGACCTGATAGAGGTATAGGCGTCATTAATGCTGCGTCGTGTAAAGTGGGCGGTTCCGATGATATCCACATACTCATTATAGTCGACGTTAAAGATCTCTACCATGAACCTCATCCCACTACTCTATCCGAATTCGCTGCGTCTCCTTCTCGTGCGTCCCGGTTTTTTTTGGCAGTCGTATGGTGAGGACCCCGTTATTGTACTGTGAAGACGCTTTTTCGACCTCGATAGGATTTGGAACTTCTATCCTTTGATAGAGGGTTCTCGCCCTCACCTCCACTGTGTTCGCTGTCACATTGAGCTGTAGCTCGTCTTTTGCGTCACCGGGGACATCCACATAGACCCGCACGGATGCCTCGTCCTCGAAGACATCGGTTAAAGCTTCAGGGGGCCCATTATGCATTATCGGGCTTCTGAAGGGTCGCTGAGGCATAGGTCGTCGTTGCCACGGATTAAAGGGCTCAATCGGGTCTAAGGGTTCTCGTGGGGGATTCGACCCGACGTGTCTTCGGATAAGGTTTCCCCTGACTTCCAGCGCGTCATTCTGCTTACCGTCGCATGGACCGTTGAGTTGTCCGCTTCTTCCCCTCTCCGCCGCCTCGTTTCGCTCAATCATCCATTTCATGAAGTCGGTGCGGGTCGGACCATGGTTGTCATAATCGACGAATGCTGTCATCCTTTCTCGTCACCTCCCTACAAGTCATCAAATTCCTCGAGGGCTTCAATGAGCCCGCGTAATGCCAGGCTCATCATCATGAATCCCGTCTCTCCAAATTCTGAACAACGATATTGACCGCGCCCAATCTTCTCGACCAGTCCTCCCTCCTTCAGCTTTCGCGTGTTTTCCCAGACGAGTTTCGGGTTGAGATGCAGTTCCCGCATGAAATCGGAGAAATTGATTGTGCGGTTTCGTTTCTCGATCAGCTGTTTCATCATCATTAAGCGGGTTTCATTGGATAACGCGGTAAATATCTTTGAGAATCGTTGGAACTCGTTTTCAAAATCGTCCAACGCATTTACCACCTCTTCCCGTGGCCAGTTCGTGGGGGAGAGGGGTATTTCAAACAGGATGTCTCCGTTGCGTACGAGTTGCCACTTCAAGTTCACGCCATCACGCCTCGAATTACCGAAACGTAATTACTAGTAGGTAATATATAAATGTTACCGTTTAGTAATAACGTCGCATAGCCTCCGCGGTGCTAGTCGAGAAACGATTACCCGCTAGCCAACCACGTCGTTTTCCACTTTATGGTCTCTAAAGGGGCGAGGAGAATACGACCCACAGAGCTGATTCGCTATCAACTACCCTTGTGGGTATCTTTCTGCTATTGGATAATAAGCGTTAATATTTGCAAGGTAGCGAGCTACTGCTCTTCCGTTTTCATGACCGATGGTTTCATCACTTCAGGTGTTGAGTGGGCTATTAACCTGAAGTCATGGCGTCCTTTGGCCATACCTTTGATAATGGATGATCTCCTTCAGGCTTTTTCTATTCTTCGGTCTAGGCTGCTCATCAGCATACCCCAAGGTTAGAAGGGAGACAACCCGGAGGTTTTCGGGAACATGCAGCAGGGCCTTCACCTTATCTTCTTGGAAGGCGCCTATCCAGCAGCTCCCTAGGCCTAACTCCCACGCCGTCAACGCCATGTTTTCGATGGCGATCGCCAGATCGATGAGGAAGCCGTTGAAGGGCCCCACTCTTCGGCTCGCGTCAGGATCCGCCAGACAGATGATGAGTGCCGCCGCGGTGCTGACAGAGTTTTGGGGCGGACGGTCCGGCCAGTGCGCCGCATCAGCCAGTTTCGCTCGCATCTCCTTGTTGGTGACAACGATAAACTCCCAAGGCTGTCGGTTGGCGGCCGATTGGGCAAGCCTCGCTGCCTCAAGGACCTTGAGGAGATCGCTTCTCGGAATCGCCTTCTCCGTATACTTTCGGATGCTGCCCCGCTCTGTTATGACGTCTAAAACGGGCAATCTTGACACCGAGGCCTGTATACCCTTTTTCTAATTTAAAGGTATTGAGAGCGACTTCTATACTTCGACCGGTTCGAAATGAGAGGAATACTAACGGTGGTAGCGGTTACACGGTTTCCACGTCCAAAATATGCCTGACTATCTCTCGTGCTATGATGACGGGGTGATAGAAAAACGAGAGAGGGTTAACCTATGCTTTAGTGAGACGTGTGTTTCGCCTGTTGTGGAAAGAAGAGGTCATGGGCGTTCTCTCGTAACAATTTACGCGCTAACTGAACTGCTTCGCTTTTCCCATAATTCCCTTCTTCAACTTTCTCTGTTAAGACGCGGGCAATGTTTTCTCGCGCAATCACGGCATGACCGTAGACCCCTTCAATGAAGCGATAATCCCCGCCAAACCCCAAGATCTTGTTGGAGGGTATCGTGTCCAGCCACTCCGAGAGCGTTTGCCGCGCTTTGAAGGGTGAAATGATGTGTAGCCAACAGAGATCTGCGTAAACATTCGGGAAGTTTTTCGCCAAAGCCGCTAATTCGCCCGTGTAGGGGTATGAGCCATGAAACACGTCAAATCGAGCTTCTTTATACTCACGAAAGAGGTTGACTAAGAGGGTTGGCCTCGAATTCACGAGAATGTTTTCGTTTCCCTCGTGAAGACCGGTATGGATTTGGATGGGCAGTCCACGTTTAGCTGCTAATTGGATAACCGTATGAACCAGAAAATCTTGGAGGGGTTTACTGTCTCTTAGGGAGAGGCCCGCAGGCACATACCGATGCTTATTCTCGACTACGATTCGCTCAAAGGTCTCTTGGCGGTAGATGTTGTTGAAGACTTCTTCCGCTTCGTTGAAGGTCACTTTGTCGAATCGCAGAGTTCTCATGTAGGCAAGGCCAATTTTCACGCCAACAATGCTGTTTTGAACTCGATTAAATTCCGTGTTCAACGCTGTGACGAAATCATGTAAGGAATGAATAGGCAGGCCACACCATTTTTCCAGATGTTCAAGTTCAGGGCGACTCTTGACCATGATGAAGTCGCGAAACCGAAACACCGGCGCGAATAGGTTGTAGTCCACATGGGTAAGGGGGGTTTCAGGGCTTGTGTCCAGGATAATGCGGTCTATCCCCGTTTTCTCCTTTAAAATCCAATGGTAAAGACCCGCCTGGTTTCTTTTTTCCATTCTGGCTGCAAGTTCTTGATAGGTTCGATCACTCAATTCATCGATGTTATATAACCCTTTTACCGCGATCTTGATTGCATACGCATACCCCGTGTTGTTTGTCCGTTCCCAGAATGGCTTGAAGATCTTCCATCTGTCCGTTAACGGGTGCTGCGGGTTTCGAAGCTCCGCCAAGGCGTCCAAGGACATGCCTGAGGCGACGAGGTCAGATGATAAATAGTGTGCAAGGAGTGTTTCGAAGATGTCGGGTGTTTGGCGTATCCGCTCAGGTTCCTGAATGAGGTGTTCATGGGTATCAATGATTGAAATCTTGTCGACGGCACCTTTAATCTCATTATAAAGCGTCACAGAATCTTTCATGGTAACCTGTTACAATCAATCCCCCACTCCTTTAAAAGCCTTATAACCAAGTGTAGCCAACGGGATTCAAGTCTCGTTATCCTTGAGCTAGTTAAAATGCACGATTTTCGCTGAATGAATGAGTAGGCGAGCCGAGTTCCGTGTTATATGTGATAATGTACGCACTTTATTTTCGGAGACTAGCTCGCTTGAAGCTGAATCGAACTCCAAAAATTTATGAAACACCGATTCATTACAGTTTTATACCCTATGTGGTGTACTAACATTTAAATCAGTCTGGCTAGCTAGCTACAGCTTATTGAAAAGTAGGCCTAACCATGAGTGACATCGTATCGGTTAGTCTGATCCTGGTAAGCTTGATAATTATTATTGGGTTTCTGAGTAATTACCAGTTTATTCGAACAGGGCTTCCCGGAATTCTGTTCTTAATTCTCCTCGGGTTTCTGTTTGGCCCGCTATTCAACCTCGTTAAACCAGGAGATGTTACGCAATACGCCCCGTATTTGGCCACGTTAGCAACCATTCTGATTCTGTTTGAAGCGGGACTCGCCATGAATCTCAAGATGACTTTTCGCGAGACCCCGCGAGCCCTATTGATGACGCTTCTCCACTTGTGTTTTTGCACCCTTGCCGTTACTGTTTTCTTCACGTCCGTGCAAATTTCTTCTCTATACGGCGCCCTCTTCGGAATCATGATTTCCGGGAACAGTGCCGCGGTTCTGGTGCCCATCATCCATTCGATCAATGTAAAAAAAGAGGTCGTGACGACGATAACGTTGGAGTCCACCCTCAACAATGTCTTTCAGGTCGTATCGTTTTTGGCGTTACTTGGGATCGTGGCTTCCGGCTCCATAGACGCACTAATAATCGCACAAGATATCGCCGCACGGTTTTGTGTGGGGGGCGTCATCGGGTTTTTGTTTGGCCTCTTTTGGCTTAAAATCCTGTCCAAGATAAAAAAAGAAGCCTATGCCTCAATGTTGACCATCGCTGTTCTCTTTATCTCGTATTACATTTCAGAGTATTTAGGCGGGGATGGGTCTCTCTCTGCATTACTTTTTGGGATAGTGCTCGGCAACGAACGCCTAGCTTTTCGCATCATCAATGTAAAGACAGAAAGTACCGTCTTAGATGCGTATTTGGTCCGATTTGAATCCGAGCTAGCCTTTTTAGTTCGGACCTTCTTCTTCGTCTACATCGGAATAACCATCAATATTTCGAACCCCCTATGGATTCTCTACGGAGCAATTCTCTCAACTATTCTGCTAGTGATGCGAATCGCAGCCATATATCTCGCCACGATCCGATGCCAAATGCAATCTGAAAGACCGCTATTTTCCAGTGTGCTCGCGAGAGGTCTGAACGAAGCCGTCCTTTCCGTCGTCTTCTTATCGTATAATCTTCCCTATTCCGACATGTTTCAGCAAGTCGCCTTCATCATTATAATCATCACGAATCTCCTTACCACTATTGGCGTATACAAGTTCACACGCACTCAACGACAAACACAAAATGACGTCGCTAGCTAGCCAAGGCACCGTGTACTCCTGGATCCGCTAGCTCGCTCAGCATTCGTGATTATGGGAATCTACGGGTTAGCTAAATTCTTCTCAGAGGTTTAAAATATCTTCACTCAATAACTATTTGATGTGAACGGTGACAGTACATTGGTTAGGTTAATTGTGATAGGCGCAATCAATTGGGACATCAACCTCTTTGTACCGCGATTTCCCCAGGTAGGTGAGGAAGTGTCTGTCAGAAAGATTACGCGGGTTCCGGGAGGAACGGCCGCAAACGTGTCGGTGGCAGCGGCCCGCCTCTTGACGCGAGGAGACGTCGCGTTCCTGGGTGGTTTAGGGACTGATGCCCTAGGAACGTCTCAGGTTAAGCTTCTTGAGCGTGAAGGGGTGGACACTTCTGCAATCAAATTCGTCGATGG
>Ga0209427_10004534_pt1 | contig 16054 bp, 17 predicted proteins | sample DeeMarSWOR136_30_FD_187465 | JGI IMG/M metagenome (GOLD analysis project Ga0209427, IMG submission 187465) | Marine sediment microbial communities from White Oak River estuary, North Carolina - WOR-1-36_30 (SPAdes) (version 2) | ecosystem: Environmental > Aquatic > Marine > Intertidal zone >...
GAGCCAGGGAGGACTTCGGGTTTAACTGCATGCCGATTGAGAAGGCAGTGCTGATTCACATCAACGATGCGCGTCTGGAAGCAGGGCTGGAGCCGATAAAGGGATAGAAGATTTTAGGGAGGGATATTGTGTACTGGGGCTATTCTGAACGTAGTACATATCATACTACATGTGTAAATAGAGTAGCAAGTCATTTAAAAAGATTCTGCATAGAGGCTGGTAAAGAGCGAAAATTTGTATCAGGGAGAATTACTGACGCATGGGGCTATGATTCAAAAACAAAGACTATTTACTTTTGTGAGATAAAGGTAAATTCTAAAGATTTGATGAAAGGAGTATATCAAATATATGAAACAGCTTTTAAGTATACTCCTAAAGATCCAAGAAATAATGTTATTCCTGTAATAGCTATTCCGAAAAAATTATACAATGAGTTGATAAAACATGATATAGAGCAATGAAAGAGCTTTCGCTCCTTGTGTGAAACAAATAAAATAACAATATGGATAATAGAACAATCAGCAATACAACAAATGAAAATCCCAAAGCTAAAAACACCAACAAAGACAAAAGAAACTACTAGAGCTGGAATAATCCGTAAACCAAAGATTAAAGCTAAGTTAAAAACATCTACTAAAAAGAGGGCAATTGTTAAAGCTAAAACACCTAAGAAAATAAACACAAAAATTAAGTTAAAAGCATCTACGATGAATAAGGCAAGTACCAAGGTAAAAATACCTAAGACATCAAAGACTACATCTAAAATAAAGGCCAAGGCTAAAAAAAATAAAGCTACCTTAAAAAGAAAAAGATAGGGCTGCCGCTTTAGCGGTAGCCCCCTTTATTTTCCAGTGTAATAGCTTTAATCTTTCTTATGTGACCCCGTATACATCCCCTGCGGTCCCGCGGAAAATACCAGGGTCGGTCTCTTGATGTCGTGGAACAGCCACGGACAGTGTCTGGTATGTTTCGGGATGCAGACGAGGGTGCTTTTATCGGTGTAATGTGTCTCGTCTTCGAGGACGATACTCATCTTACCGCCGAGGTCGTGCGGATGTGTTGGGTCGGCTCCTGCCATGGCGATAAGCTCCGGCCAATCGTGAGTGTGTTCCGGCGCCGGCGCTCCTCCGGTACCCTCGAAAATCCAGACGAAATCAACGTAGAACGCACCCTTGACCATATCCTCTTCGATATGCAGAATACGGGCGCCTTTGGTGGTGGAGGGATGGGGAGGCGGCGTTGGTGGAGGCACTTCGGTCCTGGCACCGGCAGCCACGGAGAACCTCTCCTTGGTATGGTCGATTATCGAGTATTTCTTTTTTCTGGAAGTATCAGGTTGCTCGGCCGCGGTGCGGGAGTATTTACCGGTCATGGCGATGGTGATGAAGAATACAGGCCGGTTGATTTTCTTGAATAAAATAGGGCCATGTACGACACCGGCGGGCACGAAAACCAGAGCATTACGGTTGAAAACTTCTTGATTGCCGTCCAGCCAGAGGGTGATTTCCCCGCCGAGGTCCTGGGGGTCGTCCGGATGGCCGCCGATAAAGCCCAGAAGGTGAGAGAAACCGTGGGTATGGGGTTCGCCGACCGGTCCGCTGGCGGCACCGCTCCAGAGCCAGGTGCAGTCCACTGTAAAAAACCCTGCCTGAACGCTCTCGTCTGTTGTCATCAAATGAGTAGCTTTAACTCCCGGCACCGGGTTTTTGGTTGTACTGCCTCCCTTTCTTTGCAGTTCCAGCGGGAAGGGGCTGGGTTTCTGCACTAGGCAGTCAGCATACTTCATCTTGGCCATTTTACGGTACCTCCTTATTTAAGCATTTGCTTTATAACGGCCACCGTGGCGGTGTCATCATAACCGTATTTTTTACGCAGTTCTTCACCGCTGCCAAAGCCGGCGAATACCTGCGGAATGCCGAGGCGTTTGAAATTTTCGGGGTAAATGTTACCGTCCACGAACGCGTCGGCGATTACACTTGCCAGCCCGCCTTCCATGAGATGGTCCTCGAGGACCACGATGTTCCGGGTCTCCTTGACCGCCTTCAGGAGCAGGTTTTTATTCAGGGGTTTGATGGAATACATGTCGATAACGCGTACTTCGATTCCCTCGGCTGCCAGTGTTTTGGCGGCTTCAAGGGCTACGTAGACCATTTCTCCGTGAGCGATTATGGTGGCATCCTTGCCATCACGGGCGGTGATACCCTCGCCGATTTTATACGTGCGTGTGCCCGGCTCGTAGAGCATGCGGTCCTTCTTGCCTTGGGCAAGTCGGATATAGAGCGGGTGTGGATAGTCCATACTCAGAATCATGATATCGCGTATCATATTCGGGTCGCCGATAGACAGGACCGTCATATTGACCAGCGACTTCATGATGGATATATCTTCCATCGCGTTATGGGTTGAGCCGCCGCCGGAGGTCAGTCCACCGCCGGTTCCGATGAAGCGTACCGGTAGGTCCTGGTAGCAAATGGCGGTGCGGTTCTGTTCGCAGGCGCGCATGGTCATGAACGGAATCATCCCCGCGATAAAGGGAATATTGCCTTCAAGAGCCAGTCCGGCGGCAATGCCGGCGCAATTCTGCTCGGCGACGCCGGTATCAATAAACCTGTCCGGGAAATCCTTTTTAAATGTTGCCAGTGCGCCACCGGTATCAGCCGTTAAAGCCCAGACATTGTTATGCTTTTGACCCAGTTCATGCAATGTTTCACCGACAACTGACCTTGCCGATAAAAAACTACCGAAGTTAAATGTCATTTTCATCAGGCGGCACTCCTTTCCCCGGCATAATCGGCTTCGATATCCGCGATGGCTTTTTCCGTATCTTCCTTGCTCAATGCCCCGGCATGCCAGCCGACATTCTTCTCCATGAAGGAGACCCCTTTGCCCTTGATTGTTGAGGCTATGAGCACCGTCGGTTTTTCGTTGGTTATCGGCGGCAGATTATCGAGGGCATCAATAATCTGGCCCATGTCGTGCCCGTCCAGTTCGACCACGTCCCAGTTGAAAGCCCTCCATTTGTCCGCGTAAGGCTCGAGGCGCATGTAATCGCCGTCGAAACTGGTCATCAATTGCTTATTTCTATCAATAATACCGACTAAATTTCCCAGTTTATATGAACCCGCGGTGTTCGCTGCTTCCCAGACCTCGCCCTCGCAGGTCTCTCCGTCGCCCATCATGCAGAAGACGCGGTGTGCTTCCTTTCTCTGTCTGGCGGAAAAAGCCAGTCCCACGGCGATGGCAAGGCCTTGCCCGAGAGAGCCGGTCGAACATTCCACCCCGGGAAGCTGTATCTTGCAGGGGTGCATCCCGTAAGCGCTGTCCAGTCGGCCATAGGTTTTTACAATCTCGTCATAATCGAAATAGCCTCTCAGGCACATGGCAATATACATGCATACCGCGCCGTGTCCCTTGCTCAGGAGGAACCTGTCTCTCGTCGGTGATTTTATGTCTGAGGGGTCGACTCTCATGCCGTGGTGGTAGAGCCCGATGAGTAAATCTGTCATCGAAAGGTCTCCCCCGATGTGCACCACGCCGTCGTAGGCACCGCACAGATTAATCAGTTTCTTGCGCATCTCATAAGCCAGTTCTTCAAGGCGCTTTACTTCTTTTGGATCAGCCATAACATATTCTCCTCGTGATAAATATGAATCGTGTGTAGTTACTAACTACTATTGCCTTTTTACATTTTTCTAGGGTTTGATGAGAATTTTTACCGATTTGCCCTGTTTATGAATTTCGAAGGCTTCCCTGATGTCGTCCAGGGGCATGATATGAGTGATGAGAGGTTTGAGTTCGAGTTTGGAAAGCAGGTTCAACGCTCTGGGAAAGCAGTAAGGTGAAACGAACGTCGAGCGGATGGTCAGCTCCTTGGCGTACATCAGGAAGGCCGGCACGGCGATTTCACAGTCTTTGGGATAGACGGCCGCCCAGAGGATGGTGCCGCAGTTATCCGCCAGGTAGATGGTGTCCCGGGCTGCCTGGACGCTGCCGCTGGCTTCGATAACGCTGTCGAAGCCCCTGCCGTCGGTAAGCTCCTTGCCGATTTTTTGGAGGTCTTCGTTGAAAGGGTCGACTACTACGTCCGCCCCCAGCTTCCTGGCTAAGGCCCTTTTTTCGGCAATCGGCTCCGAGACAAGTACCCGCGTGGCGCCGCTTCTGATAGCTATCTCCATGCACAAAAGACCGATGGGCCCCGCCCCGGATATGGCTATCGAGCTTCCCGGGTAAATATTGGCCAGGTCGGTGGCATGTACGGCCACGGACACCGGTTCCAGCATGGCGCCGATTTCCAGGCTGATATCGTCCGGCAGGGCATAGATGGCGCTTTCGGGATAGGTGGCGTACTCGGCGAAAGACGGCGAAGCATGGAGGCTGTTCCGGCAGAAATTCTGCATCTTGTTGCGGCAGTAATAGCAGGTACCGCAGGTACTGCGGAAATCGCAGGCAACTCTCTGTCCCACCTTATACTGCTTGATGTTGCTGCCGACCTCCACTATTGTTCCCGAGGCTTCGTGCCCGAGAACCCGCGGTTTTTCCAGCATCTCGGGAGGTATCAGCCCGAACCTCCCCTCCAGGTTCTCGGGGTCGGTGCCGCAGATACCGCAGTAGGCTACCTTTATCTTGACTTCATCCGGTCCGCATCCCGGTTCTGGGTATTCCTCGACGTTAATATTTCCTATACCCCTGATTACCGCTGCTTTCATACGTTAATTTCTCCTTCGAATTTTTACTGGAAGAACTTATCGGTGCCGTATCTCGATAACGACGCCGCCCTCGCCGGTTTTAAAGTAGGCGAAACCCCGGGCATCGAGATTGGCGCAGGTCAGGAGTTCCGCTCCCTGCGCCAGCATTTTGTCCATCTCGCCGCGGACATCGTCGGAGAGGTAGGCGATGTGATGGACGCCCTCGCCGTGTTCGTCGAGGAATTCCTGCAGGGCCGACTCGCCTCCCGAGGGCTGGAGTAGTTCTATCTCCGTACCGCCGACTTTTGCGCTGCTGATTTTTACCTTCCACTCGGCGGGTTTGCCATGCAGCTCGCCCTTGAAGGGAATATCCACCCATTTGCGGTCGCCCATCAGACCGAAGGGTCCGATGCCGATTGCCTCCAGGCAGGCGATGGTCCTATCCATGTCTTTAACGATGACACCGACATGGTGAAAATCTTCACTCTTGAATATCGGGTCTGGATTAATTTGCGACATGATAGCTCCTTATTACCGGTAATTTGAAAACAGTAAAAAAAGTTGTCGACAGTCAAAGTGTAACTTCTGGTCAATGGTGATGTCAAACCTGTGCGTCTCCTCGCTCGAGGAGTGTATTGATTGTTGAAAATTTCAAATTTGCGTGCGAAAATGTGGGGTAATTGTGGTTAACTGCTGTTGCAATCAATCCGGCCGGTATTCTTGCCGGTTTTCACCATTTCTTTCTGAAAGGAATCTGGTTTGATGAATAAAGTAATGACGATGCACAAGGCGATATCGCGGTTTGTCACAGCCGGTGATACTCTTTTTCTTTCCGGTATGCAGCACGGTGAGCCTGCGGCGGCTGTTCATGAAATCGTACGCCAGAAAATTGACCGCCTGACCCTGGTGAGTGTCCTCGTCGCCACCGCCAATCTTCTCATCGGCGAAGGACTAGTGGACAGAGTGCTTACCGGATATACCAACCAGGACGAACGCTCCTATGCAGTCGTTAAAGCCAGAGATGCCGGTCGACTGCCGGTCTTCGAAGAATACTCTCATTTCGGCATCAGCCTGGTACTCCTGGCCGGTCAGATGGGAATACCCTTTATACCCACCCGGAGCGAAATCGGCTCGGACATGCCAAAGTATAATAAAAACATCACTTCAGTAAAGTGTCCCTTTACCGGAGAGTACCTCGGCGCAGTGCGGGCAGTTAATCCCGATGTGGGCATCATCCACGTCCAGAGGTGCGATGCCGAAGGTAACGCCCAGAAGTGGGGGACGATGGGGGTTGACGTGGAGGGTATCAATGCCAGTAAAAAGGTCATCGTTACCACGGAGAAGATTGTGGATGCCGATGTCATCCGCCGCGACCCCAACCGTACTATTATACCCAGTTTCAGAGTCAGTGCCGTCGTCGAGCAACCGTTCGGTGCTCATCCTATGCACCTGGCGGGCTGCTATAGCGGCGATATGTGGGGGTATTATTTCGATACCGGCCCCAAAGAAAACTACGAATCGTATGTAAAAGAACTAGTATATGGTTTGAAAGACTGGGATGAACACCTGAAAAGGAAAGCGGAAATAAAACCGCCCGGTTATTTTGAAAATTTTAGAATAAATGCAGTTGAAAGCGATCCGATTATCACGGGATATTAGGAGTATTGTGATTATCCGGAACGACGAAAATGACAAATATACCGCCGCCGCCCAGATGGTGGTGGCCGGTGCCCACCAGATAAGGCCGGACGATGTTGTCTATGTGGGTCTGGGGCTTCCCTTTCTCTCAGCGCTGCTGGCGAAATATACCCATGCACCGGAGTGCACGATTATCATCGAAAACGGCATCGTCCGCACGACCGGCTTTGAATTACCGCGGGCTACGGATACTCTGGGTGTCCAGTTCATGTCCGACCAGTTGACCGGTCTGTTCTACGTCAGCAGTCTCGGGCAGGCCGGGCACATTACCACCGGTTTTATCGGTGCCGGCCAGGTAGACAGGTACGGCAATGTTAACGATACCTGCGTCGGTGATTATTACAGACCGTCGCACCGCTGGGCGGGGAGCGGTGGCGCTAACGACGTGATGAGCTTCTGCCGGCGGACGATTACCATGCTGCGGCAGAGCCAGCGACGCTTTCCGGGAAAGGTGGATTTTATTACCTGTCCTGGCTATATCGACGGCACTCTCGGGAGTCGGGAAAAGGCAGGATTATTGCCTGGTACCGGTCCGGCTATGGTTATCACCGACCTCGCCTGCTACACCTTTGAGAACGGTGAAATGGTCGTGAAATCCGTAAACAGCAGCGTGGGGGCAACCCTAGAAAAGGTTAAAGAGGAAGTAGGCTGGGACATTAAAGTCGCCGCTGACCTTACTGATACCACACCACCTACAGATGAAGAGATACGCGTCCTCCGTGAAAGAGTCGACCCTAGGCGTATCTGGGTGGGCGGCAAGCGTACGCCGATAGGGAAGGATTAACCATACACCTTAATCCACGAACTTGAACATACGGGTAAGCCCGCCCGGAGTCCTCAGGTTGTAGAGCCGTACGGCATTGCCACCCAGTATCAGGTTCATATCGTCTTGGTTGATGTCGAGTCGCTGTATCTGCTTCAGGCTCCAGCCCCAGATGTCCACCTGGTGACGCGGTATACCTTGCTTGAGGTCCTGACGCGTATATCCGGGAGGATAGCGGTTGAGTTGCGAATAGACGGGTAGGCTGGCGCCCCAATCAGTACCCCATAGTAGCTTCTCAGCGCCTACTGAAGGGTCGTTGAGGGCTTTGTAATAAAGTTCCGTCCACCAGCGTCCCGTTTCCAGATAGATATTCTTGTGAGAGGCGGCTACGTGCAGGCAGCACTCGTAGAACCACTCCCACCAGCCTCCCTCGATGCCGGCATGCTCCAGGATTATCGGTACGTCCGGCATGGCGACGGCCAGTGTATGTACCCACAGCGGGTTGTAGGTGAACTGTGCCCCGTGTTAGGCAATGGCGTACCCGCCCGGGGTGCCGGTATGATAACGCATGGGCACTTTATAGGCTCGGCATACCTCCATGACCTTGAGGCAGTTCTTAATTATCTCCTCCTCGGTCTGGAAGCGTGGTGGCTGGCCTTCCTTCGGTTTACGCATCGGTATTAACACCATCTCGCCGATGCCCACGAAGTTCCCGGTTTTAAGCAAATCGGCTAAGGCATCGCAGAAGCCCTCGATTGTCCATTCTTCCTCACCGGCGGCGCATTTATCTTGGTATTCCTTCGGCCAGCATGAGGCGGCGAACTTGTCGGGATACCTCTTGACTTGGTCGACGTTGTTGGGATTGGTCATCCCGAAAGCCGGCTCTATGATGCACATGTCCACGCCGTAGCACTCCATGTCGTAAAGGAGTCGCGGCGAATTGTCGTAGGCCTCCATCTGCCCCATGACCTTACCCAGGTTGTCGTAGTCTTTGGAGCCTTTCAACGCCTTGCCCGCCGCGTGACGTTGTGAATGGACATGAGTATCGACGATGAATCTGCCTAGTTTCATGGTTACCTCCTTATTTGTTTTCTACCTCACTCCCTGTGTCCCCCTCTCCTTTATGGGAGAGGGGGAAGGAAGAAAAGAGGGGCTGTGCCCCTCTTAAACACCTGTTTTTAAAGCCAGGGCATTACCACACCCTTGATATATCCCGGTACCCGGTTGAGATTATCCTCAAAGGCCTGTCCGATATCTTCCAGTTTATAACGGTGCGTGACCAGTTTATCCATGGGATAAATCCCTTTTTGCAGCGCCCACATGGCGCGGGTAAGCTCACTCTGGTGGTCGGTGGACATGCCGATGCCCTGCGGACTGTAAATAATGGGCGACTTTATCCAGCTTACCAGCTCGTAGGTATCCGGCACCTGGTGCCAACCCACCAGGATTAGCTTGGCGCGGTTGTTCTTGATGACATCACCGACCATTTTAATGCCGGGCGGATGCCCGACGACTTCAATACCTACGTCGACACCGCGACCTCCGGTTATTTTCATCACTTCGGCAACGACATCGTCTTTTCCGGGATTAAGCGTGACGGTAGCGCCCAGTTCCCTCGCCATTTTCAGCCGGTTGTCATCGAGGTCGGCAACGATATATTCCCTCAGTTTGGAGTGGGCAACGCCGGCAATGACACCAAGCCCCATGAAACCGCAACCGACCTGGAATACGTAGTCGCCCATTTCCGGCGTGGCGGTCCTGGCGATGGAAACCAGGCTCATCAGGGGCTCGCCCAGAGCATGCTCGAACGGTATCCCGTCGGGTATTTTCTCGATGATAGTCCCGTGCCCGCGTCCCAGTTTGTCGGATGGGTCGCAGACGGCGTATTCGGCGTAGCAGGCGCCCGAGAAAAATCCCGTTATCCTGTCGCCCACCTTGTACCCTGTTACGTTCTTGCCCACCTCCGCCACCGTCCCCGAAGGCTCGTGGCCGGCCTGTCTCGGGAAGGGCATCCGCTGTTTCATCGCCTCGCTGCCGGAATCGAGGTAGCCGGACATGTCGCTGGAGCAGACGCCGCAGGCCTCAATCTTCACCAGCATTTCGTGATCTTTGATTTTCGGCGTCTCGACTTCTCTTATCTCGAATTTCCGCGGGGCAACGATAAAGGCAGCTCTCATGAGACGTTTCCTCCTTGAAAAGCCGTTTGGCTGTACTAGATTGTACTCTCACCCGCGCTGCAATATCAATTTTTCCTATGCCTGACTCGCTATTGACATTTGTTCTAAAGAGTGATAATTTTCAAATATGTTGATTAAATTAGTCAACTTAAGAGTGTGCCATTATTGATGACTATGAAAGAGGTCTGGAAATGTCGAAGCCAATCGGGAGAGTAGACAGGTTGCATTATAAGAATATAGAGATTCCGGTACTCACTAGAGGTATCGCCGAAGATGCCAGCGAGCTTATCGGTAATACGCCCTTGGTCAGGTTGAACCGTATCGCCAGGGACTCAAGAGCGGAGGTAATTGCCAAGCTGGAATCGTTTAATCCGGTGGGCAGTGTCAAAGACAGGATTGGCGTGGCCATGATTGTCGATGCCGAAGAGAAGGGCCTGATAAAAAAAGACACGGTTATCGTCGAGCCCACCAGCGGTAATACCGGGATCGCTCTAGCTTTCATCTGTGCTGTCAGGGACTACCGTCTTATCCTCACCATGCCCGATACTATGTCGGTGGAACGCAGGCAGCTAATGTCGGTTTTCGGTGCCGAGTTCGTGCTGACACCCGGGGCCGAAGGTATGGCGGGCGCGGTAAAAAAAGCTGAAGAGCTGGTGGCTGAGAACCCCAATTACTACATGCCAGGACAGTTTAAAACCCCGGCCAATCCGGAGATACATCGACTCACCACCGCCGAGGAGATATGGCGTGATACCCAAGGCAGGGTGGATATTCTGGTCAGTGGTGTGGGTACCGGCGGGACTATAACCGGGGTCGCCGAGGTCATTAAGTCGAGAAAGCCAGGTTTTAAAGCCGTTGCCGTGGAACCGGCGGATTCGCCTCTCCTCTCCGAAGGAAGAGCCGGGTCTCACAAGATACAGGGTATCGGGGCTAATTTTGTGCCCGATATATTGAGAACCGACCTGATTGATGAAATAGTAACCGTCAGCAATGACGATGCCGGAAAAACGGCAAGAAGGCTGGCCAGAACGGAAGGTATACTGGCTGGCATATCTTCCGGGGCGGCTGTCTGGGCGGCGTTAAAGATTGCCGCAAGAACGGAAAACAAGGATAAACATATCGTAGTGATTTTGCCCGATACCGGTGAACGTTATCTCTCGACCTGGTTGTTTCAGGATTCTATAAAGTGAACACGGGCCGGAATTAAGAATTCTGACTCTTTTGCGAGCGTGAAAACGCTGTTTTAAGCTTATTGAAGGTGCTGTTTGCCCAGCCGTATTTTCTGGCCAGTATCAAAACGGCGGCAATCACCACCAGACCGCATACCGTCAGCAAGGTACTCAGCAGCGTGATTTTCATATCGAAAAGCCAGTTCAGCCAGAATACGCTCAGCGGCACCAGAGCTATCGATAGCCCGAACGATAGAGCTATCCTCTCTATCCAGTCGATATTCTTTCTCAGGAAGAAAACATAGCTCCAAGCTAGTCCGGGTATAAACAGGACGAACAGTCCGCCGAATATCAGCCTTAATACATCAACTGCTGTCATCAGAAGCCGCCTTCGCGATATTGATAGATTATCGCTCCATTATTATATACTATCTGGAAATATTTTCCCTCGAATTTCTCCAGCCCCAGATAATTATCCTCGTTAACGGAATAATAGATATATAAGGGGTCGTCATACCTCTCCAGGAATTGCTTCGCCGTTTCCGGGTCGTCCGTACTGAAGAAAGCGTCCCATTCCTCTTTTTCATATAGGTCCCATTCAAATAGTCCGGGGGCGATGACTCTCCTGTCACTCCACCCGAGAACCCAGGGAGCGTCGTTGGTGGTTGCCAGTACGTAGGCGTTCTCCCCGGTATTCTCTTTCAGCCACTCCACCGCCTGTAGTTGTTCCTCGGTGATTAGCGGCTCGGATTCATTTACAGAATGTATCGTCGGTATAATAGCTGTCGTCAGGAGAAGAATACCCGCGACTGCTCCGACGACTTTCCAGGCGTGTTTCCTGTTAAGCAGGGTGTAGTCAATGCCCACCGCCGCCAGGATAATCACGGCAATATCCAGCGGGATAATGAACCTGTTGAAGAAAAATAGCTGAGCGATAACAATAATGGCACTGATAATCAGGAAAAAGAAAACACTGTTCCAGTGTTTTTTCGCTGCCAGGTATATTCCGCCGATTAAGGCAAAGGGCAGGTAAGTGATGGCAAACCGTGTATAGGTTTCAAAGTCGAAAAAGGTGCCGCCTCCCAGCCCTTCGCCAGTCTGGATATTGGTCATCGCTGCTTCCATGGCACCGGATAGCACTCCCCAGTTTATCTCCCACCTCGTTATCCAGAAAGGAATAATCAGGATGGCGGTACCCAGTACCGCATATATTATTTCCCGCCGACGATTTATCAGGAAGCAGGGCACCAGGATAAAAGCGAACAGCAGGAATTCGGGACGGTGAAAGATTCCCAGCGCGGCGAACATCAGCGTCATCAGTACGTACTTCTCTTTGTCCAGGGCGTAAATTGCCAGCAGCAGAAACAATAGACCGAGGACGTTTTTAAAGTAGAAATAGGTAAAAACCTCGAACTGGGTGTAAGAAACGGCGTATAACAGGGCGGCGATTATTCCCGCTCTCGGCCCGAAGATGTTTCTGGTTACTGTAAAGATCGGAAAAACCAGCAGCGCTCCGAGAAAGGGGAAGAGATATCTGATATTATCCATGGCATCGGCGCCAGCAACAATATAAGTTAAGTCGGTGAGTACCGGGAGACCCTGCGGGTACATCTCCTTGATCCAGGTTGGTAAGTCAGCTTCGGGAATCTGGGGCAGGGCACTAGCATAGAAATCCATCGTGTATCTGTAATATCCCGGGTCGTACCCGAGCGGGACTGGACTCTTCATTAGTGGCACAAACCGTAAAAGTAAGGCAAACACAAAGATGATCAGGATGATTATCAAAACACCCCGTATTCCGGTCTCGCTGCTTTTCTCACGCCTTAACAGGTGTGGTAAGGCGAATAGCGGCAGGACTAATATGAAATACTGGTAATAGATGGGGAAATCCAGGACTCTTAGCTCTCTAAGCAGGACCAGTATGAGAAAGATAATAACCAGCTGGAGATAGCTTAATTCAACTATTCGGGCTATTTTCCCCTTCACTCTCTTCTTCTCCGTCATTTTGCCAGATAAGCATGGATAGCAGTATAATCAGAATCCCGCCGATAAGTGATATTAGATACGAAAGCCAGCCAACATCCCGGGTCTTGTACCATATCAGGGCAGCCCCTATTACACCTGTACATATAAATGTAACGATATTACCTTTATGGATGGTTCTTTTTAGTTCCCGTTTTTCGCTTTCCTGCCGAGAAAGCACGGTAATTACCCCCGTAACGATTACGGCGATAAACCAGTAATTGAGGTCGAGATAGCGGGAAACGCTCGCTGGAAAGATGGTCTCTATCAGCAGCAATAACAGGTAGGTTATCAGCAGGGTGGTAAATAACTGCTGTATAGAAGACACTATGGTTCTGAAGATTTTATTTTCAGTCCATTGTTTAAAAAATTCGTTAATCTGATTCATGGCATTTCTCATCATCTATCCCAAAGTGGTGAAATTTCCATGTCAATCTCAATCCAGTCTATCCTGATGGTTCTCTCCGGTTGTCTGGCAAGGTGGGGGACGTTCAGACACAGACTCAGGGTATTATCAATCAGGTAAAGGTCCTCGAGCTGCCATTTCGTACGGGCTATGAGCCATCCGTCGTCGTTCTCCGGCGTGATGTAGTCGGCCCTGTTTAATACTATGTAGTCGACATTTTCAACGAGCCAGGACATGTCGTGTTGAAGTTCCACCACCTCACATTTCCTGGGAAGAAAATACGATGTCGGTGTAAACGCTAAAAATCCCGTCGAATCTATGAGGATATCCTGCTCCGGGATAGTCATATGGTACGCTCCGGGGGAGATATCTGTATAGAAATCGGTTTTTACCTGGTCGACATCGACGGTGATATTATCATTATCTCCAACTATTGGAATAGTCTGTAGCCCGGAATTATGCCAGGTGTAGAGCCTGACCTGACTTGCCTCATAATTTCGACCGTAAAGTATTACCGGCTCGTTATCTGTCTCATCGGGGTAATAGGCGGGATTCTTCCCCGAGAGGTACATGCGTTTTTCAACAACCAGTTTGGATTGATTGATCTCCAGGCTCGTTATCAACAGGTCGCTGTTGCAGTTTAGCTGGATGCGATAGGCTCCCGGCTCCGGGATATTGGCCGTAAATGCTGTCTCCTGTACCGGCCCTAATTTCTTAGATTCTTCAGTGTCCCCGTCGTCGGGGATAACAGCCTCTTCAATAAGTTCACCATTCAGGGAGTAAACCCCGATGACAAGCTCGTCGGCTTCTTCGTACCAGTTGAGGTCCTGCTTGGCTATCTTTAGCTCCAGGCTGTCGTTGCGGACGTACGTCCAGAGAGTATGCGGGCCCCGCAAACTGGATTTTACCGTAACAGATTCATAAGACTCATTGTATGGCGGACCAACAAGCTGGTTTATCGGCAGGCTATCGTCGTTGGTAGCAATCACCGAGTCGACGGGAGGGTTCTGCAGGAATTCGTCCACACTGGCAAACTCCGGGACATTTACGGGGTCGGTGCTGTAGACATAAATATCGCCGTTCGTCGTGACGATCGGCAACCACGAGAGTTCTGTATAAAAAGGTACGTAGATATTTTTCCAGTGATAGCTCCATTCCTGCCCGTTACGCGCGCCTATGACGAACTCCGCGTCGGTGTTGAAGTTATCCTTGAATCTTACCCTGACGGTGATTTTTTGGGCGTTCCTGAGTTGCGGCTCGTCCAGCTCAAAATATACCAGGGATTGCTCCAGCTCCCGGAACGTCTCGCCGCCTGCCTCGAGCCTGTCGGAAATCCTGTCGAAGGGACCCGTAAGCCGGGCGGTGCCTTCGGTGTCCTGCCCGCCCACGTCGATTGAGTAGTGCAGCGTGCCCCCGAAAGGCATGATATTCACCCAGCCGATGTATCCCAGCGCGATTACCGGTATCAGCCAGAGTAGCTTTAAAAACCTGTTGAATTTATTCAGTTGCGTGTTCATGTTATTGCTCTGTTAGTTTATATAGGTCTTTTACATCGGTTTCTTGCAGTTGATAACCACTAGACAGGAACAAATCGTCCATTGTTTCTTTAGCCACGAGTTCGGTTAGCTCCACTTTAAAATATATATAAACTCGTAACCCCTTATCATAGAGCTTAATGGTAATATTAAAAAATGTTTTATCAAGATTATCCGATGGTAATTCACCGACTATTGCTACCCTACGTTCTGGGAAAATAGCTTTGTCCCAGTAGTCAAGGAAAATTACTGCATCGGTTTCGGTGGTATCTACAACTATCTGGCTTAGGGTAGCATAGCCTTCAACGCTCTTTTGATTGCTATCAATTACTGGTACAACAGTTAAGATATTGAGTATAACGATAGAGAATATCAATATGGTGGGTATTATTTTATTCTGGAATTTAATGATGAAATAAGAGAATAATGGAATAAACAAGATACTTATGGGAAGGAGATATCTGCCGTATGAAATGTGTATGGATGTTTCTATCACCTTGTCATCTAAATAATAAAGAGACAAAGCTATTAAACCTATTACCGAAAAAGCTAAATAATTGGATTTAATTCCACATTTTTTCACCCTTAATATTATCCCGAATAATGTGCACATAAAAAGCACCGGCATAAGGTTAATTAAATTATGTGAATTGGTTAAAAGATTACCGATGCTAAACTCGGCTCCTATTAGAGTTTGAGTTATACCATATTGTACGTGTTGTCCGGTGGTAAGAGGCGAACCATATAATAGATTATTAAGGGTGAGAAACGGCCCGAAAGACATTAAGAAAGCTATGAATGCCCAGATGAGATTTACTTGCTTGATTTTTTTAATGTTCCATAGAGTGATAATTCCTATAGGTATTGCCAGGAAAATGAAATCGGGTCTGATGAACAATGCCAGTCCGTAGAACAAACCGAAAAGAACGAAATAGCTGACTTTACTGGATTTAAATAGTAAGAAAAAGTACCTGAAAGAAATAATTATCATCGCGCAACCCGCGATATTTTCAAACATGGATAAGGAACTCCAGTACCAATAGATCGGGAGAACTAATAATAATAAATAGGAGAGTAGGGCAATTTTTGGATTAAACATATCTCTGATAAGTAGATAGAAAAACAAAGCACCAATAATAGCTAGGAACGGTGTTAGAAACCTGATGAAATCAGGAATTATTACAGCTGAAGTTCCATTAACCACTTGGAAACCTAGGAATTTAGCTGATGTAACATAGCCATCAGTATAAACCGCACCACGGGGATGAATAATCCCTTGGGCTATATCGTTCAAGTTTTCGGTATACCTGAGTTCTCCTGTTTGCGCATATAACTGAGTAAAATGGTAATTGGCTACTTCGTCTGGAGAAACGAATTTATCAGGAGAAATAAAAGCTAGGTAAGAATAAATAATAAAGAAGATCACAGAACAGACAGTTAATATATATTTAGGATTTTGAATAGTTTTCATTTTCTATCCGAGAATTTAGCATTTCCAGTTAATTCCTTAAATACTCTCGCATACTCTCCTGCCATCTTTTCCCAACCGTAGTTCTCCAGCGTATATTGCCTGGCGCGCTCCCCGAACGACCGCCGCTT
>Ga0209427_10004535_pt1 | contig 16053 bp, 11 predicted proteins | sample DeeMarSWOR136_30_FD_187465 | JGI IMG/M metagenome (GOLD analysis project Ga0209427, IMG submission 187465) | Marine sediment microbial communities from White Oak River estuary, North Carolina - WOR-1-36_30 (SPAdes) (version 2) | ecosystem: Environmental > Aquatic > Marine > Intertidal zone >...
GGCTCTCTCTTTTCCAGAAATGCCTGTGTTCCCTCTTTATGGTCCTCCGATTGCATGATTTCTCTCATTAGTGGCTGAATGTACTTCATGCTTGATTCCAGATTCATGTCCAACCCGGCGTATATAGCACGTTTAGCCCTTTGAATCGCCAGCGGGGCTGCTTTGGCCAGCTTCTCGGCCAGTTCTCTGGTAGCGATTTCCAGTTCGTCATGGGGAACGACCATAGTTACAAGCCCTATGCGCTCGGCTTCCCTGGCATCAATCATGTCACCTGTCCAGATTAGCTGACAGGCTTTGTCTATTCCGACAAGCCTTGGTAGTAACTGAATACCTCCTTCAACAGGGAGAAGTCCTCGACGTATGTAGACTTCTGTGAACCTGGCATTGTCCGAAGCAATCCTGATGTCACAGGCCATGGCAAGGTCGAGTCCGGCACCTGCGGCCACTCCATTAATTGCCGCAATTATCGGTTTCTCACATTTCTGCATAAGGACGTGAACTGAGACACGACCGCTACCCGTTCTAGCGGGTCTTCTCTGGCTGATTGGACGGTTAGCATTCCCAGCCAGTGATTTAACATCGGCGCCGGAGCAGAAGGCACGACCGGCACCGGTGATAATCAGCACTCTCACCGTTTTGTCCTTCGAAATATTTTCGATTACCTGGTACATGCTTTCCCGCATACCGGGGGTGAGGGCATTCATTTCATCTGGTCGATTAAGGGTCATGGTGGCGATGCCACCTTCTTCGGTATAGATGATATCCTGATAATCCATTATCCGAACTCCTTTTCAGTTATATCCGCCTAATTCGGTTATGGTGATTATTGCCTGGTTGAAATCGGCGCTGTGGGAATATGAACCCTGGATGTAGTCGTATCTCTCGGGTAGTTAGGTATCTCTTAGCCATTATACAGACTCTTGATTAATGGTGGAAGTGGACAATCCATAAAGCAGTTTCAAAGCTGCGTGTCGTGCGTTCGATTCGCACCGGGGGTACTTTTTTGTGTCACCTCTAGTCCTAGCCGTATGCTACAATAGGCGGTAAGTCTTCTCCTCTATCGAAGATATGATGACAACACATATGGAAATACCTCACTCGCCGGCAGACCTGAGTCCCGGTTGGCTTACCAAAGCTTTGCAGTATGGGCAAGCAATTGGTACGGGCGCAGTCAGTGAATTTGAATGCTCACCTCTGGAAGCAGGGGAGGGCTTATACGGGCAGATTTTCCGATTGAAACTCGCCTACGACCCTCCAGAGCTGGATGTGCCAGAAACGATAATCGCGAAGTTCTCCTCCAGCAATCCCGATATGCGTCAACGCCCGAATACCAAGGCTTCATATGAGCGGGAAGTACGCTTTTACCAGGAAGCAGCGCAGGAAAGCCCCCTCCCAGTCCCAGCGTGCTACTATGCCGATGTTGATATGGAATCAGGGTGGCATATCCTCCTACTAGAGGACCTGGCACCTGCACGTAGCGGCTCTCGGACCAGAGGATGCTCACGAAATGATGCGCGGATTGCCATTCACCAAATCGCCCGTTTCCACGCCCATTGGTGGGAGAGCCCAAGGCTTTATGAGTTCAAATGGCTGTCAGGTATGGAGATCCCCGGTGATGCTGAACTCGCCCATTTTCGCGAGCAGTTGTGGTCCGCCTTTCTTCGGAAGGTAGGCACAAAATTACCAGATGAAGTGATAAAAATTGGTGAGATGCTTGGTGAGTACAAGGGTCGGATAACGCAGCACCTGTTCGCACAGAAGCCTCAAACGTTAATTCATGCAGATTATCAGTTGGAGAATATGATGTTTGGAGCAACAGAAGAGGAGAAATTCTTCGTCGTTGATTGGCAATTCGTGAAACGTGGGTGTGGAATCTGGGATGTCGCCTATTTCTTATCGCAGAACCTGGCACCAGAAGACAGGAAAGTAACCGAGATGAGTATTCTTCATGATTATCTGAGAATCCTGGATGATTATGGAGTGCAGAACTACTCTTTTGATGATGCCGTGTATGACTATCGACTCTCCCTAATACATCGATTTGGTGCCCTGATTACGACCATTGCGGCTCTGCCTTTTACCGAGGAACAAATCAGGATGCATGTTGATGTGTTGCTTCCGCGTATCATTTCTGCTCTTTTAGACCATGACTGTCACCTATTGCTGCATAGTGGATTACGAATTTAGTCAGTCGTTATATTCCGTTATAGTGTATAATACCTCGTGTGATAACCTTCCTGCGGATATGCTTCGTTGAAGAATTACTCCCGTTCGTTAACTGGATTCCCACCTTATCCCCTGAACTATTAGCCCTGCCGGGTGCGAGTGTGGGTTGTGACTGACAAGATGGTTGATACTACCAGGAAAAAGCCCCGCTACTTCTACGGCTGGAATGTAGTCGCGGCCTCATTTATGGCCCATCTCGCCTATGCCGAGCATCACTCGTCCATGCTGGGGTTCTTCTTCAGGCCCTTTCAGAACGAGTTTGGCTGGAACCGCAGTGCTCTGGCGGCAGTACAGACAATTGCCAGAGTGGCCGAGGCGATGGTTGCTCCCATCGTTGGCCCGTTTATCGACCGGTACGGCTCCCGAGTATTAATGCCTGCTGGAGCCATTATCGTCGGACTGGCTATGCTCGCTGTAACCCAGATCGATGCTATCTGGCAGTTCTACCTCTTGCGGGGTATCATCGTCGCGCTCGGGTTCACCTTGATGGGCAATCTGGTAACAGACGTAGCCATAAATAACTGGTTCGTAAAGAAGCGTGGCCGGGCTATCGCCATTGCCCGCCTCGGGAGCAACATCAGTAACATGGCCTTCGTGCCTCTTACCGTTTTTATAATCGGTGCCTGTGGCTGGAGGACGATGTTCGTTGTCTTCGCCGTCATCACGTGGCTGGTGGTACTTATCCCTTCGCTCCTGCTAATGCGCCGCCGACCGGAAGATATGGGACTATACCCCGATGGAATCAACCCCAATCACACCAGGGCAGGGGACAACAACGAGGATGAATTAGCTGGCAACGGTATGGCACTCAGGGAGCCGATATGGAGTCGTCGGGAAGTGCTGGCGACGCGGACATTCTGGATACTTGCTATTTCCTTTGGAGCATGCAGCATGGCTTTTCAGGGAATCAATATCAGTCTGGCGCCGTACATTCAAGACCTGGGCTATGCGGATACAATGGTAGCATCGGTGATGACGGTGCGTGCTGCAATCATGGCAACTTCGCTGCCGTTCATGGGACTCCTCATCGAGCATTCACAGAAACTCTTTGTTCGCGTCATACCTTTCGCTATCCAGGGCGTGGCAGCGATTCTCTTTCTCGTGGCTGAGCAACCGGCATTTCTATGGATAGCAGTGGCGGTCTATGGTATAGGTATGTCGGGGATTGGCGTGATGCAGGGGACAATATGGGCAGATTACTTTGGCCGCTTCAGTCTGGGCTTGGTCCGCTCCATTGCCTTCTTTATGGCTTTCGGGTTCGGCGCTATCGGCCCGCTGGCTATGAATATCGTCTTCGATGTAATGGGCTCTTACAAGCCGGCCTTCATGGTCATCGCTGGCTTGTTCGTGATTGCAGCACTCCTGATGACGACGGTCCGCCCCCCGAAAGCCCGCCGCTATACTACGGTTGATGAAATGATGCTCTCTTAGTGTATACCGACGTGCCCAACTATCCCCACTTTTTCAGGAATCGCTCGGCCTTCTTTCTGGTGGCGTTTCGTGTGTTTTGAAGCTGCCTCTGCACCAGGGCAATTACCGCTCCTTTGTCCTCAATCTGAGTAAAGAACTGGTCGAATGAGTCGATAGTCTGTCCCAGCGCCACATTACGACACTCGTCCGTCTGGTATCGGGCCCTCTCGACCTTCAGAAGCTCTCTGGTAATCCTCTCGGTAAGCGCTGGTTTGGCCAGCGCTATCTTGCCAGCCCCACCGATGACGTTGGCGGCCGTAATCAGGACGGGGCCGGGGATGGGGGCGAGGTACCGGTCGAGGATTTCTTCGAATTTGCCCTCCGAGTCTACAGCAGCCAGGTTACCGAGGACATGAATGGTGTCCCACTTGATAAAGCTATTCTCACTATCGAGGAGGTCAGCAAAGAAATCGAACCTGGGATATAGAAGTTCGGGCTTCTTCTCACTGAGCAGGCGGAGAATCTTGGCACAGCCGTATTTAATCCGGGCCTTTTTAGCCCCCAGGCCTTCGATAATCTCAGAAATCAGCTCCGGGTTCCTGATAACTCTATTTACGATTTCGTCCTTATCGCTCTCTTTCTAGCCGATTTCCCGGAGCAAGACCGATGTTACCATGATTGGCCTCCGGCTATCACATTTATGATATAAGCATTATAATATATTCCTTCAGCATCGGAGAATACGTTATGGTTGCCCGGTCTCAATCCGGTGTGACCTATATCATAGTTAGTCGTGCTTCATAACGATATCCTTTAAGAAAGATGTTTAGCCTAGGGGGAGTCAGGTGGCTGCTGGGACAAGGGGTACAAATAAAAAGGAAAAGGCTGTCATTCCTGTTACCGGGATGACGTGCACCAACTGTGCCGCCACCATCGAGAAGGGCCTCATGGAAACGCCGGGGGTAGAATCGGCCAGGGTTAACTTTGCCTCGGAGAAGGCTTCGATTGAGTACGACCTTTCGCAGGTAGACCTGGGCAAGATTAAGGACACCATCTCAGAGCTGGGCTACGGGGCTGCCACAAAGAAATCAATATTCCCGGTAACAGGTATGACGTGTGCTGCCTGCGTGGCACGTGTTGAAGAGGCCCTTTCTGGTGTCCCGGGGGTTGTTTCTGCCAATGTCAACCTGGCCTCGGAGAAAGCAACTGTCGAGTATCTTGAAGGGACGAATGTAGCCGACCTCAAGCGGGCGGTGTCCGAGGCCGGCTACACGTTAGGTACCGAGGCGGAGACACTCGAGGACGTTACCACCGCTGCTCAGCGTGAAGTCCGGCAGGTGCGGAACCGGCTGCTCGTTGCGGCTGCACTGGCAATTCCAATCTTTGTCCTGATGTGGGTACCCGATTTTGCCGGAAAGCTCTATCTGCTCTGGGGGCTGGCGACGCCGGTGCAGTTCTGGGCAGGTTGGCGCTACTACAAGGGAATGTGGGGGGCACTCCGGCACCGGACTGCTGATATGAATACCCTGATTGCCGTTGGCACCTCGGCGGCCTATTTCTATAGCGTGGTCGCGGTACTCTTTCCCGGAATCTTTGCTACCGAGGTACTGGAGCGTAATGTCTACTTCGACACCTCCGCCATGATTATCACCCTGATTACGCTGGGTAAATTCCTCGAGGCCAGAGCCAAGGGGCAGACATCGGCGGCGATAAAGAAGCTAATCGGTTTGCAGCCGAAGACGGCGCTCGTTATTCGTGATAGTCAGGAAACGGAGATACCGGTGGAGGATGTCCAGGTAGGTGACATAATCCTGGTGCGACCGGGTGAGCGCGTCCCCGTGGATGGCGTTGTCCGGCAGGGGTATTCCAGTATCGATGAATCAATGGTCACCGGCGAGAGTATGCCGGTGGAGAAGAATGTGGGTGATGGAGTTATCGGGGCCACCATCAACAGGACCGGCAGCTTCCAGTTCGAAGCGACCCGGGTGGGTAAGGACACAACCCTGGCCCAGATTATCCGCATGGTGGAAGAGGCCCAGGGGAGCAAGGCACCGATTCAACGACTGGCCGATGTTATTGCCAGCTACTTCGTGCCGATAGTTATCGGTATCGCCCTGATTACGTTTGTGGTCTGGTACTTCGTGGGGCCGGCGCCGGCGCTTACCTTCGCCTTGCTCAACTTTGTGGCCGTACTCATCATCGCCTGTCCCTGCGCTCTCGGTCTGGCGACCCCGACCGCCATCATGGTCGGTACCGGTAAAGGGGCAGAGAACGGCATTCTTATCCGGAGCGCCGAGGCACTGGAGCGTACCCACAAAATAAACACTGTCCTGCTCGACAAGACGGGTACCCTTACCCAGGGCGAGCCCAGAATGACCGACGTTATTGCCGTTCCATCCTCTTCCCGTGAGGAAGTGCTGCGTCTGGCGGCTTCTGCCGAACATGGCTCGGAACACCCGCTCGGCGAGGCGATTATCCGGGCAGCCACGGAGATGGGTCTTGAGATGTCAACGGTAGCCGATTTTAGTGCCATACCGGGGCATGGGGTGGAGGCATCGGTTGAAGGCAAGAAACTCCTTCTCGGTAACCTCAGGCTGTTTGAAGACAGGCATATCTCACTTGATGGTCTGAGAGAAGAGGCGGCGCGACTTCGCGCGCAGGCAAAGACGGTTATGTTCCTTGGTATAGATGACCAAGTAATCGGTATCATTGCTGTAGCCGATACTCTCAAGCCTAACGCTAAAGAAGCCGTGGCGAGGCTGAAGCAGATGGGAATTGAGACAATGATGCTTACCGGTGACAATCGTCGTACCGCCGAGGCCATCGCCCAAGAGGTGGGAATCAGTCGGGTCCTCGCCGAGGTATTACCGGAGCATAAGGCCGAGGAGGTAAAGAAGCTCCAGGCAGAAGGTAAGGTGGTGGCGATGGTGGGGGACGGAATCAACGATGCCCCAGCACTGGCTCAGGCGGACGTCGGAATTGCCATCGGCACCGGCACTGATGTTGCCATGGAGACCGGGGATATTACCCTGATTCGTGGTGACCTCAGTGGCATCGTGACCGCGATATCAATGAGCCGGAGCACCGTGCGGACGATAAAGCAGAACCTCTTCTGGGCGTTTGCCTACAACACCCTTCTCATCCCGGTGGCCGCCGGCGTACTCTATCTCGTTTTCGGGCAGACCGGAGTACCTTCCGGGGCCCGTTTCATCCTCGGTGACTATGGTTTTCTGAATCCTATCCTGGCAGCGGCAGCGATGGCGGCCAGCTCGCTGACGGTGGTATCTAACTCATTAAGACTACGAAGATTCAAGCCGATGCGGTTCGAGACGCTCGAACCAGACACGGACAAAGGAGGTGTGGCAATGGCGATTGACCCGGTATGCCACATGGAAGTGGAGGAGAGCACAGCGGCAGCTACCTCTGAATACAAGGGAAAGACCTATTATTTCTGTGCTGTCGGCTGCAAGAAGGCTTTTGACCAGGACCCGGAGAAGTATCTGGCGGCGGAGTAATCTACCCCAGTCGCTGCAGGTAACGGTGTGCCTGAAGGGCTGCCTTAGCGCCTTCTCCGGCAGCCACTACTATCTGTTTCTCCGGAATGTCGGTCACGTCTCCGGCGGCGTAGAGTCCTGGTAAAGCCGTCTCACAGGCGTTGTTTACCGGCACTTCCCCCGATTTGTTGAGTTCGAGGAGGGACTTGACTGCGTCTGAGTTTGGAATCAGGCCGATTTCGATGAAGATCCCGGTAACATCGAGCCGCTTCACCTCGCCACTTTTGATGTCTTTTATCTGAATCCCCTCGACCAGCATCTCACCCTCGATTTTCTCTGTCTGGTGCTCCGTGTAGATGGCGAGCTTATCACCCCCGGGTAGCTGGTCTATCAGAATGGGATCGCCGGTCAAGGGGGTCAGGGAGACCAAATCGACGTGTTCGGCAATCTTTACCGTGTCCAATACGGCTTCTAAGGCTGAGTTGCCCCCGCCAATGACAGCAACGCGCTGTCCGGCAAAGATGGGGCCATCACAGATGGCGCAGTATGTCACACCCCGGCCCGTAAGCTCGTCCTCACCGGGTACGTTTAACTTTCGTGGCTTCTTGCCGGTGGCTAGGATGACGACCTTGGCCTGGTAGCGCTCGTCGGCCTCGGATATAGCCTCAAAGCCACCATCTATTTCCTCGAGGTGGGAGACCTTCTCGCCGATCTTCTGGTCAATGGGAAACTGGTCTACCTGTGTCTGGAACTTGCTAATCAGTTCCGGCCCCTCGATGAACTGATAGCCCAAGTAGTTTTCGATGCCCAATGTCCAGTTCACCTGCCCACCGATGTCCTGGCTGATTAGCAGTGTCTTCAGTTGCTTGCGCGCCGCATACACACTGGCGGCCAGCCCGGCAGGCCCACCGCCGATAATCATCAGGTCATACATGGCTGCCTCCTGAAACACATTGTCTCTCTACAGTTAGCTGGCCAGTAGTTCGTCTATTTTGCCCTGGTTGAACCCTATTACAACGTTGTTATCAATGATTATTACGGGGACACCCATCTGACCGGACTTCTCGACCATCTCCTCGATCTTGTCACGGTCCTTGGAGAGGTCATAGTCGGTGTAGGCAATACCTTTCTGCGAAAGATACTCTTTCGCCCGGTGGCAATAGGGTCAGGTGGGGGTGCTGTAAATCACCACGTTCTTTTCTGCCATTATGGTACCTCACCTCCGTACTCACGCCCTTAACCTTCGGTTCGTTGGCGAAATATTAAATCGATTCCTAGAAACTGTCAATGCTGTATTCTATCACGTTGGTGATTACTTCGTGGTATGACATTAGTTACAGTATGAGGTGTAATATAGATGTATTATTACAATAATGCTTTAGAAATTGGGAGCGATATAGCGGGGAGTTAAGTGTGATGACGATGAAGTGTCCCGGACAGGATATGAGAAACCTCAGGGTATCGCTGCATAAATGCCCCAATTGTGGCGCCGAGGTGGAAATCTTCTCCGATGAGCTGAAGGTGAAGTGTCACAAGTGTGGCGAGAAGGTCTACAAGGACAAGGTGCCTTCCTGCATCGACTGGTGTGCTTACGCCCGCCAGTGCCTCGGAGAAGAGCGTTGGAAGGAGCTGCGGGGCGAGGACTAGGTAAGAGGGAACTTGCCCGCTCCGTAAATGGTGTGGAGGTGTGTGATGACAACCAGAACAGTGAGGAAGATAGTCCATATAGATGAAAAGAAGTGCAACGGGTGCGGCTTATGCATCCCGTCCTGTGCTGAGGGTGCTTTGCAGATAGTGGACGGCAAGGCAAGGCTTATTAGCGAGAAGTTCTGTGACGGTCTCGGTGCCTGTCTCGGAGAGTGCCCCCAGGGGGCGATTACTATCGAGGAACGGGTCGCCGAGGAGTTTGATGAGGAACTGGTGAAGGAGCACCTGATTGCCCATGAGCCAGAGGAGACTCTTGCCTGTGGCTGCCCTTCATCAAACATCGAGCAGTTTGAACAGGAGGGAGGTTGTCCTGGGGCTAGGGTTACCCAGTTTGGCACGACCACCACAGCTGAAACCACGCATGGTACGCCCCAGCCGTCGCTACTCGGCCATTGGCCGGTGCAGTTAACGCTGGTACCACCGAAGGCCCCTTTCCTCCAGGGGACTGACCTGGTGCTCGCGGCCCACTGTGTTCCCTTTGCCTATGCCGGTTTCCACCAGGACTTTTTGAGGGACCACAGCCTGTTGATTGCCTGTCCCAAGTTGGACGACTTCGCGGCGCACTTGAAAAAGCTGACCGATATCCTGAGCCAGTCGGATATAAAGAGCCTGACCGTGGTACATATGGAAGTCCCCTGCTGCTCCGGTCTGGTACACATGGCCCGGCAGGCGATTCAGGCCAGTGGGAAAGACATACCTCTTAAGGAAGTTACTATTAGCGTTCGCGGTGAAGTGCTGGCTTAGTCCTGATGCAAAGGGTGTTATCAGGAAGGCTTGACAGGTATATATATTTGGTCTACCATCTTGAACACCTGTCGGAAGCATAACCTGACTGGACAAAAGAAGGTTGTGCTTGGTTCATAGCAGAGTTCCACAAACCAAGCAGCTTGCCAGGGGGTATTGTATGGCTTATGTTTCGGTAGGCGAGGTCAATCAGCTGGCTGACGGCGTAGTGAGGGAAGTGACGGTTAACGGGCACGAAATCCTGATTGCAGGGGTAGGGGATAGCCTATATGCAGTGGACGGCAGGTGTCCTCACATGGGGGGAAAACTAGCTCAGGGTAGACTGGAAGGAACCATCGTTACCTGCCCCCGACACGGATCGCGGTTCGACGTGACGAATGGCAACGTCGTCCAGTGGCTTCAGGGGTCCGGCTTATTGTCCCGGATTGGGACTGCTCTGAAGTCACCACGACCGCTGATGACATACAATGTGAAGGTTGAGCACGGAGAGATACTGATAGAGGTCTAGCCAGTTACTATACTTGGTAAGGAGGTTGCTATGGAGACTTTTCGTGGTAAAGCACACCTGCCCGGTACTGACGGAGAATGGGAACTGCAACTTGAGATAGAATGGAATGATAAAGAGGTAAACGTCCATATCGACCAGGCGCCGGGTGGCATCACTGATTGGCCCGGTCTGGCGGTGCAGACCTTCGGGCCGATGGATGAGATAGTCTTCCGGACGAAGGGGATACCGAGCCTTTTCACCCACTGGTGGCACTTCGTCCGCGGCGGCAGCGGCGACCTCTGGGGGATGGTTCTGGGGCTGCCTGATGCCGAGGGTATCTGGCGTACCTGTTCGGTATCACTGGAAAAAGTGAGTTAGCCTAATAAGCATTTACTGCTATTCGTAGATATAGGCCCCCTTTATTTTCTCGGTGAATTATGGTAGATTGGTGCTTGAAGGAGTGTAGCTCAGTCTGGTAGAGCAGCGGTCTCCAAATTCCGAGCTAGGTGTATCAAAGGGTGGTATTAGCTTCAAACTGGTACCACCCTATTTTCTGTTTCGAGGCTAGAGTACTATTCAGTAACAACCAGTTATTTTCATTTTAACGCCAAATTAACGCCAACTTGTTAGCTGTAGTTTGAGCCTAACTATATTGTAAAAACCGTAGGTTTTACACCCACGTAAACATCCCGATGTTTGTTCAATAACTCCACTCCCTCTTTGACCAGCCATGTTTATGGTGTTATTGTTTTTACATTGTAAGGGCACTATTCCACACTCAATAGGAGGTCATCATGGCGTGGCAACAACTAATCGAAGACATCTTTATTTTAATATCACAGGAAATGGAGAGGATTCTGGAGGGACTGACCGTTGATGACCTCAATCAGCAACCTCGACCCGACTGCAACAGCATCGGCTGGCTAGCTTGGCATCTGACACGCAGCCAAGACAGGATGATTGAAGACCTAACCGGAGAGGAACAGACTTGGACTAGGGACAAATGGTACCTGAAATTCAACCGTTCCTCCGACGCAACAGAAACAGGGGTTCATCACAGTTCGGAAGAGGTTATCGCTTTCCGATCACCTGATATCGCGACTGTGATGGAATACCACCACGCTGTGCTTGAGCAGACAAGGCGATACGTTAGCACGCAGCTATCAGAAGACGAACTAGACCGTCTTTTCGCCAATCCAGCATTTCCCCACCGGAGAACCCCTAGGGAACGCTTGATGGGCGTTATCAACGACAACCTTCAGCATGTCGGGCAAGCCGCCTATGTACGTGGTTTGCTGAAAGGTAAAGGCTGGTCAGATAGATAGCCCCGAGTTACTGAGATTCTTCTGATTATAAATTGTTCGTTTTTCCAGTGCGTTATCCCACGTAGAAGGCAAACGGTATCACATAGCTATACGCATGGCTGGACAAACATCCCGATGTTTGTTTGATTACAGTAAATAAGAATGCAAAGGAGGTGGCGAATCTTCGTCACCTCCTCTACACTTCAACAGAATGCTTTGGGGGTATCTTCTACTGGTCGGCGATAAACGTAAGTCCACCAACATGCATGTTGATTACTTCTACGGCACACAGTTCTCCAATAGCGAGAGTAATTTCGACACCATCACTATTGTCAATCACACTGGCGTCGATATCACTTATTTTGAGACTCCACTCACCTGATTCAAGGTCGATTTTCATAGTTACCTCTGGTGGTTCGTCACCCGAGAGAGACGAATAGGTGTACTTTTCCTTGTTTCCCTGCTGGGTGAAACCTCCGGCAGGAATAATGATTTCTACCCCGTCCACACTTATTATGACATCATCTGTCGAGAGGTCGTAGGCGGCTACCTCGCCGAGGGTAATGAAAGCTTCACTTATGGCTATTCGGTCACCATCAGGTTGCGTAGCATCAAAATCGACCGACATTTGACTAATACTGAACTCCGTAATAAGAGCTGCGGAGTCTCTAGGGAAGAGTACAGCTCTGGCGTTACCTTCCAGCCATGTCCACTGATAGAGTCCGTCGGCGCTCCAAGTCCATGTACCCACCTCAGGCATATAGTAAATAATCGAGTCTTGGTATCCTACACCAAAAGAACTAGGGTCTAAACCTGGATCATAAATCCTGACAGTAGGCCTATACTTAATCTGCGGCATATTAGGAATAACCTTGATGGTAGCCGTAACTGTATACTCCTCCAAGGCAGGGGTCAACTTCACTATCATTGAACGATGCCCGCCCTGAGCTATGATTACATCATCCGCGCCATCGACAGACAGGATTTTCGGGATAACGTTGTCGTCGCCACCGGCAAAAATGTCGATTATCAGCATATCCACATACTCTTCTTGAGGAGTGACAGTGATAGTCAGAGTCTGGATATCCGGCTGCGAAAACACAGTCTGGTCAGCTGAACAGGAAGCATTGAAACCCGGATCGAAAGGCATGGAGTCTTCAGAGTTAAGTACGGAAACCTGCCGTATGTCTCCATTTATAATAGATCCTAAGGGCCACTGGTAGGGAGGGCCTGGTACCGGTGGTTTAGTATAGTCGAAAGCCTCGTTTGGAACAAGCTCAATCATTGCATTAGATACTGGCTCTCCTGTGTTATCAGGCGCATTGATTATTTGGGTGGCATAAGAAATATCACCAGGTACGTCACCATTGTTTATGAATTCGTTCCCAGATGGTATATATGTCAAGAATTTCTGGAAGAGCACAGTAACATCGTTTATCAGCTCTTCGAATTGTGGTTCCCAGCGTATGCTACAGGATACCTGTTCACCGACGGCTACAGGATATTCCCCTGACATGTCCCACGTCCACTTACCTGGTTCAACGATCGCCTCCCCATTTGAATATGTATCGCATGTACCAAAAAACTCGATAGTATTGCTCAGTTCACGCTGTACTTCCACAAACGGCCGAATCTCCACCGGATGACCCTCCCCAGGTTCCACCCAGATAAGTACTGTATATGTATATTCTACTGCCGGGTTTGGCATAGCTTGCCAGATACCTAGTGTTTGTCCGTCTGGGCTGATGTGATAGTCGGTTGCCCCGTAACAAGAGTCAATAGACGCACTAATCGAGATGTTCTCCGGTATTCCAACATTGATGGCAAACCATGGATTGAGTACATCCTGTGATTTAACCTTTATCACAAGGGTCTGCCACCCGGGTTCATCGAATCTGGTTACATCGACTGTACGCGATGCATTGAAACCAGGCTCGAATGGTACCGGTGAGGGATCATTAGGCTCATGACTTACGAATGTCGGTGCATTCATTCCCGGTTCTATTCCGCTATAAGACCACCTGTAAAGCGGTGGACCGTTATACATAGGATCCAGATTATCTGTATTGATATTTCCAAAATCTATCCCGGTCTCAAGGCTGACCGTTGCCCATTCAATAACGCTTTGAGGGTCATTTAGTTGATTAGATAAGACTGTGCCCCATTGACGTTGACCGAGTACTCCATTGTTGACAAACTCGTCGTCTGGGGAAATATAGGAATACATGGTGTGGAAAGACATGAAGACATCGTTTGCTTCAATTTCCTCAGATATCATTGCGAGATCGACAATTCGTACTCGTCCTGCATGCCAGTTCCAGATATAATCACCTTGAGCTCTTAGTGTCCATGTGCCCATCCCGTCCGGAGAGTAGGAAACCTGATTACCGGTGGCAAACCCATTGTGGCCCAATATTTCCTCACCTGTTAGCACGGAGACACCGGGGGCGAACTGAGCACCAGGTACACCGGGTTGCAATTCTACATCGATAGTGACTTCAATATCCCATTGTGTATCAATTGGGGGGAGACTCTGGGGGTTGATACTTAGGTGATGCCCGTCCTCTGTGAGATTCATCTCTATACCTTGTTCGGGATCGGGCATCTGGATTACCGGATTTACTAAATAAGTCTCTTCTGCGTGAATATCTACCCACAGATTCGTCCGGTCGTAATCTGGCTGTCTGGGTATTATTGTTATTTCTACTGTCTGGGTATGAGGTCCCGGTCCGTAGAACGCGGCCGGACTCACTTCACGGGAAACGTCAAATCCTGGTGTATAATCAACGGGTATGTTAGGCTGTTGTTTATCCACGCTTACATAAATTCCACCGTCTTGCGGTATGTCCCCGAAGTACCAGCCAAAATCCGGCGGTTCTATAACGTCCGGGTATGGATCAAATCGGTTGAATGCCACTTGGCTGTTTGCGTCGACTAATAACTCATCAATGAGCTCTCCAGTCCAATCCGGCATATTATACACGTTCGACGACCACCACTCACGCCCAATTACAGTATCGTCTGTAAATTCATTACCTGGTACATGGAGACTCCACATAGTACCGAAATCTACACCAACCTCATTATTACTCAGTTCTACAAAATACCCCTCAAAGCGTATAACGCCACTTACCCCTTCATGGATGCTGATAGGGTATTCCACGGGGACGGGGTCTTCTGGATCTTCTGGATTTGTATCCCAGAAATTCCATGTCCATGTGCACGTGTCACACATATCAGTTATGTCTTTTACATATGAGCTATTAGGTTCAACCGGGTCGTAGTTACTGCCAGGGCCGATTCGGGTCTGGACACTTACGCTAGGAAGTATTTCCACTGGATAAGGGTCTGGATTTACAGTGATTGCTATGTTGTAGACAAAGGTTTCGCTGGATTGCGGATCGAGTTCCCGAATACTGAGCATCTGCCCGTCCGGAGAGAGGTGATATTCACTCGGTGGTCCGTCCCAACTTTCTATAAATGCAAGCTCTGGATTGTCCTGCGGTATTCTAATCTCGATTCCAAACTCTGGAAGTCCTTCGTCCTGCGGCGTTACCACTATAACAAGGGGCCGGGTGTCAGACCCGTCGAATCTGGTCGGTTCGAAGGTACGAGATACATCGAATCCAGGCTTAAAATATAAAGGGGCATGATCAGAACCCTTGAAACTTGCTTCGGCTTTAGCATGCCCTCCGGGTGTTATTTCAGTATAAGACCATTGATATAATGGCGGCCCTTCGATTTCCAAGTTCTCCTCTTGGATGAAATCGAACTCTAATCCGGAACTAAGTCCAACCGTAGCATTCGGGATAACACTTCCGGGGTCACTGAGTCCATTAGTTAATTCGGTGGTCCAATGACGCTGACCGGGGACTTCCTGGTTGCTGAAGGTATTACCGGGGGCAAAGTAAATAGCGTGGGTCCCAAATGAAAGACCTACAGCATTTTCGGGTTGTGGTTGGGCGTAGATAGCACTAGTCAGCCCAACGACAGTCAGTATTACTGCTAATACTATGGCAAGTATCCTTTTCATATTCATAATAACCTCCCTTAACAGCATGAAACCGACCATTCAAGGTCGGTTTCACTATTGGCTAGGCACTACCCAAGTGGCCAAATACAGGCATTGCTTCAAAGCCCCCCTAAGCTAAGTGTAAAGATGCCTACTCAGGATATAAATCCAGCCGCATACTACATTGCTGACCTATCCTTTGTCAACCTCACTTTAATTAACTTATCCTACATCACAGGTAGTCGCGTTCTCCCGCTTCATCGAAAACGTAAACGGTATTAGACAATCGTACGCATTGCTGGACAAACATCCCGATGTGTACTCACTGGAAGAACTGCTATATTTATTGCCTTTGACATATGATCTGCTACAACTTATACTTCAATTCTCTAATAATCCAATACCTTAACCATTTTGCCCTATCTGTCTATCGGAGGTTCGAATTATATGAGTCAAATAGAACTCCCGTACGATGATCTGAGGCAACATATGATAGAGGAGATGAAGAAATATCACCTTGGTTTTTTAGCTACTTCAGAGGGCGATTTCGTGACCGTTAGGCAAATGCGACTAATCATTAATGGTCTGACTATTTATTGCCATACAGGTATATACCGCAGGAAATATAAGCAGATTATGGCAAATCCGCAAGTTGCTATAGCCGCTGGC
>Ga0209427_10004536_pt1 | contig 16049 bp, 14 predicted proteins | sample DeeMarSWOR136_30_FD_187465 | JGI IMG/M metagenome (GOLD analysis project Ga0209427, IMG submission 187465) | Marine sediment microbial communities from White Oak River estuary, North Carolina - WOR-1-36_30 (SPAdes) (version 2) | ecosystem: Environmental > Aquatic > Marine > Intertidal zone >...
GGTTGCCGTAGCCAAAAGCGTACCAAACCAGTGGGCAACGTCTGCAGCTTAGCCACCAAGTCGTCGAGTGGCGCCCAAGTATGCCTGAAGCGTTGCTGTGCTACGGGCGACGACAACTCCAACGCGCGCGGGGCTACATGGATCCTATCGATCTTGAATCGCTCGGACACTCGGCTATCCATCGTATCTCCAGGCGGCTGTGATTATACCTGCAGCCTACGGCAACGCCAAGAAGCTTGCCCGTCTCGGGACTTGCGGCTACGGTCACTGTGTGCTAAACTACTGGCCGATACCAGAGAGATGCAATGCTCACGATCATTATCACCGCTTACCGCGAAGAGAAAACCGTTGGCCGGGCGATCGAAGCTTTCCTGGCCCAGGATTTGCCCCAGGACTATGAGTTATTGGTGGTCTGTCCAGACGACGAGACAGCAACGCTCGTAGCAGAGTATGCTGGACAGAACCAGCGGATTCAGCATCTACGTGATGAGGCAAAAGGCAAGCCAGCCGCATTCAATCTGGCCTTGAACGCAGCTAGAGGCGAAATCGTTATCCTGAGCGATGGCGACGTTTACGTCGGGCCTGGGGCTGTCCGTGCACTCCTGGCAGCGTTTGACGACCCGCAAGTCGGCATTGTCAGCGGTCGCCCCGTGTCTACCAGCCCACGCGACACGATGCTGGGCTACTGGTCCCATCTGTTGGTCGATGCTGGCGCACACCGCCAGAGGTCGTTGCGAGCCAAGCGTGGGGAATTCCTGGAATGCTCTGGATACCTATATGCATTCCGTCGTTCATTGGTGAGCCCCATACCAGAGGATTCGCTCGCTGAAGATGGACTCATCTCGTTCATGGTTTGGGAGCAGGGCTTTCGTACGGCTTATGCTCCTGAAGCCGTAGTCTATGTCAAATATCCAACCTCTTATGGCGATTGGATGAGACAGAAAACCCGTACCACGGGCGGCTACGCCCAGCGATACTTGAGGGGTTCGCGCGGAATGAAGTCTTTCCGCAGCGAAGCCATTCATGGGACAGTAGTTGCCATCGAATACGCCCAGAACCTGCAAGAGCTATGGTGGACATTGCTACTCCTTTTGGCTAGAGTGCATGTTTGGTTGCGGGTTTGGTGGGATGTGAGATGGCGCAAGAAGCCGTTCGCCACCCTTTGGCAGCGGGTCAACAGCACCAAGTGACAAAGTGAGGGACAATGACGGCGATACGTTGGACTGTCATCGCAGTACTCAGGATCCTGACTAGAATCCTGCTGAAGGTAGAAGTAGCAGGCCTGGAGCGACTACCAGCCAGTGGGCCAGTCATATTAGCGATTAACCACATAAACTCGATTGATGGCCTACTGCTAAGAGCCTTGCTGCCCCGTGATATCATAGGATGGGCCAAGGCCGAAATCTGGGGCAACCCCATCCTCAGGATCCTGGCCGAATCATTGGACACCATCCCACTGCGACGAGGCGAACTCGACATTTACTCTGTGCGCCTCGCCTTGCAGGCACTGGGTGAAGGAAAGCTGTTGGGCATCGCTCCGGAAGGCACTCGCAGCTGGCACGGCCGTCTGCAACAAGGTCACCCCGGCCTTGTTTTCCTTGCCCTGCGCGCGCCTGACACATTCATCCTGCCGGCGGTTATCTACGGGCAAGAACGCTTTGACAAGAACCTGCGCCGCTTGCGTCGGACGGAAGTCAACGTGGTTTTCGGGCAGGGATTCTACCTGGATGCGGGAGGCTGCAGAGCAACACGCGAGATGCGGCAAGAGATGACGGACGAGATCATGATGCAAATCGCCGCCCTGCTTCCACCTGAATATCGGGGGGTTTACAGCGACGTCTCAGAAGCTACCGAGCGATACCTACGCTTTCCACCGGGGGCAAAGAGCAACCTGCACCGGGCTCTGGGCAAAGGCGAGGGAGAAGACGCATGAGGGTCATCGCGGGAGAGGCAAAAGGCCGCCGCCTCTTCTCTGTGCCAGGGGAATCCACCCGTCCCATTACCGACAGGGTCAAGGAAGCTCTGTTCAACATCCTGGCCAATCGCGTGATCGAAGCACGGTTTCTCGATTTGTTTGCGGGGACAGGTGGGGTGGGCATCGAGGCGCTCAGCCGTGGAGCGCGCGAGGCCACTTTCATTGAACTGCATGAACGTGCCCTGGCCACTATCCGCCGCAATCTGGAGGCCACGCGACTCGCCGATGGTGCCCGTGTGGTGCGGCGCGACGTATTCAAGTTCATTGCCCATTACGAAGGGTATCCTTTTGACATTATCTACGTTGCCCCACCGCAGTACAAGGGACTCTGGGCACGCACCCTGCAGGCTCTGGACGGTTCCCCCTTGCTGGCACCTGGCACCCTCGTCGTGGCGCAGATCTATCCTAAAGAGTTTGAGCCGCTCGATCTGACCCACCTTGTCCTATCAGACAAGCGCAAGTATGGAAGCACTCTGCTCTGCTTCTATGAAGCCGTCTCTGAGAGGGCACAATGCCTGTGAAGGATGCCGTGCTCTCCACGCTCTTTGCGCATACGAGTGTGGGATAATGTGGGATATTGAGGGATTCGTGTGGGATAAGCTGGCTACTTGAAGATGTAGTACGTTGCCCGCTTGTCGCCGATTTTCAGCAGAATGTCGCGCCTAACCAGGTTGGCCAGGTCACGCCGTATGGTTTCCGAGCTCACATCCGGGCACAGGTCCTGGTACTCCCGGTTGGTAATGCGTTGGTGCTCGCTCAAGTGCTCCAGCGCCTTAATCTGGCGCTCGTTCAGCCCCATGAGCCTCCATTGGCGGTGTCTGCTCCCTCTCTCCGGCAGGAAATCCTCGCCAGGCCCATAGAGCGTTACCACAAAGCCATTGGCCGTCTCTCGAAATAGCGGCAGGGGCAAGCCTTCTTCGGCCATGAGCCTGATCATGCGATCTATCCCATAGCCCAGCCGCTCGATAAAGCCCATATCCGAGAGCACCTGCACGATCACCTCGTTGCGTGAAAACCGTTCGTCAACGATGTTCTCCACCGTAACATGGCCGGGCAAACGTCCAGGGCTATAGAACTCGACCCGATCACTGAAGATAGAGATACGGATAGCATCGCCCTGCAATCCATAGTCGCGGTGAGCCACGGCATTGACAATGGCTTCGCGGACAGCCTTCAGAGGATATTCGAGGCGTTCCTCACGCTGCAAAGATGAGAGCCTTGCCCCTGTACGCAGATTGGACAGCAGGGCGCTCTCAGCACGACGGATTTGTTCCGGCAGCGTGTCTCGGATATCTTCGCGCACAAACCCATCGCTCATCTCGGAACCGGCGTAGCGCACCACCATGACTTCGTTGTTGAGGAAGCGCTCAACATCCCTGGCAAAGAGCAGGATGCCGGCTACCGTCGGCTGCTTCGACTCAAGATCTGTCACACAGCCGCGTTTGAGCAGCGCCTCTTGTGGTTCAAGAGCAGCCAGAGCAGGTATGGATTGCAGATAGCGGTTGATCTTCTGTGGGTCAAGATCGTCCCACGCCGCGTCAGGAACCTGGCGCGCCTCAAAGCTGGTTTCGCCGCGCTCAAACATCAGCCGGCGCAGGTGGCGAGGCGGCAAGGGGTGGTTCTGCGTACGAACACGCCTCAGGTACTTTCCCCTTACACTGTACACATGGGGTAGGCCGGGAGGAATCTCGATCACTAGCAACTGACGACCGTCGTCCAGGCTAACAACCTGGGGCAGTGGGATAATCAAAGGAGGCTCGCAAAGGAGAGCAGCTTGCAGAACACGATCACTTGCTTCTTCGACGTCACCCAAGCCTTGAAACTGGCCTCTGACTGGAGAAACCCCCAGAAGTATGGTGCCACCTTCGTGATTGGCCATGGCGGCCATGGTCTCCGCCAATCGGCGACGTGATGTGTGCTTGGGCAGGAAATCCGCGGATGGCCCACGTCCTTGTTGCAGGAGGGTCTGTACTTGATCGGCAATCAAGGTCATCTCCTCATTGTGCCCAGCCGGTGGGTTTCAGGACTCGGAGTAGTGCATCTTCCACTGGTTCTCGACACGGATCAGAGTCCAGCGCACCTCGATAAGGGGGCTCTTCTCACCGGTGGCCCTGTGGAAGACGACCTTGACAATGACTACTGCTGATTGGGAGGCATCCTCGGTCGGGTAGTAGCTCAGTTCTTTGACCACTGCGAACTTGAGTTCACCAAGAGGCCAAGGCGAGCCGTACTTCAATTTGCCTTGCATGAATTCGTCAGCTGCCTGGGCACTCAGGTATTCCAGGATCGTCGGTTTGGCGTCAGCCTTTCCGAACGTTTTGTAGAAAGCGAGCACGATCTTCTCTGAATACGGAGTATCCAAGATATCCTCAGGTATCTCAGCCGGGAAGTCAACAGCAGACCCAAATGGCGACACCAGTGTGGTGGTATCTGTGATGAAGTAGCCGTCAGCCTCGGGCCTGTAGTAGTGCTTTGTGACTAACTGACTGCGCTCATAGCCAGCACTGCTGGTGACGGTGACCTCAAAGTTCCCCTCATTGAAGGAGACGCCATCCCCGCTGCGGAAGAAACCAATGCAGCGATACAAGGGGGGAATATCCGTGGGTGGGCCACCAGGGTCACGAGTCAGCCGGAAAAAGGCCAGTTCGTTGCCGGTCTGAAAGAGCACTTCCTTGCGTGTCGGTTTGTCACTCGGTTCACCCACCACGTCAACGAGTTGCACTTTCGGCGGGCCTTGCGCCAGGTAATCCTCGTGCGGTGTGCGCAGTTTGTGCGGATAGACGACGGGCAGGTGTAGTGTAGGATCGACCACAACATCGTAGATCAGTGCAGCCACAGGTCCGCGATTCTCCACGCGATCGAACCGATAAAAAACCACCCATTCCTCTTTTTGGTCGCTATCGGTATCCACACGTTGCACACCTACCACATTCTTTTCGTACAGTACGTCTTCGGGCAGACTGATGATCTCTGGCAGTGGCTCCTCTTCCGAAGGAGTGCATGCGCTCAACAGACTGGCAAGCAGAGCAACGAGCATCGCGGCAAGAACCAACTTGAACACAATGGCTTGCTGTCTGCCCATTTTACGGTGCTTTGATCTCCTGACCATATCCCTCCACACTCTGCCTGTTCTTGGATGACACAGTACGCTTCCGGCTCTTCGTCTGATCAGAGGGGACGAGGGCTACAGGCACAACCTCGTCCATCCGCTCCACGAACACAAAGTTGAGACCTCGTTGTACTTTGCGTGGCACATCAACCAGATCTTTTTTGTTCTTCTTGGGCATGAGCAGAGTCTTCAAACCGGCACGGTATGCTGCCAGCACCTTCTCCCGCAGTCCACCTACAGGCAGCACCCGACCGCGAAGAGTGATCTCACCAGTCATGCCAACTTCGCGGTGGACCGGCCTATGCGCCAAGGAAGAGATCAACGCCGTTGCTATGGTGATGCCAGCAGACGGGCCGTCCTTGGGTATCGCTCCCTCGGGCACATGGATGTGGATGTCCATCTTGTCAAAGTCCACATTCTCGATGCCGAGTTCCTTTACATGCGCTCGTGTATAGCTCAATGCCGCCTGAGCCGATTCTTGCATCACGTCGCCCAGTTGGCCCGTGAGCAACAGGTTGCCCTTGCCAGGCATCACTGTCACTTCGACCGCAATGGTATCACCACCGGCCTCTGTCCAAGAAAGACCGGTAGCCACTCCCACTTCATCAGCCTCCTCGGCTTGGCCATACAAGAACTTTGGCGGACCAAGGTATTTGTGCAGAGTCCGCGGCAGGATGTAGCGCGACGGGCGCTTGCCTTCGGCCACTAATCTCGCCACTTTGCGGCATATAGTAGCAATCCCGCGCTCTAAATTGCGAACTCCGGCCTCGAAAGTGTACTCACGGATGATGCGTTGCAGGGTCTTGCTTGGAAAGTGCGGCCGTGTGAGCCCGTGCTGTTCAAGCTGACGCGGCACAAGGAACTGTCTGGCAATTTCTATCTTTTCCTCTTCGATGTAGCCAGGAAACTCGATTACCTCCAGGCGATCGCGCAGGGCAGGTGGGACAGGATCGAGAATGTTCGCTGTGGTGATGAACATCACCTGAGACAGGTCGTACGGCACTTCTAGGTAATGGTCTGAGAAGGCGTTATTCTGCTCTGGATCGAGGACTTCGAGCAAGGCTGCGGAAGGGTCGCCGCGGAAGTCGATTCCTACCTTATCGATCTCATCCATCATGAAGACGGGGTTGTTCGTGCCTGCGCGGCGCATGGTCTGAATAATCCGGCCAGGCAAGGCACCAACGTAGGTGCGGCGGTGTCCGCGGATCTCCGCCTCGTCGCGGATTCCTCCCAGGCTTACTCGCACGAAATTGCGCCCAAGGGCTTCGGCAATGGACTGACCCAAAGATGTCTTACCAGTGCCCGGTGGTCCCACAAAGCAGAGAATCGTACTGCGCATCTTGTCAGGTGCGAGTTTGCGCACAGCGATGTACTCCAGGATGCGTTCCTTGGCCCTGGTCAGTCCGTAATGATTCTTGTTGAGGGTTTCCTCAGCGTGGGCGATATCCAGGTTATCCTCAGTACACTGTGCCCACGGCAGATCCAGCAACCAGTCAATGTACGTGCGGATGACGCTCGCTTCCGGAGCTATCGAGGGCATGCTTGCCAGGCGGCTCAACTCTTTATCGGCCCTTTGACGAACCTCCTCCGGCATTTGGCTTTCGGCGATCCTCAGCTGCAGCTCGGCGATTTCTTGGGTCAGAGGGTCGCTCTCGTCCAGCTCGCTCTGAATGGCGCGCATCTGTTCGCGCAGAAAATACTCTCGCTGGCTCTTATCCACTGATTGTTGTACTTGCGAATAGATGCGGCTCTCCAGTTCCAGCACATCCAGTTCTTTGGCCAGGAACACACTGACTTTCTCCAACCGGGCAAGTGGATCTACAGTCTCCAACAACTCCTGCTGTTTGGCGACATCTATGTCAAGGTTGGAAGCTACCAGATCAGCAAGCCAACTGGGGTGATTAGCGTTCATCGCCATGACGAAGGCGTCGTCAGGTATGCTTCGACTTAGGCGCACGACCTTCTCAAACAAGGTCAATACGGCGCGCATCAGGGCTTCAGCCGAGATAGAAGGTTCGACGCTCTCCACAACAGGGAGCACACGCGCTACAAGATACGGCTCTGCCTGCACAAGCTTCAACAAGCGGAGTCGCCTGCGCCCCTGTACAGCAACGCTCGTGGTTTGATCCGGCATGCGCCAGACACGTCCGATACGCGCCTCCGTTCCACACTCATAGAGGTCATCAATCCCTGGAAGCTGAACCTCAGCGTCCTTCTGAGCAAAAACCGCGAGCCGTTGTGCACCAGCCATAGCAGCTTCTACAGCTTTCATGGACCGATCACGGCCCACGAAAAGGGGAACAGCCACATGGGGAAACAATACTGTATCCCGCACAGGCAACAGAGGGAGATCCTCTGCTTCCGTGCCCTGACTGAGCAAAACCTCGGTCGGGAACGAATCCAACTCCCAATCATCCATCATAAGAAGTAATCAGCCTCCATAAAGCTTATTTTTACTATACCACATTTTACACGAAATGCATAGCTTCAAGCGCAGAGCACTCGTGGGCAGGGAAGGGTGCAAGATTGGGGGCATTGTCAGATTCCCGAAAGCTCAAATGGGTCGCCATAGCGCCATCCGATGCTCTGGGCCTGCATCTCGCTCGTCTTCCTAGCTTCCGGGAAGCCTGTAGCACATTGATTCGCCCCCAAGGCTGACGTAGACCCAGCAGGGAAAGGGCGCTTGCTTTCGGCAGAGCTGTGCAGTAAAATTGGGCATAGAGGAGGAATCTCAGGATGAAAGTAAAACACTACGTGGACGTGCCCGCAGAGCCAGCAGCCGAAGCGCCAGGGGTCGCAATCCGATGGCTCATCGCACAAAGCAGCGGGGCCGACAATTTCGCCATGCGAGTCATCGAGGTGCAACCCGGTGCTGCGACGCCGTTCCATACACACCCTTTCGAACATGAGGCGTATGTACTGGAAGGCGTGGGTGGACTGCGCACGGAGGATAAAGAAATGCCTCTGCGCGTCGGTAGTTTTGCGTTTGTACCGCCAGACATCAAGCACCAGTTTGTCAATCGAGGGGAAGCACCGCTGCGATTCATATGCGTCATACCTATGCCTGAAGAGGAGCACTAGACGATGGCCGTTTACAAATTTGAGGAGCGCGAGCCAAAACTCGGCCAGGGAACTTACGTGCATCCCTCTGCAGACGTCATCGGTGCCGTAACCATAGGTGACAACTGCTGGATTGGGCCCGGCGCTCGTCTTCGCGGCGACTATGGTGTTATCGTTGTGGGAGATGGGACAAGCATTGAAGACAACTGTGTTATACACGCGCGTCCCGATGGGAAGACGCATATTGGGAAGCACGTAACGGTTGGCCACGGCTGCGTGATCCACAACGCGACGATCCACGACTATGCTGTGATAGGGATGGGTTCGGTGGTCAGCGACTGGGCCACGGTCGGAGAGTGGGCCGTCGTTGGAGAGGGAGCCGTGGTCAGACAGCGCCAACAGATCCCCGGCGGAAGCATTGCTGTTGGCGTGCCGGCAAAGCTATTGGACAAGCAAGTTGGCGACGATTACAAGGCAGAGTGGGCGCATTTCAAGGGCATATATACAGACCTGGCACGGAGGTATCCACAGGGTCTGAAGGAGACTTGACTATGCACGAAGCAAGGCTCTATGAGAAGCTAGATGAGAGTAAGGTGAAATGCTATTTGTGTGCGCATCGCTGCACGATCAGCGAGGGCAAACGGGGGATTTGCCAGGTACGAATGAACAAGGGAGGCGTGCTCTACAGTCTGGTGTATGGCCTGTCCATTTCCCAGGCTATTGACCCGGTGGAGAAAAAGCCGCTCTTCCACTTTTACCCGGGAACCACGGCGTTCTCCTTTGCCACGGTGGGATGCAACTTCCGCTGTTCGTTTTGCCAGAACTGGCAGATTTCACAGATGGTCCGCGACGAAGGCCGCATCGCGGGCCACGAAGCCTCGCCAGACTATCTCGCCTCTGCTGCGAACCATTATGGCTGCAAGAGCATCGCTTACACTTACACAGAGCCGACGATTTTCTTCGAATACGCTTACGACACAGCTGTGAAAGCGGCCAAGTGGGACATCAAGAGCATCTACGTGACCAACGGTTATATGACGGAGGAAATGCTAGATGCCTTTGGGCCCCACTTGCATGCTGCAAACGTGGACTTGAAAGCTTTTAACGATGACTTCTACCGCAAAACCTGCGGTGCGCGCCTGCAGCCAGTTCTTGACGCGATCAAGGCGATGAAGAAGAGGGGCATCTGGGTGGAAATCACCACGTTGGTGGTGCCTGGTCAGAACGACTCGGAGCAGGAACTCGCTCATTTGGCCGAATTCATTGCACAGGAAGTGGGCGTGGACACGCCCTGGCATGTCAGTCGCTTTCGCCCAGACTATGAGATGCGGGATGCGCACACTACGCCAATATCCACACTGCACCGTGCCCGTGAGATCGGTCTCCAGGCTGGACTGCGCTACGTTTATGAAGGCAACGTACCTGGCAGTGAAGGCGAGAACACCTACTGCTACAATTGCCACAACCTGTTGATCCGGCGCTTTGGCTTCGGCATCCTGGAGAACGTGATCCTGCCGGGATCCAAGTGTCCATACTGTGGGGTCATCATTGACGGCGTAGGTATGTCCAGCAAGTGAAGCTTCGCTTATGCCATAGAGCAGCGGAGGAGAGTGAGAGGACGCTAGATGAGGGGTCCTGCCATACGATTGCGACATGCGTCATGCAGCAGCCTCACCGGTAACGCCGGTCCAGCTCCCCGCTATCGATACCCACCTAGGCTCATCCTGTCAATTGCCGCGTCGGTCCTCCTGGGGAGAAAGCGTGCCTTCGGTGCAGATGCGCAGCAATTGATCCAAAGTGTCGTGCCCGAGCCCTGCGTGCAGAATGCACACCTGATTCCGCGAGAGGATCCCTTTATCGTCGTTACCAACCATTACTATAGGCCGGGCTATCATGTCTGGTGGGGAGTCGCCCTCATCACTGCGACCATCGCCCAGTGCCGCCCCCCGTCCAACGGGATCGTCTGGCTCATGACCAACCGTTGGACTTATCCAGATCCGCTACGCAGCCGCTTGCTCACCCCACTGACGCATTGGCTCCTCACAAGACTTGCTCGTACCTACGGCTTTGTGCCTACGCCACCCATGCCCCCGCAGCCGTGGCACACAGAAGAAGGCACACGTAGCGTGCGCCAGATCCTGGCCTTGCTCGATTCCTCAACGAACGAGGACAAACCCATTATCGGCCTCGCTCCAGAAGGTCGAGACAGCCCAGACGGCAGCCTGATCGAGCCCCCATCGGGAACCGGGCGGTTCCTGCTGCATATGGCCGGCAACGGTCTCCAGGTGCTACCGGTAGGGGTGGCAGAGATCAATGGGATATTGAGTGCTCGCTTTGGGCCACCTTTTGCCCTTGGCTCCCGGCCCGAGCTGAGCAAGACAGTACAGGATCGCCGGGCCAGTGATCAGGTCATGGTGGCCATAGGAGCACAACTGCCACCAGCGCTGTGGGGCACTTTCCGAGAACAAATCGTTGCCCAGACCTCCGAGGGCAGTACCCTGTAAGACGAGGCCTCAGCCGAGCATGAACTCAACTGTGGCTCTGTCACTCAGCGTGAAGCCAGCTCGCCAGATGCCAGTGGAGATCTGGCATGGCCACTGAGGCCGATCATTGACCAGAACCTTACCCACGGGATGCTCTGGGGGGACGGCGAACACCAACTGCCCGAATTGCCTCCCAGGCTTCTCCATCTTCACGATGAGCCTGTCCTGCCGCAAACGTACGTCCTTGATTTCCACAGCTCCCTGAAGCACATGGAAAGTCGAAGTCAGCAATAGGGGCTGGTCAGACACCGCTCTTAGCAATAGCAGCACGGTCTCATGCGGCTGATGCGGGTCGATGACCACTTCATCGCGCACCACACCCAGATAGCGCTGCCTCCAGTAGTTGTACACGTGGTAGTCATCGGGGGGCAGGCCCAGGCGTGACAGATCCAGCCTGGTAACGCACGAACGATCGTTCCAATTCAGCAAGGCAGCGATCACCCACGAGCCCCAAGAGGTTTCCACCGGAAGCACCAGCAACTGCGGGCGTTCGTGCTCAAAGAGATCGAGAGGAACGGCGCTCCGACCATAAGGCGGCAAGACTCGCCGCAAGTACTTCAGCCTTCCACGCCGGATGGATGGCAGGTTGTCGCTGCTCATGACCAGACCGCCTGTCAGCCCCACGACAGTGGTCAAGGTCCGCATTTCGTTCAGGACCAGGTTGGAGTCAGCGCCTCGTGGCCTCAGCAACAGGCAGTCCGGGTCGTTTAGCCAAAGCTTGCCGTGCATGAAACTGCGGGCAATCGAGTTCAGGATGGCGTTTGCCGCTGAAGGCGCAGACAAGTCTTGCCAATAGGGTCTCCAGTCCACGTGTACGTCGGGGCCGATGCGCATGGCATCAACCACGCCAACCGATGGCCCCAGCGGCGCGCCGCAGCCAAGCAGGAACTTGTCGCCAATCGCAGCACGGATGATTGTCAACCCTTGCCGCAGGGCCTGTGCTCTGGTCATCCGTGGTTCACTGCGAACGCCAGGTAATGCAGCGCCAAAGAGAAAGTCCGTTTTGAAGAACTCAAAGCCCCAATCTTCGCCAAGCGTACGGAATACCTCCTGTAGCCAAGCTTGCACTGCGGGCAGGGACAGGTCCAACGCATAGATGTCCTTTCCCCAGTGTTGCCAGGCCAGGACCGGTTCTCCGTTGTCATCGCGCAGGATCCAGTCCGGGTGGTCGGCGTATAGCTTCGACGAAGCGCTCGCCGCAAAGGGGGCAACCCAGATCCCTGGGCGATAGCCTGCGGCGGCGATTTGCTGGGCAATGGGTTTCATGCCTTGGGGGTACTTGGCAATGTCAACGTCCAACCAGTCGCCGATGTTTGTTTCGTAGCCATCGTCAATCAGGACGACGTCGAGGGGAAGTCGTTCCTTCTCAATCCTGACCAAGTTTGCCAGGACATCGTCAGCAGTTTCCTCGCCGAAGAAGTAATACCAGGTACACCAGCCAGTGGGCATCTTTGTGACCACGCGCGCATGCATCGTTTCGCCCAAGCGATCTGCGTACGAGTCCATCAAGGCAAGGGGATCATCACCGGCCATCAACAGGAGCGTCTCAGAAGACAGCCTTTCACCAGGTGCCAACGGGACGCCATCCGCATAAGAAACAGCACGAAGGCGCTGGAATTGGCGGTTATCCTGCATTTCGAGGCGTATCTCTGCTAGCTGATCCGCTGCCGAAATGAATCCCAGGAGCAACGCAGGGTCAGGCGAAGCGTGTGCAACGCCTCTTGCACCACCAGGGACGACGACGGTAAACCATTCGCTGCGTAGCACCTCTTGCGCTTGTGGCAGAGCATGGGGTTGGTGCTTCGTACGGTAGTCTTCAGTGTGGGGATCCACCCACACGCCATCCGTTACGCGCCGCGCAAACGCCGGTGTCCACGATTGCCAGCCATTCTGGTAGAAACGCCAGTTCCCTGGCGCCGATGTCAAGCCCAACGAGCCACCATGTTGAGCGTTGACGTCGAGCACACGCAATTCCGCAATGTGTACGGCACGCGGCCCCTTGTTCTTGACCTCCAGGCGGAGACGCGTCTCTTTGCCAAGGAACACCTGCCATGTCAGCTCCACCTCATCGTTGGCAACACTGAGGTTGATGTGATCACGAGCCAGGCCATACGATATTGGGTGGCCAGCCAGATCAAGCCTCTTCTCTTGCCCCCTCGCATCCGTGTATACGACTCCTGCCGTAGCCTGATTGAGCAGTATCTTTCCCTGATGTAGGAATTGGAGCAGGCCAACCGCGGGTTGTAGAACGAGTTGATCCCGGATGTAGACTCTTTGCTCAGACATCACGCCCCCTAATACTCCAACTCAGATATGCATAAAAAAGAGAGGCCAGATGACTGGCCTCTCCTAGACGATATGCGTCTTCGATTATCCGAGGTGGCCGCGACGGGTGCATTACCGACATCGCAGGTCAGGCAGCGCTGGCATCCACTATCCCACTCTGTGACATGCCACCCAGTGTTCTCTACCCACATCTTTGAACTCGGGTTCAGTGACATCACAAGTGCCAGCAATCATGACCCCGCAGCGGGTGTGGAAATGGCACCCCTTGGGCGGATTGGCCGGACTGGGCACGTCTCCCGTCAGGATGATGCGCTGGCGCCGTCCCTCAACCACTGGATCGGGAATGGGCACAGCGGAGAGAAGGGCCTGCGTGTAGGGGTGAAGCGGGTTTTCGTACAGTTCCGCACGTGTGGTCAATTCCACAATCTTGCCCAGATACATTACGGCTACACGGTCGCTGATGTGCCTGACCACCGACAGGTCGTGGGCGATGAAAAGATAAGTCAGGTGGAACTGTTCCTGCAACTCTTCGAGCAAGTTGATAATCTGAGCCTGAATGGACACGTCGAGAGCGGAGATAGGCTCATCGCACACGATAAAGTCAGGCTGTACCGCCAAGGCCCTCGCTACGCCAATGCGCTGGCGCTGCCCTCCGGAGAATTCGTGGGGATAGCGGTTGACGAAGTAACGGTTCATGCCAACAACATCCAACAAGTCCATCACCCGTTCTCGCAGGGCCTTGCCTTTCAGGATGTTGTGTACATCGAGAGGCTCGCCGACGATGTCACCCACTGTCATGCGTGGGTTCAAGGATGCGTATGGGTCTTGAAAGATCATCTGCATCTGGCGGCGCATGCGGCGCAACGGTTCGCCCTTGAGCTTGCACAGGTTCTGACCTTCAAAGAACACGTCCCCAGCAGTAGGACGATAGAGCTGCAGAATTGCCCGGCCCGTGGTGGTCTTACCACAGCCACTCTCTCCTACCAGGCCCAGGGTCTCGCCGCGCCGGATGAAGAAATCAAGGCCGTCAACCGCCTTGATGTCTCCGACATGGCGCTGGAATACAATCCCCTGGGTGATGGGAAACCACATCTTGAGGCCTCTGACTTCGAGCAGGATCTCATTCTCAGGCATTCTATATCTCTCCTCCGGTCACATCTACCCAGCAAGCAGCGGTATGCCGCCGAGCGACAGTTTCCAGTTTGGGGTTCTCTTCGAGGCACCGTTCAATAGCGAAACGGCAACGAGGTGCGAACGGACACCCCGGAGGCATATCAATCAAATCTGGCGGCAGGCCCTCAATGGGCGTTAGTTTCTCTTTGCGGTCGAAATCGAGACGCGGTATTGAGCCCAAAAGCCCAAGCGTATAAGGATGTCGTGGATCACCGTATATGTCCCCTACGTCCGCCGATTCAATGATATAGCCAGCATACATCACGTTCACGCGGTCGGCCAGGCCAGCGATGACTCCCAGGTCGTGGGTGATCCAGATCACCGCCATGCCAATCTCATCTTTCAGTTGCCTGACCAAGTCTATGATCTGTGCCTGGATCGTCACATCCAGAGCAGTTGTCGGCTCATCGGCGATTAGCAATTGCGGGTTGCAAGACAAGGCCATGGCAATCATGGCCCTCTGGCGCATGCCGCCCGAAAACTGGTGAGGATAGTCGTCAATGCGATCTGCCGCAGCTGGGATGCGCACCAGGTCCAGGAGTTCGATGGCGCGTGTGCGGGCCTGCTTCTTATCCATGCCCAGATGCAGTTCGAGCGCCTCACTCACTTGTTGGCTGATGGTGAGGACAGGGTTTAGAGAAGTCATGGGGTCTTGGAAGATCATGGCAATCTTGTTTCCGCGCACGGAGCGAATCTCCTCGCCATCCATGCTTAAAAGGTCGCGCCCCTGAAACAGGGCTTGTCCACCTACGATTTTTCCTGGGGGCGTGGGGATCAGGCGCATCAGAGAGAGAACGCTCACGCTCTTCCCACAACCGCTCTCCCCCACAATGCCCAGGGTCTCGCCCTCACTCAGATCGTATTCAATGCCACTCACGGCGTTGACCACACCATCTTGTGTGAAGAACTGCGTTTTCAGCCCATTCACCTGCAGCAGTGTAACCATAAAGTATGTCCTCCCTTCAAACGAATCTGCAACGTCGTCTTGATATTACCTGGGAGAAACCCGTTTTCTCTTCACCATCTGAACGTCAAGTCGTCTTCGTAATACCGGCAGCTTGGCCTGCAGGCATCAGAAAACGGGTTTCTGAAGCGGTATTGCTATGGTTCAATGTAAACGTTGCTCAGCCATGGGAAAATGGCCGCGGCGTAGGTCGCACCTTTGACGTATGGCTTGGTAAGCACATAGTCCACCGTGTGCCACAGCGGTACCCATGGGGCATCGGCAACGATCATTTCTTCTGCTTGCTCGTATAATTGCATGCGGCGCTGCGTATCCGTTTCGATCCGCGCCTCCTCCAACAGTTGGTCCACCCGAGGGTTTGAGTAATTTGTATGATTCAGGCCGCTCTCGCTGTGAAAGAGGATATCTAAAAAGTCCTCAGGATCGGGATAGTCCGCAATCCACCCCATGGAGAAAAACTGCGGCCGTCCCCCCAGAACATTATCCGATCGTTCGACACGAATCTCAAGACCAAGGTTTTCCCTGTACATGGCCACGAGGGCCTCAGTGATTGGATCGAGTTGAGCGCCGCTCCCCCCGATGCTCAGCCCTTCCATCTTGGCCAGAATCCTTACCCTCTTACTCGGGCTCAAGTGAGCTAGTTCCACCAGCGGGGTATGCCCGAGAGCCTCAATGTTGTCCTTAAAGTACATCCCTTTTCTCCTAACCCTTAATCACCCCGATGGGCGTTGCCCGGGCAACCTTGCGCGAGATACCCGCCTTATCAGTCACCTCAACCACCTCAGTTACATCCTTATAGGCCTGGGAGGCTTCTTCAGCCAGTGAACTCATGCTACCGGTTTTGACAATAATTCCCTGGCTGGCTAGCTGCCGGGCAACTTCAACCCCTCTCAGGCTACGCTTAGCTGCTGCCCGACTCTGTCCCCGCCCGGCACCATG
>Ga0209427_10004539_pt1 | contig 16046 bp, 13 predicted proteins | sample DeeMarSWOR136_30_FD_187465 | JGI IMG/M metagenome (GOLD analysis project Ga0209427, IMG submission 187465) | Marine sediment microbial communities from White Oak River estuary, North Carolina - WOR-1-36_30 (SPAdes) (version 2) | ecosystem: Environmental > Aquatic > Marine > Intertidal zone >...
GCTATGAAATCATCAAAAACCGGCTGGATAAAGGAGCCCAACTTGAATCTATGGAGGAAGGTGAACTGCTAGCCGAACTTATGGACTGGAGTCGGTGTTTAGCCATCGGTTTACAAAGCCAAAAAGCCTTTACCACGGTTTATCAGTCTTATACGGAGATAAGTAGAAAAAGAAATGAACATATCGCCCGCCAGCTAGACGAAACACTTAAGGCGGATGAAATTGGCGTACTGTTTATGCGCGAGGGGCACCAAGTTCAGTTCCCGGAAGACATACAGGTACTTTACATTGCCCCACCGGCCTTAGATGAGATCAGGCGCTGGCTCAGAGACCAAGAGGCAAAGCCACCGAGCGAGCCAGAGTCTGAGGAAGAAAAGGAAGAAGCCACGAATAAACAGGATGCGGCCTAGCTATTAACCCTATATTCCATAACCACATGGATGAGTCAGTCTTGAAATCAAAGTTCATCGGGGCCTTAGTGGGTAGCGGACTCGGCGATGCTTTAGGGGCACCCTTTGAAGGACGCCGCCAAGTTAAGCCCGAAGAAATTGACTGGATAGCGGAGAGACTTGAGACCCTGACCTATACCGATGATACCCACATGATGATTGGTGTCGCTGAGTCTTTGGTGAGAGCCGGGGGCTTTGACGGCGCCGACATGGCTCATACCTTTGCCCATAATTACGAGCTTGAGCCCTGGCGCGGTTACGGACCAGGGCCACCACGCATTTTTCGGTTGATAAGGGCTGGTGGCGCCTGGGATAAAGTGGCTCAAGGACTATACCGCAGCGGTTCTTACGGAAATGGTGCTGCCATGCGGATCGCCCCAATAGGCGTCCTTTACCATGACAATTTACCGCTGCTAACCGAAATCGCCCGCAAATCAAGCCAGATTACCCATGCTCACACGCTAGGTAAGGAAGGGGCCGCCCTAGAAGCCTGTGCGATCGCCTTGGCAACAAGCCTTAGTCCGGGAGAAGCCTTTAACCGGGGTGACTTCCTTAAAAAGCTAATTGATTATGCCTCAGACCCGGTCTACAAAGAGAAACTGGCTCGGATACCAGCCCTTTTAGGTTACCCGGATAAGGATAGGGCTATTAGTGAGCTGGGGAATGGCATCGAATCCTTTAACTCAGTACCGACGGCGATATATTCTTTCTTAGCCCAGCCTGATTCTTTTGCCGAGGCTGTCCGCTCTACCATCAGCCTAGGAGGCGATACCGACACGATTGGAGCCATGACCGGGGCTATCTCCGGGGCCTATCTTGGCATTAGCGCCATACCCGATAGCTGGCGGAGCAAACTTGAAAATGGCCAGTATATCGAGGAACTAGCCGAGAAGCTTAAATCAGGCGGTAGTGAGTCTTAATCTAATAGGCTTCTCTTTGGTTGAGCTACAGCTTCTACCATTTACTTTGTACCCAACTCGGAATGGACACGGAAAAAACCCGTCAGGCTCTCACGGCTAACTAGTCCCATAACCCGGCCCTCGCTTACGACCAGTACCTGGTTGATACCACTCTCATTCATCCGTTCCAGTATGCTTAAAGCATTCTCGCTAGCTTGAGCTACCCTAAGCTGGTCACGGGAGGTCATGATGTCTTTCACCCGGGTCACCCCCCAATCCTGACGGGAGACAGCCTTGATATTATCCAGCGTTAAAATACCCTCGAACCCCCCTTCACCAGCCACCATAAAAAGCCGATGCCCGGTGGGGAAGATGTGCTCCTCAACCAAACGACTGAGGGTAATATCGGGAGGAATCACCGGATAGCTAGAGGTCATTACCTGAGCCGCGGTAAACTGGCGGAGAGTCTCCCGCCATTCGGTCTGCCGGTAGCTAGCTTGAGCCGCATTCCGCAGGAACCAGCCAATAAAAGCTATCCACACCCCGCTGAACCAGTTCAAATCAAAGGGCGACAGGCCGAATAGAGAGAGCACGACGATGCTAATCCCGGCACCAATAAAGAAATAACCGACACCCTGTCCCACCCTGGTAGCAATCCGGGTGGAACGCCGGAAGTCACCGCTACGGCGCCAGATGGCAGCCCGGAAGAGACGACCGCCATCCAGCGGAAAACCAGGGATTAGATTAAAGACGGCCAGGGCAAAATTCATAATCATTAGCCACAGAACCATCTGGGCTACCAGCGGCGGCAGACCCGGACTAAAAGACCAGATTAAGAAACAGATCCCACCGATCACCGCACTACAGATTGGACCAGCGGCAGCCATCTTGAGCTCAGCTTTAGGGTGAGCGGCCTCCCGGGTCATCATGGCCAGGCCACCAAAGAAAAAAAGGGTAATACTGGTCACCGGAATATCATTAGCCCGACCCACCAGACTGTGAGCCAACTCATGAGCCACCACCGAGGCAAAGAAAAGTAAACAGGTAGCGATGCCAATAGCCCAGGCAAAAGGGGAAGACCACTCAGGGGAGACCAGAGCCAGCGTGAGCAAAGCAAATATCAGGAACCAGCTGTAGTGAAGCCTCAGCTGGATACCAAAGAGCTTGCCGAGATTAACTGCGCCACCCATTTCCAATCAATATATGGTTTATATTATACCCTAAGAACATAAAAATGCCACCTGGCATTATCGACACTACTCGCAATAAAACGAACACGATAAGACAATCTCTGGACTCCAGACCTTTTTAGCGCTAATCAGCTAGCCAGCACCTTCCTCAGCTCAAATAGAGCTGCCGCTACCACCCAACGCCTCACCCGAGCTCGACTGCCGGGGTAACTACTGGTAGCCACATGTTTATTCTTGCCGTAAGCCACTCCGATGTAAAAAGTGCCAAACAGTCTCCTCTCAGCCTCACCCAACTCATCCTCTCCGGTTACCCCAATGCCAATAGCCGCCCCCAACCGTGACTGGGCTACCTCAGCCATCGCCAGTGCCATCTGGGCACTTTCCCGACCAGACCCAGCAATAAGCCGATAATCAACCCCATAGGCCACCCGAGCTTCATCAGAACCAGCCACCAAGCCGCCCTTGAAATACGGTGCCGCCTCGGGAGACTCACTAATGGTAGCCGAAAGTAAGCCACCGGTATAGCTCTCCATTACCGCCAGGGTCAGCTTCCTTTCTGCCAAGAGGCACCCGACAACAGCCGGCAGGGTGTCACTATCCACCCCCCAGATGTAATCACCCAGCGCCTCTCTTAGCTCGGCTTCAAACGGGGTAATCATCTCCCCGGCTTCTTTTTCGTCCCCAGCCTTAGCTGTCAGGCGGAGATATATACCGTCCGCCTTAGCATAAACACCCAAGGTAGGATTGGCTGAAGATAGCCTAGGGGCAACCATCTCAGCCACCTGGGCCTCCGGTAAGCCAAAGAGCTTAATCACCCGGGAAATAATTACCCCACCTATTTGAGGACGTAAGCGGGGCAGAACCCGGTTTTGCCACATAGGTTGCATCTCTCTAGGAGGACCAGGCATGGCGATCAGGATATGAGAGTCCTTTTCCACCCACCAGCCAGGGGCTGTCCCGCTGGGATTGGGGATTGCCTCCGCCGAGGGAATGATAGTCGCCTGTTTAAGATTAGTGAGCGGCATCTCCCTGCCCAGACGGGCAAAAAACTCCCTTAGCTCACGCTCTAGAGCAGGAACAGGCTTTAGCTTCTCCCCCAATAGCTCGGCAATTGCCTCACGGGTTATGTCATCCTCAGTGGGCCCCAAGCCGCCGGTAGTCAGGATGAGGTCAGAGCGTTGCCAGGCACGCTTAAGCACCTTTACCAGCCGGGCCTGGTTATCACCCACCTGGGAAATCCAGTAAAGGTCTATCCCCAGTGCGGGCAGCTCAGCCGCCAGAAATGGGGCATTGGTATCGGTTATTTCCCCCAAAAGGAGTTCCGTGCCAATTGAGATAATCTCAGCTCTCATTAAGAACGGACACTTAGCGCCAGTTTTTCCAGGGCAACCTCAGCAGCACGCTTTCCCGAAAGAAGCATACCCCCAAAGATAGGCCCCATACGATGGGTGCCGCAAACCGCATTGGCGGCCATGCCAGCAACAATCAAGCCCGGATAAACCTCCCGGGTATTCTCCATTATCCTCTTCTCAGCCACCTCAGCCCACATCGATTTCTCACCCATGATGCCACCCCCCTCAGTATTCAGCTTACCGTGAAGCTTATCGACCACAATATGGCAGATTTCAGAGGCGTGGCCGGTAGCGTCGATTACCAGCTTGGAACGTACTGACAGGGGGTCAATGTGAAGACCAGCCATGGTGACCGCCGTCCAGTTCAGCACCAGTCCGGTCACCCGATCATTCTCCCGAATCATGACATCCCCGATGCTCATCAGATTAAATATCTTGGCTCCCGCCTGTATCGCCCTGAGGCAAATCGCGGCGGAAGCCTCTACCGAGTCAGCGATATAGTAACCCGGTTCATATTCCCTGTTTCTAATGCCAAACTCATCAAGTATTGCCTTAGCCTCTGCCTGAACCACGATGGTATTGAACATCATGCCCCCACCCGGCATACCCCCACCAGGGCGGAGGCTCTTCTCAAAAATAACCGTTTTTACCCCCTCTTTGGCCAGATAGTAAGCTGCGGTCATGCCGGATGGCCCAGCACCACCGATGGCAACGTCAACATCCATGGCATCCTGGAATTCTTCCATGAAGTTTTTGGTTATGACCCGGGATATGGTAACATCGTCAAGCTGCATGCCCTTCTCCTCCTAACTGTATTAACACTTGGTAGCCTTAACCCCCAAGTACTTCTCCACCAGTTCCATGGCACAGAACTCGCCACACATGCTACAAGCCGCCCCAGCCGAAGTATGCTGGGTGTGTACCCGGCGAGATCTTACTGGGTCCAAGGACAACCTAGCTTGCTCCTCCCAGTCAAGCCGCTTCCGGGCAATCGACATCTTTCGGTCCCATTCGGCAGCACCCTTTACCCCCTTAACGATATCTCCAGCGTGAGCCGCGATGCGCGAGGCGATCACCCCCTGCCGAACATCCTCAGGGTCAGGCAGGGAAAGGTGCTCACTAGGGGTAACGTAACACAGAAAATCGGTGCCAAAAGCAGCGGCAATAGCCCCACCAATCGCCCCGGTGATATGGTCGTAACCAGCGGCAACATCGGTCACCAGCGGCCCGAGCACGTAGAAGGGTGCCTCCCTACAGATGGACTTCTCCAGCCTCACGCTAGCCTCAATCTGATTAAGCGGCATATGCCCGGGTCCCTCAACCATGGCCTGGACCCCAGCCTCGCAAGCCCGCTGCACTAACTCCCCGATAACAAGCAGCTCCTCAACCTGGGCCCGGTCAGTAGCATCAGCAATGCAGCCAGGGCGCATGCCATCGCCCAGGCTCAGGGTAACGTCAAACTCCCTAGCCATCTCCAGTAGGCGGTCATAATACTCATATAAGGGGTTTTCCCGCTCGTTGTGGAGCATCCAGCCGATGAGAAACGCCCCACCCCGGGAGACGACATCAGCCACCCTCCCCTGCTCCTTAAGCCGGCTAATTGCCTGCTGGGTAACGCCGCAGTGTACGGTGATGAAATCAACCCCGTCACGAATATGCTCTTCAATGCCGTCAAACAGGTCACCAACCGTCATCTTCACGATGGCGCCCCGACTATCTATAGCGCTAATCGCCGCCTGATAAATAGGCACGGTGCCGATGGCTACCGAGCTTGAGGCAATAATCGCCCGTCGGATGGCTGAGATATCACCACCGGTTGACAGGTCCATAACGGTATCGGCACCAGCCTCAATGGCAACCCGCAATTTTTCCAGCTCACTAGCAACATCGCAGAAGTCAGAGGAGGTACCAATATTGGCGTTAACCTTGGTTTTGAGCCCCTGGCCAATGCCGCAGGGAGCCAGGTTTTCGTGGTTAATATTAGCCGGGACTACTATCGTACCGTTAGCCACGCCCTGCCTGACGAACTCAGCATCCACCCCCTCATGACGAGCTACCAGCTCCATCTGTGGTGATACTGTTCCTTCCCTAGCTAGCTCCAGTTGAGTCATGCTCACCTCCCCAAACAATAAGACCAAGGATATCGGCAGTAGTACTAGAACCTTGGTCTGGGTCTCTGCCGCATCCCTACGCTCGCATTACCGAGATCAGGTTCCAAGGGTTGGCTAAAATTACCTCTCAGCCTCTAAGCACCCCTAGCGGACTAACCTATTCAATTCTACTGTAAATATAGCATAGACTTGGCTAAAATGCAACACTGGGTAGCTTGTTACTAGCCAACTCGCCACCTCTATCCCGCTCCCCAGTAGCAGTGGTTAAAGCCGATAGGCGCTTGACAAAGGTGGGCCAAGTATTTAAAGTGTCCCTACTCACACATAACCATAGCGATAGTAGCCAACCTTAGAATAGCCGTCATATCAGATAGAGGAGGTTGAACCGTAATGCCTAGATTCATTAAAAAGACATCCAAAAAGGCGGGACTTCCACCGGGAACTCTGGTTCACATCGGGGAAAGGAAGACCAAAAAGGTACGGATTACCGTCATTGACTATGATGAAACTCAGTTTGAACAGGAGGCAGTGAAGACGGTTGAGGAATGCCTCCCCTTCAAGGATAAACCGACGGTCACCTGGATAAACATAGACGGTCTTCACGACGTTAAGGTCATCGAGAAACTCGGACGGTATTTTGGCCTGCACCCCCTTTTACTGGAAGACATCCTGAACACAGAGCAGCGCCCCAAGATGGAGGATTTCGGAGATTACATTTTCCTGGTTGTTAAGATGCTCAATTATGATGACAAAACAGAACAGATCGAGGCGGAGCAGGTCAGCTTGATACTAGGCCCCAACTGGGTTATCTCTTTCCAGGAGTGTGAAGGAGATGTTTTTGACCCTCTTAGAGACAGGCTCAGAAAGGGTAAAGGACGCATTAGAAAGATGGGGGCTGATTACCTCGCCTACGCTCTAGTGGACGCCATCGTTGACCACTACTTCATAATACTGGAGGAATTCGGGGAGAAAATAGAAGATACGGAAACGGAGCTAGCCACCAATCCCACGCGGGAAACCCTGCAAGCCATCCGCACCACGAAGAAAGAGATGATATTCCTGCGCAAGTCGGTATGGCCCCTGAGAGAGCTGGTCAGCGGTCTGGAAAGAGGTGAGTCACCACTAATACATGAGTCTACCGGGGTATATCTCCGGGACGTCTATGACCATACCGTCCAGGTCATCGATACCGTGGAGAGTTTCCGGGACATGATTTCCGGTATGCTCGATATCTACCTTTCCAGCATCAGTAACCGGATGAACGAAGTAATGAAGGTGCTAACCATATTCGCCGCCATATTTATCCCGCTTACCTTCGTGGCTGGTATTTACGGCATGAACTTTGAGTTTATGCCCGAGCTAAGATGGCACTTTGGCTACTTTGGAGTCCTGATTGGCATGGCTTCTGTCGCCGGCGGAATGCTGGTCTACTTCAGAAGGAAAAGGTGGCTGTGAAGGCATCTTACCAAAGACGATATGAAGCTTAAACAGACAAGAACTAGGTAACGACGTTATAATCTTAGGACTCTAGTGACTATCATGGAGAAGCTTTATTCCGGGGCGAGGAAGCTGGGGCTAGAACTCAGCCCGGGGCAGCTTAGCCTGTTCGATACCTATTACCAGGAACTGGTAAGCTGGAACCAGCGAGTGAATCTCACCCGCCTAACTGGTTATGAAGCGGTACAGATAAAACACTTCCTTGACGCGCTCACCTTGAGTCTGGCCTGGCCACCTGTAAAGACCAAGGCCAGCTTCCGGGTGATTGACATCGGCACTGGAGCCGGTATCCCCGGTATGCCGCTTAAGATTTTGTTCCCCGACATTAGACTCACACTGCTCGACGCCACAGCCAAAAAGGCAGCCTTTTTAGGCCACCTCAGTAGTAAACTTCACCTGGGTAATGTTGAAATCGTGGTCGGGCGGGCTGAGAATGTCGCCCACCAAGCAGGATACCGGGAGAGCTTTGATATGGTGCTATCGCGGGGGGTCGCCCCACTGGTAACCCTAGCAGAGCTAACCCTACCCTTTTGCTGCCCTGACGGTAGCTTCATTGCCCAGAAAAAGGGGGACATTGAATCAGAGGTAGCGGAGGCCAGCCAAGCAATTAGCCTTTTGGGGGGTAAGCTGCGAGAGATAAAAAGGATTAGCCTGGAAGAATTCACCGACGACCGTAAGCTGGTGATAGTTAGTAAGGTATCCCCAACCCCCAAAGCCTACCCCCGCCGCCCAGGTATCCCCCAGAAACGACCCCTGCTAGCTCGTCCCGGTAGCGGCTAAGGCTAGGTAGTTACCACTGCGGCAAATAGTGTATCATAAGCTAGTATTTAGGCTGCTTACGGAGGCATGAGGGTGTATGATATAGCGGTGATTGGTGGCGGGCCAGTTGGCAGCCGGGTAGCCTACCAGTTAGCCGGTGCGGGACATAAGGTGGTGGTTCTGGAGCAAAAGGAGAAACCTGGGGAAGGGGTCTGCTGCACCGGAATCGTAAGCCAGGAGTGTACCCGTTTCTTCGCCATCGAGGATAATCTCATTTTAAGACAGGTAGCCAGCGCTACGTTATTCTCACCTTCAGGGAAGGTGCTCCGGCTAGAGCGGACGGATGCTCAAGCCTGTATTCTGGACCGACTGGCCTTTGATATTACCCTAGCCCACCGCGCTCAGGATAAGGGAGCCGAATATGTATTTAGTAGCCCAGCTAAGAATCTAGAGGTCGGTAGTGAGCGGATCAAAATCGAGACACTGCAGCTGGGAGAAAGAAAATACTTTGAAGCCCGCGCCGTGGTTATTGCCTCTGGATTTAACTCCCGGCTGGTTGAGGAGTTAGGACTGGGTAGCATTAACCATTTTTTCATCGGCGCCCAGGCTGAGGTAGCAACCGATTCTCTAGACGAGCTGGAAGTCTACTTTGGCGAGGAGATAGCCCCCGGCTTTTTCGCCTGGCTGGTGCCAACCTCTCCATCCAAAGCCAAGGTAGGACTCCTCGCCCGCCACCACCCAGGACACTACCTGAAGAAGCTGCTTTCATCCCTAGCGGCTCAGGGGAAGATAGCCTCAGCTCAAGCCAAGCCAAGCTACGGCCGGGTACCAGTTAAGCCCTTAAGCAGGACATATTTTGACCGGTTGCTGGTAGCGGGAACCGCAGCCGGGCAGGTAAAACCAACCACCGGAGGGGGTATTTACTACGGCCTGCTGTGCGCTGATATCGCCGCCAGTACCCTGCATCAGGCACTAGCCACTAATGACCTGTCAGCCCGAGGACTGGCTGACTACGAGCGTAAGTGGCAGAAAAAACTGGGAGGGGAGCTTAAGAAGGGCTACCGGGTGCGCCGGTTTTACGAACACCTGAGCGACCAGCAGATTGACAGGCTATTTGACACCATAGACGCTAGCGGCCTGGCTGAAGTCCTTCTCAGAGATAGTAACGTGTCCTTCGACTGGCACAGTGGTGGCTTACTGAGAATACTAGGAAACGTCGCTATCTCCAAGATCACCCAAGCCATGAAGAGCCCTTTCCGCCCCCGGCATAGAAGCTAGACTCCAGCTACGGGAGAGCACCAATCTAGATAAGGGGTAAAGTCGTCTCCGTTTTAGGGGGATATTTCCGGAGATTGACCAGCACCTAGATAGTGTTTACAATGGGTGATGTAAATGGACAGTAACCAGAGCCCAAATCTGAATGAGGCGACGACTCGCTTTCTGGTCAGCCTCTCACCTGAAGAGAGGCAAGCTAGCCAGAATGAGGTATACAAATTTGTTCGCTGGTACGGAGGAGAAAGGTCTTTCGCCGAGCTTAAGGCTCCAGATATTGCCCACTATGCCGAGCGATTATCGCTCTCCGACACTGACTATGCCACCAAGCTGGAAATAGTGCGTAGCTTTCTGGTGTATGCCAAGAAGAAGGGGTGGAGTAAGAGCAACCTGGCTACCCACCTTAAGGCCAAGAAGACAAAAACACCACCTAAATCTTCGCTTCCGCACAATCTGCCCGAAGCCATCCCCCTAACCCAGCAGAGATATACCGAGCTTGAGGCAGAGCTGGCTGGCCTCAGGGATAAGAGCTCCCAGCTTATCGACGAAATACGCCGCGCCGCTGCGGATAAGGATTTTCGGGAGAATGCCCCACTGGCCGCCGCCCGAGAGCAACGGGGACATGTAGAGGGGCAAATCAGGGAACTGGAGGAGACCCTCAAGTCAGCGATAATTATTGATAAAGCAGAGAAGACTAACCTCAAGGCAAGTGTTGGTGACAGTATCATTCTGCGTGACCTGGCTTCCGGTGAGGAGCTACACTACCTGCTGGTTAGCCCTCGGGAGGTAGACCCGGCCAAGGGGAAAATTTCCATTGCCTCACCAATAGGTAAAGCGGTTACTGGTCGCCGCCAGGGAGAGGCAATCGAGGTAGCGGCACCAGCCGGCAACCTACGCTATCAGATTGAGCAAATTGAGCATCAACCGGCTACTCCGAAACACAGAACCTAGTTCGATGTTAACCTTCGGGAAGGCGGAATAAACGACGGGCATTCTGTGTCGTTTCCTGAGCAATCTGCTCCGGAGGTACCTGCCTGATTCTAGCCAGCAAGCCTACGGTTATCAGCAGATAGGCTGGCTCGTTACGCCGGCCACGATGGCTCTGGGGGGGAAGGTAGGGACAATCGGTTTCTATTAGTAACCTATCTTGAGGGATGCTACGGATGGCACTATGCAGTCTACCAGAGGTAGGGTAGCCAATATAGGCACCCAAGGAAAAAAAGAAGCCCATGTCCAGATACTCTCGAGCGGTGTTAGTATCGCCACTGAAGCAGTGAATCACCCCTGGCGGCTGCTCCGGGGGACGTTTATCATGCGAGACCCAATCGCGAAGCAAGGGCATCATATCTTTCTCTGCCTGACGACAATGAACGATCACGGGGAGACCCAGTTTTGCCGCCAGCTGCAGCTGCCACTTAAGCACCCGTAACTGCGCTTCTCGTGGGGAGTAGTCCCGGTAGAAGTCCAACCCCACCTCACCAATAGCGACCACTCTAGGATGCCCAGCAAGTTGAGCCAGGCTAGCAACATCCAGCTTACTTACGCCGGCTACATTATGGGGATGGAAACCGACGGCAGCGAAAACCCCGCTATAGCTCTCAGCCAGTTTAATCGCCTGCTCGCTTGAGCCTTGGTCAACCCCCACCGTGATAATAGTGCTTACCCCCGAGTCCTGGGCTCGAGCTATAACCTCGGTACGGTCCTTGCTAAAGGGCTCCATATCCAGATGCGCGTGAGTATCGACTATGGAGAGTCTTGTCCTAATCGGTTTACCGCCCCCCAGACAATCTCGTGGATAGCCGCTTGGGCACTGCTAAATAACGTAAAAAGAATTCATCCACCACATTCAAAACTCGCAGCAGATAAATTCAAGGCAGTAAACGGCTAAATGGAAGGGGAGCCAGATAAAATGGCCCCCCTTCGACTACGCTAAAGCCTAGGCTTTACCAATACGGAATACTTTGGTCCCGCAGTTAGGACATTCACCTTGAGTGGCGGGGCGTTTATTCTTCATAACAATTGACCTAGGGTTCTTGACTTCGACCTTCCGGCGACATTTGACACAATAAGCCTGCATTTTAACCTCCTTAATTGGTAAGACCTAGGCAAGAGAGTATCACATAGCTAGGCATTAGTCAATAGGTTTTTCCCAAGATTATCTAGAAATTCTTCAAAAATCTTTGTGCGAGACAACACAGCTTTGACAACCGGCTCACCTGTGCTAAAATTTTGTGGCGGGCTAGTCTGTTTCAGCTAGCCCTAGTGGTGTTTGGGGAAGAAGATGTCTCTAGACATAACTCAGTTATTACACCTCACTAACGAGATGCTGGCCTACCGCCAGCTTATCGCGGGGCTAGACCAGTCACGGAATAGCGCCAGCGTGACGGTGCTTGATACCGCCAGGCCCTATCTCATAGCAACCTTATATCACCATCTAGAAAGACCGGTGTTTGTCATCACGGCACAACCAGAGGATGCCAAGAATCTCTATGAACAGCTTTCAACCTGGCTTAGCTTCGCCAAGCCAGGGCTCTTCCCCGAACCAGATGCCCTACCCTACCAGCGTATTGCCTCAGATGCCCCAACAGAGCTGGAGCGGCTGCAGGTACTCTCGGCTCTAGTTAAGCCGAACGGAGACCCTAGTCCCCCGCTGGTTATCACCTCAGTCCTGGCTCTAATGCAGAAGATAGTCCGCCGCTACGACTTTACCACCACCTACCATACTGTAAAGGTGGGGCAAGAGAGAGAGCTATTAAGCCTCCTAAAGCAGTGGCAGACCATGGGCTATAAGCTAGAGAACTTGGTAGAGATACCGGGCACTATCAGCCACCGGGGTGGCATCGTTGACATCTACCCCTCGTCCAGTGAGCTACCGGCCAGGGTAGAATTCTACGGCAACACCGTAGACGCAATCCGCCTTTTTGACCCACTAACGCAACGCTCGCAACGAGTGGTGACCGAAATAGCCATTACCCCAGCCACAGAACTAGTGACACCGCTACTAAGCAGTAAAGGCGAACTGGAACTCACCCTGAGTAGCCTCGACCTGAGCAACTGTAATCCCAAGGCAAGCGAAGAGTTCCGTCACGACTTCTCCCAGCTTACCGCGGGACAGAGACCAAAAGACCTGCAGTTTTACGCCCCCCTCTTTAACCGAGACAGCGTCCTGAGCTATTTGCCTCAGGGTGCGCTCATCGTCCTTAACGAGCCCCAGAGTCTGAAATCAGCCGCCGATGACCTGGAGGCTAAAGCCAGCCAGCTTCGCACTGAGAAGCTACATCGAGGTGAGCTACCGTCTAATTTCCCGGATCCGTACTTTACCTGGGAGGAGCTTAAGGCGAAAATAATGGCGCGGCAGAATCTAGCGTTTACCACCTGGGGCACGAGTCCGGTTGAGAAACCACCCCACCTAGACTTCACCCCCGCTCCCAGCTATGCGGGACAGTTACCCGCCTTCTTAAGAAAGGTTAAGAAGCTCTTAGGCCAAAAGCACCGCCTCATCCTTATCAGCCATCAGGCAGGTCGCCTCTCCGAGCTACTCAGCGAAGAGGATATCATCGCCCCACCCCTTACCCAAATCAGGGAGATGCCACCGCCGGGTTCGCTTGTCCTAGCCCATGGTTCGCTGGCCAAGGGCTGGATTATGAACGGTAATACCCATCTCCTCACCGACTATGAAATCTTCGGCTTTAGGAAAGAACACCGCACAGTCAGAAAACACCCGGTGCCACGCCAGAAACTCCTTATGGAACTAGCCCCTGGTGACTATGTAGTGCACATTGAGCACGGCATCGCCCGATTTTCCGGCGTGACCACACTTAAGACCGATAACCACCAGCGGGAGTACCTGGTGCTGGGGTATGCGGCTGATGATAAGCTCTACGTGCCTACCGACCAGATACACCGCGTCAGCCGCTACGTGGGTGCTAGCGACCGCCCGCCGGTGCTCAGCCGGCTGGGGACCCAAGAGTGGGCACGAACCAAGGAGAGAACCAGAGCGGCGGTAGCCAGCATTGCCCAGGAGCTACTCGCCCTCTATGCAGCGAGAGAGGTTGTCCCCGGTTTTGCCTTCTCCCCCGATACCCTATGGCAGGAGGAGCTTGAGGCTTCCTTTCCCTATGTCGAGACCCCAGACCAGATTGAGGTTCTGGGACAGGTAAAAGAGGACATGGCCAAGCCCAAGCCCATGGACCGGCTGGTCTGCGGGGACGTCGGCTACGGCAAGACAGAAATAGCGGTTCGAGCTGCCTTCAAGGCGGTGATGGATGGTAAGCAGGTAGCCGTTCTGGCACCGACCACCGTGCTCGCCCAACAGCACCTGGCCACCTTTAGTCAGAGACTGGGTGCCTTCCCGATAAACATTGAGGTGTTAAGCCGGTTTAAAAAACCCAAAGAGCAGGGCGAGATTCTGAGCGGGCTGGCTAGCGGCCGAGTGGACATCTGCCTTGGCACGCACCGCTTGCTACAGAGGGACGTCGTCTTCAAGGACCTGGGGCTACTCATCATCGATGAAGAGCAGCGCTTTGGTGTCACCCACAAGGAATACCTCAAGCAGAAGCGCCGTGAGGTTGACGTCCTTACCCTAAGCGCCACCCCCATTCCCCGCACCCTCCACATGTCCCTGGTAGGAGTAAGAGACATGAGCACCATAGAGACGCCCCCCGAAGACCGCCTGCCCATTAAGACCTACGTGGCCCAGTTTGAAGATAGTCTGGTGAGGGAAGCCATTCTCCGGGAGCTAGAGCGAAACGGGCAGGTCTTCTTTGTCCATAATCGGGTGGAAACCATCTCCATGGTCGCCGATAGGATACAATTCTTGGTGCCGGAGGCTAACGTCGCTATCGCTCACGGTCAGATGCCCGAGGATGAGCTGGAAAAGGTGATGGCTCTCTTTACCCAGGGTAAGATAGACATCTTAGTCTGCACCACCATTATTGAATCTGGCTTGGATCTGCCCAACGTTAATACCCTGATCGTGAACCAGGCGGACCGGTTCGGGCTCACCCAATTGTACCAGCTCAGGGGACGAGTCGGCCGGGGGGCCAATCTCGCCCATGCCTACTTTCTCTACGACCGGGGCAAACGACTGACCGACACCGCCGAGAAGCGCCTTAAGACCATCTTTGAAGCCACCGAGCTTGGTGCCGGCTTTAATATCGCCATAAGGGACCTGGAGATCCGGGGAGCCGGCACCCTGCTGGGGACAAAGCAGAGCGGGCATATTAGCGCCGTCGGTTTTAACCTTTACTGCCGCCTGCTGGCAGAGGCGATAGAAGGGCAGAAAGCAAGGCTGGCCGGGGCACCGAAACCCAAACCACCCCACCTGCCACCCCCGACCATAGACTTGCCCCTCCACGCCTATATCCCCGAAGATTACGTCGCTGACCTAGCCACCCGGCTCAGCCTCTACCAGCGGCTGGCGGATAGTACCTCGGTTGAGGAGATAGAGACTCTCGCCAGCGAGTTCAGCGACCGCTTCGGCAAGCTGCCGAAGGAGGTTAAGAACCTGCTCTACTCGGTGAGGATTAAGGCTCTAGCAACCAGAGCCGGTATTGAAACTATCGCCACCGAGCACGGCCAGATTATACTGATACCGTTTGAAGGGATGCACTTTGACAAACGCAAGCTGGAGTCGCTCCAGAGAGATGGAATAAAGATAGGCTTACACCAGATAAGGATAAACTATAAGAAGCTGACCGACTGGAGGAAGGTGCTTGAGGAGGTACTAAGAGAGGTGGCGACGTTAGTCTAAAAGCCTATTTACTATCATTTAAAACTGCGGTATACTAACCCAAACAGATAGTGACAGGGGGGAGGAACAGCACCATGAATTTCAACCAACTTGCTTGGGGAGCCGTCTGCTTCTACTACCGGTCACTCGGCGATAACAAGTACAGCAAGATTATGCGGGACACCGACTTCATCACCCGGCTCAGACAGGAGCCGTCCAATATCAGTGCCATTGAGTTTGAGGAGAAGGTGCTTTTAGACCATGTCAATATTGAAAACTATGATTTGCTTATCGGGCACGGTCTGGCACGGAATGTGCTGGAAAAGATAATTGAGCTCCAGCCGGAGACTTACTCACTTAAGAACATCACCATACTTGACTGCGACCTCGCCGACCGTGATATAACCGACAAAATAAACCTAACATATGCCAGCATGTATACAGTTAATGGTCTGTGGCTGACCGGAGTATCAAAAATCGTGCATCTCCTCAATGATAAGCTATTTCCCATACTGAACCTAAACATATCAAAGCACTTCGGGCTGCTTGGAGGCGATACCAACCTGATTCAGTGGGTGAGAATCACTCAGGAGAATGCCCGAGAGGTTATTGCCGACTTTCAACAACAGAACCTGCCCGATTCCCCGGAGAAATTCCTCTCCGAAAAGCTGGGTTACACCCGCAGCGGCTATGAGAAATCCTTAGTTAAATTCCTGGACGAGTTCTTCTGGTTACGCTTTGGAGACACACTGCCCGTCCCACCCCGATGGGTCCCGCCGCTGTAAA
>Ga0209427_10004540_pt1 | contig 16044 bp, 14 predicted proteins | sample DeeMarSWOR136_30_FD_187465 | JGI IMG/M metagenome (GOLD analysis project Ga0209427, IMG submission 187465) | Marine sediment microbial communities from White Oak River estuary, North Carolina - WOR-1-36_30 (SPAdes) (version 2) | ecosystem: Environmental > Aquatic > Marine > Intertidal zone >...
TCCTGATGAAGCTGTCGGAAAACGCCCATCTGCTGCCTTACCCTTATCCCTCGTCACTGCGGCGTACTTCTATGTACGCCTCATTCCTCGGGATTTCGGAAGCCTTGCAGCTGAACATTTTCCATCAGCTTCTCAGAAGCCGGTTTTTCGAAAGTCCTGATTTCTTTCTTGACAAGTTAAAAACCTGGTTCTCCGGGCAAGGTCAGACATTATTGGTTCTGCCGGTAAAGATAGTGAGTTGTTTTGGAGTACTGGAGTTTTGGAGTCTTGGAGTATTGGAAAAAGCTAGAACCTGAATTTCAACTTGAAGACCTCCTTATCATTACTCCATTACTCCAGAATGCTTTCGCATGAAACAGAGACCCTAAAATTCCCCTGTAGGGGTGGCTCAAAGCCGAGTACTCCAAGCCCGAGATCTTTACTTCTCAATGGCACCAGCTGGAGAAAGTCTTTTCTTTCAAGCCACATTCTGGTAGAAATAATCCCGTTCACCACACCGATTTTGTCTTCCCCAACAAACAACGCCATATTGGCCCGCAACGGGTGTGGGAGCAGATATTCAAAGCTGGGTCCATACACAATTTCCTTCAAGGAAGAGGGATACAGAGAGTGCAAAAGCAAGAAAATGAAGAGAGTTTCGGGACCAGGGCTGAAAAGCCTGTCCCGACTGAATATGAAGGTCTCATGAAGGACCTCCATGCCCTGACGGGCAGCAAAATCCTGGGTCGCATTATGGAACAGAAGAACCCCCGAAAAATGGTTCAGACCCTCCCGTCTGGCGATTTTTTTTGGCTGGTCAAAAAGGTTGGTGAAGAGGACTGCCTCCCTCTTTTGGAATTGGCATCCGACGCGCAGTGGCAGTACCTGCTGGACCTGGAGATCTGGAGAAAAGATCGGCTGGACATGGAGCAAACCTCGGCTTGGATCAAAAGACTTCAACAGGCCGATCCCAATAGACTCCTCAGTTGGATATTTGGCCAGGGAGAAGCCCTGGCCTCTTACCACTTCTTCAAGAGTATGGAGGTGATTGTCCTAGACAAAAATGATGAGGCGTATGATCTTCCAGAGGGTTTTTTTAGCCTAGATGGCATTTTTCACATCAGGATCACCGATTCTGAGTATCGAGAGACCATCGAGAGTATCATAAGAGAGATGGCCAGGGGGGATAACCTCCGGTACCAGGCATTTCTCACGAACCTCGCGGGTTTTCTCCCTGCTGAGATGGAGGAGGAGATGTTTAGATTGAGGAATGTCCGGCTTGCAGAGCACGGTTTCCTCCCCTTTGAAGAGGCCATGTCGGTCTATGCTCCTCTGGATCCTGATGCACTGAGCCCTGAGAAACCAGAGACGTTGCCAGATATTCTTGAGGATGAAGAAATCCGGGCCATGGTTCCTGCACTTCCCCTTTATCACACAGAGACAGAAAACATGTTAACAGAGGTCGCCTACAAGACCGAGGAGCCCATTTTTATGGATAAGATTCGTCTTGAGTTTGCGGGGGTTTGCAACCAGATCATGTCAGCAGACGGGCTCCTGGTCCCTGAGCTTGATGTGCTGGTCAGCACATGTCAGAAGGCGGCAAGGGTTCTAAACTTGGCCCTTGAGAGGCTGTGCGGGAAAGACTTGTCTAAGGCCGAAAAGGTCCTCGAGACCCACTCCTTTGTTGACCTTTTTCGCGTGGGGTTTGGGCTGACGCTGAAATTGAGGTGGGAAGCAGAGCGCTGGTTAAAAGAAAGCTGGTTTTTTGCCCAGGGTTTGGATACCGACTTCTGGGGTGAACACTGGGGAGGTACCCTCGAAGGGCTATTGGACAAGAGGCCTCGGCATTACCTGGGCCGGAAGGGAATGGAAGCGTACAAGGATTTTGAATGGCTCTCTGAATTGGGTGAGTCTCTTGAGGATCTCCGTCGTGTGATGGTATTGGATGGTCTTATAGAACGACTCGCGGCCTCTTACCCCAAGGATGAAGAATTGATGGGTTCCCCGGAGTTAACGTTTCGTCCCCTTCTTTTCAACCCTTGGGGCCGTCTATTGTTGGACCTTCAGCCCAGCTTTTCGGGGCTTTCCCTTGAGCAGGCAAAGAGGCTGTTAAAACGACTAAGGGCCGGCAGCGAGAAGCCGCCCTATGATATGCCAGGGTTTGAAGAGATCTTTGTCAAGGATTTTATGTCCTATGCCCTGAATGCGGACCCTGAGGCCGCATCTATCCTCAGGGATACCCTGTCTTTCATCTGGCAGGAATTTCGAGAAGAATATGAATGGGTCATTTTGGATGATCTGGATGCCAGATTCTCTAAATTCATTTCGATCCTGCCCGCTCGCGGAGTTGCTCCTCAGTGAAACAGGCCGTACACGTTTTGCCCCATAGGGAGAATGTGTTGTTTTCCTTGTAGAGCTTTACATGCTCGTAGCCATCTTTGATAAGTCTCTTGAGTGCCGAGACGGGAATGGAAATCCCTTCAAAATCCACCTCACCCTGGTCATCCTTGCCAGAAATCAGTTCTTCAATCTTCATGAACAAATACCTCCTGCCAAAAAGAAATATTATAATTTACCACAATAAAATATAACAAAACTTGTTAAATATTTTTTAATTTCCATGATAATTTCATGATGCATAAGGCTTCCTTCTACTTCCTCCAGTATTCTGGCGTCAGCAAAACAATCACCGTATAGATCTCAAGTCTTCCCAGAATCATACAAAAGATCAGGACCCATTTGCCAATAAAAGGTATGGACACATAATTTTTGGTTGGACCAACGAGCCCCAAGCCAGGACCGATATTGCCGATGGAGGCTGCAACAGAGCCAAAGGCAGAGATCATGTCCAACCCGAGTGAGGCCATGATCAAGGCGGCCACAATGAAGAGGCCTAAGAAAAGAAGAAAGAACCCCCAGATACTGCTCAATACCTCGGCAGGTATTGGCCTTCTGCCCAATTTAACAGAGGTAATGGCATGGGGATGAATGATACGAAAGACCTCATAATAGCAGTGTTTTGCAAGCAGTATAATGCGCATGATCTTCATGCCACCGCCCGTTGAACCCGCCATGGCACCCAGGAACATGCATAAGAGTAATAGATTTCGGGACAGGGGAGGCCAAAGATCGTAATCTGCGGTCACAAAGCCTGTGGTGGTGATAATAGACGTCACTTGGAAGGCAGCGTACCGGAAGGCCTTTGCAAAGGAATCATATACCGTCCCATGGATATTGAAAGTGACCACGATAATGAATAAGGCGACCAAGACGAAAAAGACGCGACATTCGGGATCCTTCCCAAAGATGGTGAGATCTCCCCTGATGAGCTTGTAATGGAGGGAGAAGTTGATCCCCGCAAGGAGCATAAAAACAATGATGACACCATCAAAATAGGGGCTGTTGTAATGGGCGATGCTGGCATTTTTGGGAGAAAAGCCGCCTGTTGGCATGGTGCAAAAGCCGTGACACACGGCTTCAAAAAGGGGCATGCCGCCGCCAAAGAGAAGAATGATCTGTACGACTGTGATGAGCAAATACAACTTCCACAGGGTTTTGGCCGTTTCCGATATCCGTGGCTTCAACTTGTCCACCACTGGGCTGGGAATCTCAGCCTTGTATACCTGCATTCCACCCACTCCCAGGAAGGGGAGAATAGCAATGGAGAGGACGATGATTCCCATGCCGCCAAACCATTGGGACTGGCTCCTCCAGAGTAAGATTCCCTTTGGAAGACGCTCTACATCTGTCAAAATGGAAGCGCCCGTTGTGGTGAAACCTGAAATAGACTCAAAATAGGCGTGGGTGAAATTGGGTATGGAACCTGAAAGCAGATAGGGAATGGCTCCCACGAGTCCGGCTGCCAACCATCCGAAAGTGACAATGGCAACACCATCGCGATGGCTCAGGTGTGTCTCTTTGTCTTTTTTGGTAGTAATAAAGCATAAAAAGCCTATGCCGGAAGTGATTAACATAGAGTAAAGAAGGGCCCAAGTACTGCCCTCCCCATAAAGAAGGGAGACCAGCAGCGGCCCCGCCATTGATACGCCCAAGAAAAAGATCAGGATTCCGATAAATCGAAGGATGAGTTGAGGATGCATTAGAAGTATTCCAGTTTGACGGTGAGAAGTTTCTCCAGTTTGGGAACCTCTTTGCGAAGCGTGAAAATAATAAGGCGGTCTTTTGGTTTGATCACACTATCCCCAAGGGGGATGATGATCTCATCATTACGGACGATGGCCCCCACAAGCGACCCTTTAGGAAACTTGACCTTGGAAAGGGGAAGGTTCACGAGGTCGGAGCTCTCCAGCGCCTCAGCCTCAATGGCTTCGGCATGTTCTCCCTTTAGGGGGGCTACGGATATGATCTTGCCTTTTCTTATATGTTGAAGTATGGCCCTGATGGCAGAGAGCCTTGGGCTCACGACGGTATCAATGCCGAGGGCCGAGACGAGGGGGATATAACTCAGTTTACTGATACGCGTTATGGTCTTTTTGGCCCCCAGTCCCTTTGCCAGGATCGACATGAGCACATTGCTGTCTTCATCCCCTGTGACAGCCACCATGAAGTCGCAATCGCTAATATTCTCCTCCTGGAGCAGGGTTTTATCTGAACCATCTCCGTTGATGACGATGACCCTTTCCAGGGTTTGGGCCAAGCTGGTGCATCGCTGATTGTCCTTTTCTATGATCTTTACGTTGATTTTGGTCTTGTCAAAAAAGTTCGCTAAAGCGGTTCCCGTCTCCCCAGCTCCCACGATAATAACCCTTCTCAAGCCTTCATCTTTGATATCGAGCTTGCGGAATACGTCAGGAAGTTCATCCGACCTTACCACAACGTAGGCCATGTCGTTTGCCTCCAGGGTGTCCTCACCGTGGGGAATAATAACTTGCTCTCCGCGCACAATAGCCCCCAGAAGGAGTTTCCCTTCCATGCCCTTGAAGGAGAGAAGCTGGCGACCTACAAATGGGGAGTCGGGCTTGACGGTGACACCAACGAGTTTGACGCGTCCATCCACAAAATCGATGACATCAGAGGCCCCAGGTACCATCATGAGGTCTCTGATGGTTTCGACCATCTCCGACTCGGGATTGATAATCTGGTCCACACTGAGAAGGTCCTGGCCAAAAAGGTCCTTCTCCTTCAGATACTCTGGATTCCGCACTCGTGCAAGCTTCACGATATATGGATTCAGGTGGCGGGCTAGCAAGCAAGCAATCAGATTGACCTCGTCACTGTCTGTAGCGGCAACCATCATTTCCGCATCCTCAATGCCTGAGTCCCTGAGTGTGTCCGGGCTCGTTCCCGATCCCAGGATGGCTTGGACATCCAAGTTCTCAGTGATACGTCTGATTTTTTCCTGATCCTTGTCTATCAAGAAGACGTCCTGGTTTTCTTCGGACAGTTTCTGCGCGATGTGGAAACCTACCTCACCGGCACCCACAATGATAATTCTCAATGATTTCTCTCCCCATAATGGTTTTGGGCCATCTAAGGTCTACTCCAGTGAATTTTAGGCCACTTATTTAGAAGAGCCAACCAAAAAAGTCAATATGAATAGCTTTCTTACTCCCTCTGTCATCTTGAACACGAAAAAATGATCCACATGCGTGGCTTCAAATTATATAGACAACACTTGGACATGATGATACATATACCCGTTATCCTGATGGGGGAAAGCTCTAAGATAGCCGGGCAGGCGCTGGCGGCAGGCGGGGTCGCGAGCCCTTGCTCCCCTCCATCGAGGAGGGTGGGAAGAATACGCTAAAGGAATCGAACGACAAAATGATACAGGAAATGGGCATTCACCATAACTCCGAGGAACTCAAAAGATGTGTGGACAGGTTCTCTGATGCGAGGGTGATCGTCGTGGGCGACATCATCATGGATGAATATATCTGGGGTGATGTCTCCCGCATCTCTCCAGAGGCACCTGTGCCCGTGGTAGATATCAAAGAAGAGACAAAAATGCTGGGCGGTGCGGCCAACGTCCTCAACAACATCGCCTCTCTCGGGGGAAACCCCATTCTCTGCGGGGTCATAGGGGATGACCAAACGGGACAGGAAATCGTGGAATGGGTGAAGAGGCAAGGCTTGAGGACGGATGGCATTATTACAGAATCCCGCCGTCCAACAAGTGTGAAAACAAGGGTGGTCGCCCACAACCAGCAGGTGGTTCGATTTGATCGTGAGAGCCGGAAGAAGTTGGGGGTTGAAAGTGTCGAAAAGATTCTCGATTTTATCCAAAAGATGGAGGATAGCTATGATGCCATAGTCGTGGCCGATTATGGCAAGGGTGTCATATCTGCCGAGTTGATGGAAGGCCTGAGAGGCCTGGTTTTGCACTCGAGTGCCATCCTCGCCGTGGATCCCAAGATCGGCAATTTTGAGTTTTACCAGAACGTAGATGTGATAACACCTAACCATCATGAGGCGGGTGCGTTCTGCCGAATGGAGATTGATGATCGAGAAAGCCTTGTGCGGGCTGGGAAACAGATGCTGAAGGAATTAAATTGCCGTTATGTACTCATCACGCAGGGGAAGGATGGGATGAGCCTGTTTGAAAATAGTGGTGAGATAAGCCATATTCCCACCGTGGCAAGAAAGGTCTATGACGTGACAGGAGCAGGAGATACAGTCATTAGTACGTTCTGTCTCGGATTGGCCTCTGGCTTGGATCCCAAATCCGCTGCAATCATCTCCAATTTTGCAGCGGGGATTGTGGTGGGTGAAGTGGGAACCTCAACCGTGAAGGCAGAAGAGTTAAAGAAGGTTTTCAATAATCGTCTGAAGTCATAAGGAGGCGGTCAGGGATATGAATATTTGTGTTGTTGGGGTGGGATATGTGGGCCTTGTGACAGGCACCTGTTTTGCCGAATTCGGCAACACCGTAGTTTGTGTGGATAATGATGAGAAAAAGATAGATGCCCTCCGGCAAGGTATCATTCCCATCTATGAACCAGGTCTAGAGGAAATGGTGAAGCGGTGTCAATCCGCAGGTCGGCTCCATTTCACTACAGATGTGGCCGATGCGGTGGAGAAGAGCCTGGTCGTGTTCATTGCCGTGGGAACGCCTTCCGGTTCAGGCGGTTCAGCCAATCTGGAGTATGTCTATCAGGTGGCTGAAACGATCGGAAAACTCATGAAAGGGTACAAAGTCATAGCCACAAAAAGTACCGTCCCCGTGGGGACAGGAAAAGAGATCAAGGAGATTGTTAAGAAAAACCAGGAGCAGGATATTGCCTTTGACGTGGTCTCCAATCCCGAATTCCTCAGAGAGGGTTCAGCCATAGAGGACTTTATGAGACCAAACCGGGTAGTCATAGGATCTGAAAGTGAGCAGGCCAATGCCATCATGAAAGACCTCTATTCCCCCCTCTACCTCATCGAAACGCCTGTTGTCATTACGAACGTGGAAACAGCGGAGATGATCAAATACGCCTCCAATGCATTTTTGGCCACGAAAATATCGTTTATTAATGAAATGGCCAATATTTGCGATCTGGTGGGTGCGGACGTGCATCAGGTGGCAAAGGGAATGGGACTTGATAAGAGGATTGGCCCCAAGTTCCTGCACCCAGGGCCTGGCTATGGAGGGTCCTGTTTCCCCAAAGATACGAGGGCCATTGCCAAGTTGGCGGAGTCTTTAGGATACCGCTTCAGAATTGTGGAGACGGTCATTGAAGTCAATGAACGCCAGCATGAACGGATGGTGCAGAAGATGGAAAGCGCCCTGGGTACGCTGAAGGGAAAACGTCTGGGCGTGCTGGGATTGACTTTTAAACCCAACACGGACGACATTAGGGAATCCCCTGCCATCAAGATTGTCAAAAAATTCGTAGATAAGGGAGCCTCTGTTGTCGCTTTTGATCCGGCCGGTATGGAAGCCGCAAGAGAGGTTTTAAGGGAAGTGGTTTTCGCAAAGGACATGTATGATGTTGCTAAAGATGCTGACGCCCTTGTCCTCATCACGGAATGGAATGAGTTCAGGTTCTTGGATTGGGAAAGGGTGAAAGCACTTCTTCGTTCCCCAAGAATTATGGATCTCAGGAACATCTACGATCCGGTCAGAATGAAGGCACGAGGATTTGATTACCACTGCGTGGGCAGGTCTTATGAGTAGTCCGCGTGAAGCAGAAGACGTGAAACTGATCTCCAGCCTCTTCTCACCCCATAAGGAATTGATTGTCAGAATTATCGCCGAACTGGAGCAGATCTTTGGTCCCACGGATTGGATAAGTCCTGAGCTTTTTTTTGATCGTACGAAATATTATGCCAAAGAAATGGGGTGGCCACTGCACCGCCGCTTTGTCTCCTTTGAGCGACTCATTAGGCCACTGAATATTGTCGAGATAAAATTGAGAACAAATGGAATAGAAAATGACCATCTTCAGGATGGAAAGAGGCAAATAAACATTGACCCTGGCTATATATCTCTGGAAAGATTGGTGCTGGCCACCGGGAAAAATTATAGCCATCGTATCTACCTGTCTAAAGGCATTTATGCCGATCTGAGCCTCATCTTTCACAAAGGAAGTTTTGTTCCCCTTCAGTGGAGCTATAAGGATTATGCAAGTCCAGAGAGCATCGCTTTCTTCAATGACGTGCGGGAAAGGTACAAACGGCAATTGAGGGGAATAGAAAACTAATGACCAATGACAAATGACCAATGACAAAGGTGAAGGAGTAAGCATTGATTAGAAGTATGACCGCCTATGGACGTGGCGAGCACAGTGAGGGTGATACAAATTTCACGGCTGAGCTAAAGTCGTTGAACAACCGTTATCGGGATATCATTCTCCGCATACCAAAGACCTTTCAAGCCCTTGAGGATGAGATCAGATCGCAAATCGCATCAAAGGTGAGACGGGGACGTATCGAAGTATCCATTCAGGTGGAAAAAAATGCCGCAGAAACCGAATATGACCTGGAGCTCAATCTGCCCCTGGTCAGGTCGCTCATCCGGATATTTGAGGAATTGAATGAGCAGTTTGGGCTTGATGGTAAGGTAGCACCCGAAACCCTTTGCCAGATGCGTGATGTCATCCTTTATAAGCCCTATGACGTGGATATTGATGCGGTACGGCCGGCTTTTCAGGAGGTGATACGACTCGCACTCGATTCCCTGGATACGATGAGAAGAGTTGAGGGCCAAGCCATTGAGGAAGATTTTCTGAAAAGGCTGAAGCTCATAGAGGCGTATCTTGATGATATCGAGGATAGGGCCCCTACCATGGTTGAAGCATATCATAAGCGGCTAAAAGAGAAGATACATAACATCTCATTGGACATTGAACTCGACGAAAGTCGTCTCGTGCAGGAGGTGGCCATCTTTGCAGACCGCTGTGATATCACCGAGGAGATCGTTCGTCTCAGGAGTCATTTAAAACAGTTTAAAGATTATATGTCCGTGGACGATTCCATCGGGAGAAGACTGGATTTCCTGATTCAAGAGATCAATAGGGAGGTCAATACCATTAGTAGCAAGACCCTTGATTCATCAATCTCAGCCAGAGTTGTTGAGATCAAGGGGGAATTGGAAAAACTGAGAGAACAGGTCCAGAACGTGGAGTAAAAGGAGGCAAACCCATGACTCAGAAGCTTATAAATATCGGTTTTGGAAATTCGGTGGTTTCACGACGCGTGGTTGCCATCATCTCTCCCAATGCCGCGCCCATTAAACGCCTCAAGGATGAAGCGCGTGAAGAAAAAAGACTCGTTGATGCGACCCAGGGTAGGAGAACAAGGGCTGTCATCATCACTGACAGTAACCACGTTATTCTCTCAGCGATCCAGTCGGAGACATTAGCGCAAAGATTCAGCCCGAACTGCAACCTGACCAAAGAGGATCTGGAAGAATAGTTATGTCCGGTCAACTCTATGTGATCACCGGGCCCTCTGGCGTGGGGAAGTCAACGATTATTAGTCGATTGAGGAAAAAGCTTCCAGGTCTTGGCTATTCTGTTTCCCACACCAGTCGAAAGCCCCGGAAAAATGAAGCCGATGGGGTCAATTATCACTTCGTTGACAGAGAAGTTTTTGAAAAGATGATTGAGGAGAAGGCTTTTGTGGAATGGGCGGAGGTCTACCAGGATCTTTATGGCACTTCCCTGTCTAGTTTGCGTAGGCAAACAGGCCAGGGGCTGGACGTGGTGATGGACTTAGACAGTCAAGGAGCCAAAAACGTAAAGGCAAGTTTTGAAGATAGCGTTTTGATCTATATTCTACCGCCCTCACTCCAGGTCCTCGAAAAAAGGCTGAGAGGGAGGGCTTCGGATGATGAAGCGGAGATAAGGGCAAGGCTTGAAAAGGCACGCAAAGAAATCGAAAATTGCGTCCATTACGACCACATTATCTTCAACGAAAAGCTGGAAAAGACGTTGGAGGAAGTGGCATCCATTATTCTATCCGAGCGGTCTCGCAAATCCAGACGTCTCCCTAGGGTAGAGAAAACCTTCAATATCTCATTTTCCTCTTAATACCAACCTTCTCACACGCCAAGAAACACCATTCTACAATTGAAACGAATCCTGGATCGTAAAGTTAATCATAATCTTAAGATGGTGGGACTTTGTCGCAATTTGTCGTCCCGGCCAAGCTAACTATCTGGAATCAAAAGAGACCAGACCCGAAGATATCGCTATTTAGGCCCTATATTGTATTTTTTGAGGGTAAAAAGAGGATGATTCATGATCATCCATGGCGAGAGATATTTCTTATGATGACCATTTTGGCCTCAAAAAAGGGCATATAGGTGTTTTTTTGTTCCTGATGTTTCTAAAATAGTTGGCTAATATTAGGTTAATTCATATTATTTATGTTGATTTATATTTGTTTTTATTGTATATATGTTCAGCAAAAAACGAGAATGACTCTCAATGCGACTATGGAATCGGGGAATCCTTTTATTATTCTCAAGTCATTTTGGAAAGGATTCACATGTAGAGCTGAAGTTAGAGGAGGATTAGAATGGTCAAAGCGAAAGATATCATGAGCACGAAAGTGACGACCGTACATGAATACGCCAACGTCATGGAGGTCATAAAGCTTCTGGTTGAGCGCAATGTAACGGGCCTACCCGTGGTTGATGATTCGGGGCGCCTGCTGGGTATGGTGACAGAAAAGGACATTTTGATGTTGCTCCTGTATGACCCCAAAGTGAAAGGTAAGACGGCCACAGATTTGATGACAACAGAAATCATCCATTTTGACGAGGATGAAAATCTGATGAAGATATTTGAAACCCTGGTGCAAAGCAATTTCAGAAGGGTCCCCATCTTGTCAGAGGGACGATTGGTAGGCATTGTCAGCAGGAGGGATATTATTAAATTTCTCTCTGAAAAGGCAAGAAAGGCACAAACAAACGATACAGACGAGTAGTGTCTCGCCCGTGCTATGAAAAACCGCTGAGGGCCAAATCAAAAGCCATATGAGTCCATAGCCCATCTTAGACAAAAGCGTGATCCCATACCCGCTTCCGCATAATAGGCATGCACTACGCTATTATCACCAACCCTGTCTCCGGCAAAATGTCGGCGGATCAGAAACGCTCGGCACTTGCAAAACCTGCGGAAATCCTAAATGCAGAAATATATGGATTGGACACAGTCACTGCGGAGGATTTTGGTCAGTGTGCATCGGACTTGGCTAGCAAATGCGATGTACTCGTTGCCGCGGGGGGCGATGGGACCCTTTCCGACGTCATCAATTCCATCAATTTAGAGCAGACAACAATTTCATATCTCCCTTTAGGGAGCGGGAATTCCGTAGGATACGCCCTAGGGCTGAAGGGAAGTCTTTCCCGTATGGCTATGCGCATCAAAAAGGGCCGAATCCATCAATACGACCTGATTGACTGCGATGGGAAGAGACGTGCATTCATGAGTTCGGTCGGTATCGAGGGCACGATCCTCAAGCTCCGAGATCAATATCTCACCCAAGGCAGCAGTGGTTTCAGCGTCTATTTTAGAGCGGTTTTGGAGGCATATTTCAAAGAATACAAGCGACTCCTTGCCGAAATTACTATTGATGGCTTCACATTCACTGTGAAGGACCTGCTTACCCTGATGGTATTCAAGCAGCCTTACTATGGATACGGAATGAGAATTATCCCACGAGCTCGATTTGACGACGGCCTGCTGCACATCCTGAGTATCAATTCCGGCCTGTTTGGCACCATCATCGGAGCGGCAACCTCGTTCACTGTGGGCAATCGGGTCGGTCAGTACCTTACGGGGCGGCAATTGGCAATAAGACTGAAACGTCCAGCGGTGCTCCAAGTTGATGGGAATATGGGTTGGAAGTCGGAGGCGTTCAGCTTCAGCGTGCTCCCGGAGGCCTTGAAGATCAAATGCTGAGCCGCGATTAGAAAAAGAGGTGATCAGAAGTTTTCGCACGGCTGTCTCAAAGGGATAAAATGTTACGTTTCAGTGAAACAGTATGAGGAGGAGGAGTTATTAAGGACAAAAATTCTGATTTTATCCCCGGCTTTCATGCCGTGAGGGAGGCCTTAATCAAAGGGCAGATCAGGATAAAAGAACTCTGGATCGCAGAAGGAAAAAGGTCTGCCCGGGCCAAGGAAATTCTTCGGATGGCAGAAGATAGGGGCGTTCCCGTCAAATTTAAAAAAAGCGCTCTGTTGGGTCAGTCCATGCCCGGAATTGTGCATCAAGGCATCGTGGCCCTTGCGGCAGAATTTTCTTATCTAGATTTCAATACGCTCGTTGATAGGTCACTAGACGCCCCGGGGCATGCCTTACTCATTGCAGCAGACCATATCACAGATGAAGGAAACCTTGGCGCCCTCATACGGACGGCCGCATTTTTTGGTTCCCATGGCCTTATCCTCCCCAAAGATCGTTCCGCAAAGGTTACGAAGGGGGTAAAAAAAAGATCGGCAGGGGCTTATGTCAATTTACCGGTGGCCAGGGTTGTCAATTTGAGCAGGGCACTGGACGTATTGGACACAAAAGGATTCTGGATTATTGGGGCCGCTGGCGAAGCGCCTGAAAACATCTATCATTTCGACTGGAACAGGAACCTGATTTTGGTCCTTGGAAGTGAGGAACGAGGGCTAAGCCGATGGGTGAGAAACCGTTGTCACCAACTGGTTAGTATCCCATCCCAGGGACAGGTGGAGTCCCTGAATGTTTCTGTGGCCTGCGGTATCATTCTCTCTGAGATTGTGAGGCAGAGAAGACGAGATAAATGACGAAGCCCATACGCACACCCCCCCCCTGGGTAATGCAAACCTTAGCGACTGAGAACACCTCCAGCTCCCTATCGTCTCTTTCTATTCGGCTTAACACAGAGTGAACCTTTTAAAGGTTTGAGTCCCGCCTATCTTAATCCCCCTTAAACCGGAATTGCGGGTTCCGATACGGTGGCCAATCGGAACCGTGAAATCCTGTTTTCATCTAATAGAATTAATTCAATGAGTTATCATATCTTAGAAGCCCTTCTGAGAAATCAAATGGCCTTTTTCCCTTGAAGCAGTGGAACCGATAATTCCGCTGGCTATTCCCTAATGACCCATTAAATTATGTAATATCAATGGCTTAAAGTGAAGGCACATTCCTTGCTGTATTGTTCCTATCGAGTGGCAAGAAATTTTTAAGAGCACGGAGGAACACTACTATGGGTTGGAAAATCTGGAAGAAGAAATCAGCAGAAGGGGAACAGCCGAAGGCAAAGATCGAGAAGCTATCCAGGCCAAAGGAAATACCCCAATTGGTAGGGCAGTATTTAGTTGTAGAGTTCAAAAAGGATCCTGACTGGGTGTGGGACCTTAAAGCTGTTGTGCGCAAAAGACCAGAAAGCAAATCCTCATATGATGTACGAGTTTTTGACGAATATCAGGCGAGATTAAAAAAAGTGGGAGTTAAAGACTATACCTCTCTTGATGGGCATCCCGACTTGATCCTTTATGAGGGATGGTTTGACGATAAAACAGCGAAAGTGCAGATCGAAGAAAAGAGTGTACCCACGCCTCGAGCCGCTTAAGAGCGTATAGGAACACATGGCAGATCAATACTTCAACGAATCCTGATTCAGTTCAAGGATAAGGTGGGGCAAGAAGTATGCACTTTTGGGCTTCAGTCAGCGGCTACAACATATAGTGCCTTCCCTCTATTCACTTCAGCCCCGCCTTGAGCAAGCACTCTTTAAGACCTACAAGGATCTTTTGATCCTTGTAAGGGAAGTCTTTTAACAATCGCTCCACAGAGAAATCTGGACTCTGTCTGAGAACTTCCAACGCTTCGGCACGTGCAGCTTCTTCTTTTCCTGATATGACATAAGTGGCTATGAGGTTGAGGCGGGAGTTCAGATAATCCGGATTCCGATCGAGAACTCTTTTGAGCATTGCTATGGCTTCATCGTACCGGCCCATCAGGCGGTAGCAACTGCCAAATTCGTGTAAGTACCAGTCTGGAGGCATGGGATTGAGACGGACGGCTTTATTAAGCAATGCCAGTGCCTCCTCAACTCGCCCCACAGCCCTAAAGGCCATTGCTAAATTCACGATATTATCGGCGCTATTGGGATGCAGAGAGACGGCGAGTTCACATTCTTCGACTGCCTTGTCCCACTGCTGCATCACAAGATAGACGAGGCCTAACGCTGCATGGGCGTCGGAAAGAGAATCGTCCAAGGCTAGGCATTTCTGTGCATACTCCATAGCTAGGGCTATTGACTGCTGAGGAGACTCGCTCCAACCAAGCCACGGCTCTATGAGATAGGTCCAGGCAATACCGGCGTACGCTGATGCGTAATCTGGTGCCAAAGCGACGGCTTCCTGACACTTCTGCCTGGCCAAAATATTGCCTTCTTTGCTCAGCTGCTTAAAGTAGTCCATCCCTTGCAGCAACTTCAGATAGGCCTCCAGATTGTAGGTCCCTCTTGCTCTCAGTGCGGCCTGGTCCCCTTCCGTAAGCTCCACTTGAAGGGCTACTAGAATGTTCATCGTAATTTCGTCCTGTATGGCGAAGACATCCTTAAGCTCTCTATCATAGCGATCTGCCCATATATGCTGCTCTGTCTTTACGTCGATCAGCTGTGCGGTAACCCTCACTCGATCTCCAGACTTACGAACGCTTCCTTCCATTATGTAACGAACACCCAGCTCTTGACCTACTTCTCGAACTTTCACCGGTTGGCCCTTGAAGGTAAAGGTCGAATTACGAGCTGTCACAAACAGTCCTGGTATCTTTGAGAGCCATGTTATTATCTCTTCGGTAATCCCATCACTAAAATACTCCTGCTCAGGATCGCCGCTCATGTTAACAAAGGGCAGCACAGCAATCGAGGGTTTGGCGGGTAGGGGCAAGTTTGGCTTTTCAGGCGCTCCCAACTTCCTAAAGATTTCGATGCGAGGCTGAACAAGGGCCGGATCCTTAAAAGGAAAAGGATCCATTCTTAAACTTTCCAACGACCATTTTGGGTTAGCCTTGAGAAGTTTTGCCAAATGCTCCCGTGCCTCTTCCTTTCTGCCAAGTACCCAATAACATTCAGCCAAACCACGATAGGCATACCACGTAGGTAAATCTCCTTTTTGACAGCGCTCATTGAGTTGAGTAAATATCTCAATCGCCTCCTCAAAGCGTTTTAGAGATACATAATTTATCCCCAAAAAGTATAGGTATATGGCTGTGTAATATGGGCTGAGGCGAATGGCTTTTTCTATCAGCTCAATGGATTCCTCGAACCGCCCCGAAAAACACATAGTAGCCCCTAGATCAAAATGCGCCATATCATGGTTTGGATGAAAAGAAAGGTTTTTCTTGTGCTCAGCCATGGCTTTATCATGCTCTCCTTGCACTAGATATAGATGTCCCAATAAGCCATGACCGACCGGGTTTTTTTCATCCAGTTCCAGGGACTTTTCTACATATTCACGACCGAGTTTCATGGAATTGAATGAGGATTCACTCCACCCTCTCCAAGCATCCATAAGATGAGTGCCTCCCAGCACTCCCCATGCATACGCGTATTCGGGGTCAAGTTTTATTGCCTTTTCTAAGAGCTCACGTGCTTTGGCGTTATCCTCCTTCCCAAATTTCATGTACG